>ERZ1034917.1214-NODE-1214-length-17262-cov-9.678794_pt1 | contig 17262 bp, 19 predicted proteins | sample MGYA00520605_ERZ1034917 | MGnify/ENA primary metagenome ERZ1034917 (study PRJEB33766, sample SAMN09781784) | gut metagenome | biome: gut microbiome | host: Homo sapiens | place: Madagascar | study: EMG produced TPA metagenomics assembly of the PRJNA485056 data... | reverse complement strand
ATCATTAACTTTTAAATTATCTTTATATAAATTCCATCCAAAAGGAACTGCTAAACCATATTTCTTCCAACAATTATCAATTGTTTTATCTTTATGATAAGACTTATCATTTCCAGTATAAGCATCCCAACATTCAACAGAAGTAACATCTATATTTTTAGTAACATCATCAACATCTAAATCTATATAAATAGGATTGTCTGATATATCATATTGTTTATAAGCATCTCCAGTTTCATCATGCCAAGACTTAGCATTTTGAACTCCTCCATATAAACCAATAGTTATTGCTTTATAACTGATATCTCCCCAAGTACCTTCTATAATACCATCACTTATTCCTACTTTTGTTCCAATATCCCAAGGATGTTTACCAATCTGTAAACTATCATCTCTTTCATTATCATTAGCAGTATATCCACAACCAAATTGAATAACCATTCCCTGCATAGAATTACCAGAAGTATAATGACCAGGATACCAATAAACATCATATCCAGCAGTTCCTCCATAAGCTTTAGTAAATCCATCAGCTGTTGTACTTCCAGCAGTATGGCAAATAACATTTTGATGTACACGAGTTAATCCTGTAACTCTTACTCTAAGTTTATTATAATTAGTATGAGGATTAGGAATCATTTGTCTAATTCCCCAAGTATCAATCTTGAACTTTTTTATTGCTATCCTCTTAGGGCTTATAATCTCTACTTCCCAACCATCATTAATCTGCCATACACTCTGTGATACCTCTTGAATTGCGGCATTGCTGTTATTCTTAGGTATAATAGAACCAAAAGTTATAGCTGTATTAGCCCCACTTACATTAAACTTATTAAACATAATAGAGTCTGGGTCTACAGCACCTATCTTTATCTTATTTATATCTGCCATATCTCTTAGTTTTATCCCATTATTAAATAAAATACATCAGGATTCTCAGGCTAAGGCATCTTAGCTTGTATCAGTTTGACTGTATTCATAAGGGATTGTATCATCTCCTTTAATACCCTGCCCTGATTAGCTGAGAGGGCATCTTCAACACTTGTACTATCCAAGCTATCTATGATGTCAGTGGCTTTACCTGCACTTCCAAAGAACTTGTAAGTACCTGTAAGTTCTACACCTATACTCTCTGGGTCTGGTATCATAATCAGAGTATTGTTACAATGAACAGTACCTCTCATCAGATTACCACCTTGCATCATATCCAGTATGCAATCCTCTGGCATCTCTATAGTTTTCTCATCCAAGCAGTAGTCATATTGAATGACATATCTTGTATGAGCTTTATTTACCATATATTGCTCCAATATATTGAGACCAGCTATCATATTCTTTCTAAGGAACTTTCTACCATAGCCTGTAAAGCCATTCGAGTTATATTCCTTATCAGCAAACTTCAACTGGTTATCTTTATTGACAGTTAAGTCCTCATCGTCAGGAAGGTTGGTTATATTACCACCTGATTTGAGTAATTGCTTAACTCCCTCTGTCAGCTTATCCCAAGTAATAGAGTTATTCTGTACCTGTATATTAGTGATTTGCTTTAGTATTTTCTCTATAATAAGATTATTAAGACCTTCACCTGTGACATAGGTATCATGGATTACTCTACCAAGTGCATCCTTAGTAGCCCTATCTGCATAGGTTTCATCCATATGAACTGTAAGTTCCCCAAAGTCCTTACTATATACTGCATCAAACTTATCTGCAAATACTAGAGCAGGGCACTTGGTATTATACCATTCACTATACTTAATACAAGCATAGACCACTGCATCATCCAGTGCCTCCCCTACAAATGCAAAATCTCCTACATGAGGTCTTGGGCAGTATTCATTCAACAGACAATCATTGATAAACAATCCCTTAAAGTGATTATCCACCTTAGCCAGTATGTTATCCCATAGCTCTAAGTTGAACCACTCTGATGCTGTATTACCCTTAAATTGATATATAGCCCAGTCTCCTGTGCTACTATCCATAAAGGTAATTACTTGTCCTGCTTTTCTATTCACAGGTCCTACAAACTTAATAACCTCTTCAAGAGTATAAGAATCCTCTTTAGACTTAGACAGATTGATGAAATCTGACATAGTGTACATTCCTACCTTCTCTATCAGAGTCTTGAGACCTAGCTGCTTGTTCTGTCCTTGTTGGACAATAGCCATAGTCTCATTACCTTTAAGAGGCTCAGCTAAAGGAAAAGAAGTATCTCTCCTTCCCCCTAGTTGTAACTTCTTTCTTATTTCTTCTATTTGACTATTTGTAAACATAGCATATCATTTAGACTGATGCAACAGCTATACCTGATGCAACCAGTTGAGTCACCAAATCATTATAAGTTGCTATTACTGATGTTAAGTTAGCATCCTTAGCTAATTGAGATATTGTTACTTGCTTTACACCCCCAAGAGTATCACTAGTAGCTGTTGGAACTGATTGCAATGCTTTAGCACCTAAAGCTGCATTAGCTCTAATAGTCTTTAAATCAGTAATAGTATCTTGTTTAGTATCTAGAGAGGTTTCTAGGAAGGATGATGATACTAAATTATCAACCTCAATATTGATAGATAAATTACTAGCAATAGTAATAACCATTAAAACACCATTAGCAACCCCACAAATTGTAATTCCATCACCATACTCATTATAAGCTGCACATACAGGAAAATTCCCAGAATCTTCTAGACATAGTAAGATAACTCTACAGCCATCAATAGCATCCTTTAGTTCATTATACTCATCTTGAGTAACAGAATCTTGTCCTGTGTAATTGAATACATAAAGTGTAGACTCGTCAATAGAGCCTCCTCCTACATCTTCCCATCCTTTAGAACCAAACTTCTTAAATTTACCATTCTTAAGCCATATATCTCTTTTATTAGGTTCAGTAGATGACTGAACTATGTTTAATCTCTCTGCCATAATTATTTAGTACTAGTTGTTCTTGGTTTATTTATCTGCTTCTGCTTGAGTTCAGCATCCTTAGCATTCTTGGATTGAGTTTCCTTATGCTTAGCCCACTCAAGCTTCATCTTCTCATCAAATTCTCTTATCTGCTCAGCTAGTTTATCCTTAGCTTCTTGACTATACTCATCAGGTGCTATACCATCCTCTTCAATATCTGTTGCTCTTGAGTTTGCACTGATAAGAGCTACTTGTATCTTAGTTTGATTATCTCTCTGATTCTGTATATCCTTCTGTTGTAACTCAGCTTGTTTCTGCTCATTCTGCATTTGAGCTATCTGTTGCTGACTTTCAAGCTGCTGCTGCTGTGCCTGAGCTTGTCTCTCCCTAATATCCTTCTCATCTTTCTCTATCAATCTCTGCTTTTCAGCTAATGAGCTTGATGTGTAGAGCTTAGTTATAGTAGAGAATGATAATGTTTGAGTCTGTAATGCTGCTTGCGCCAAAGTATCTAGCTTAGATTGAAGCTCCTGAGTACCATTGCTATTGTCTACTACCAGACCATAATCAGCCTCAGCAAACTCATCACCATCTATATCCATTACTCTGGTTGATGTGTCAGATAGGATATACTGGAACTTCTTGCTTCTGCCTCTAAGTGCTATCTTAGCTGTCTCCAAAAAGCATTCCAATGCTCTCTTCTTAACATCATCATGTACTACAAACAACCATTCTGTTATATGTGATGACTGTAATGTAGCCCTCTCTACTCCACCTACAGTCTCTCTATTGCTTATCTGACCTTCTCTCTGCTTGGTAATACCTGCAACCTCAGCCATCTCCATCTTAATAAACTCAAGAAGGTTGATTTGCTGCTGAATATAGTTACCTATATTAGTTTCAAGCATCCCCTTGCCAGCATTATTCAACGCACCTGCAAGTTTACCAGTTGAAGCTCCTATAGTACCTTCCTTGAAGCTATCAATAACAGATACATGGTTAACCTTGGCATAGTACATCCACTTGTCAATAGTCCACCCCCTAGGTACTTTACTCAAGTCAAGCTCTAGGATAGAACCCCAGTTTGCAGCTAATGCCTTATTAAGTCTGTCATGTATAGCATCATACAGGTAGTTGTAAGGCTTCATCATATCCACTAATGAGAAAGGTCTGCTATCATTGAGGTTATAGATTGAACCCACTATACCAAAGTGACATCTTGATGGGTTACTTAACCTATTGTATTGTATCAGCCTAGGTCTCATATTAACAAAGATACCATCCTTGCTATCACCTATCATAGTGCCCTCCCAAGCCTCATTTATCCAGAACCTCTGAGCCTCTTCACCTCTATCTTTATCTATTACATAGTTCTCAGGATAGAAGTTATATACTTCCTCACCTGTCTCAGGGTCATAAGACTTAACTTTAAGTATAGCCCTCTTTGACTTCCAGTACATTCTAAGAACTCTAAGGTTTCCTGCCAAGTCATAGGGTAACAATGAAGATGTAACTTCCTCACTGAACAGGTTAGCTGGGTCAAAGTAGTATGAACCATTGACTGCTGTAACCTCATCACCTATCATACTCGCATTGATGAATCCATATCTCTCATCAAGGTTATCCATAGAGTCAGTAGCTGCTTGACCAACATGGTCAGGAAGGTTCTCTATATACTCAATATCTCTCTTAGTAAGTACATCATAGTATGTGTCAATGACACGTCCAGGACTCCAATAATCCTCTAACAGTATAATGTCAGCATCCTCAATCCTATTTGAATAACCTGACTTGAATACTCTAATCTTTAGGGGATTTATCCTCTCAATCATTGGCTCACCTCCTACAATATCACATTGGTAAATTTCCTCACCAACTGTCATTGCATCCATAAAGCCTTGATTGAATATAAGAGGTATATTAAGTTCCTTGATATAATGGTTCAATAGGGCATTAGCCCTTATCTCTCTTATATCCTGCCATTCATAGGTGTAATAATCATTCAGCTTCTCAAGCTTTTGGTTGAACTCATCCTCACTTGCTGATGTATCTGCGATAAGCTCCTGCAATCTTTGGAATAATTCAGTCTTCTTGTTATTTTCTATCTCAGATATTGCATTAGGATTTGTTACAACAACCTTGAAATCAAAGATTCTCTTACTCTCCTCACCCCTTAGAACATTAAGTTTACTGTTCATAATAGGGTAGTGCTGTAACTTATCAGGTATATAACCAGCCTCTATATGGTCTGGGTTAAGTATCATCTGCAAATCTGACATATGCAACCTGCCATTGAGTAGGTCATAGTTAATCTTCTTATGAACTACTGACTTCCTAACTAAACTGTAGTTGAAGAAGGTCTTCTGGTTAGCCCATAGCAGACATTCCTTTCTCCATTGCTTAGTCTTCTTAGAGAAAGGAAGCATCTGTCTGGGAAAGTTTATATTATCTGCCATAGTCTTCCATTATTTAATCTCATGCAAAAGTAGTCAATATCACTCATATCTACAAGTAAATAAATGAAATACTAACTAGTTGCCACATCTTTTACTAAATTTACTGGTTTCTTGAATCTCTTGTCATAGTTATTAGTGAAGAATGGGTCATTGCCTATATAGTCTTTTGGAGTAGCATCCCTATCCCTGCTAGGATTACCTTGATATAGTACCATCTTCTCCTCTCTATATAGCATAACCATGCCTAATGCTCTGATTCTATCCACATTTATCTCAGGATTAAATGCTATAAGTTCTTCTACCAAAGCTCTATTCCTCAAGAAGAACAGATTCTGAGTGACTACTTCCTGCTCTACCCCATCTATAGTAGTAATCATAGTTACAGGTTTCATCAACCAGTCCCTTATAAGACCATTGGCATAGTTGTTTATAGCCGCTGTAGCATTGACACCCTTCTGGTTACTACCAAAGGAGCTGTACTTAACCATCTGTTTATCCCTCAGATACTCAGGAGTATCAGCTAACAAGTGAGTACAGTTCATCTTGGCAAAGTAAGCATAGATACCCTTCTTATTGGACTCATAGAGGCACTTGGCATTATAGAACAGACATAACAATCTCACTATCTCAAAGTTATCCTCTGCAAATGCTTGTCTACCTGTATATTCAGCTACTATCTTGTCAGTCCATAAGTCCAATACAAATGTAGATGACAGTGATGATGACTCAGCTTGGTCATTATCTACAGGGTCATGTCCTATTATATACCTAGTGCTAGGTACTTTATCACTTCTGTCTTTTTCAGGTAACTCAAATATCTCTATAGCTCCTGGTGTATCATTCTCTACTCCATATTTCCTGATAGGCTCATCACTAGTAGGTTTGAACTCCACTTCTCCACTCTTATTCATAACCAGCTTACCTATATACACATCATCAAATGAGTGTACATCAGTGTCAAGCTGCTGTAGTCTTTCAGTCAATGCTGTAACTGGGAAGAATGCAGCCTTTACCTTAATAATAGCCTCAGCAGGTGTAATAGGGTCTTCCGCTATTACTCTAAGAACTGATTTAGGGTCAGCACTATACTTAGCCTTATGTCTTTGCATAAGTATCTCTATCAGTGCTTTTACTACATCAGATACTCCATCCTTGTTATAGCATCCTGCTCTATTTACGTATGATGGAAAGAAGTAACCAAATGTAGGTTTACCTTGCTTAGGTCTATCATATACATTCTCTACTGAGAGTATATTATAAGCCTCAGGATAATATAGCAAAGTCTTAGCTGAGCTAAAGTCTGATTCATCCTCAGCAGCAGTACCTACTAGGTACATGGTGGCAAATGTATAGTCACCATCCTCTACTGACTTTCTGGTAATATCATACAGAGATAATAGTCCCTTGAATGAACCCATCTCCTCGAATAGAATCCAGCCTCTCTTACCTCTCAGCTTCTCACTGTCATCCTTAGCTGATACTGCCAATACCTGATTGAGTGAGCCTCTTTCAATGCCATACTCATCCTTATAACCCATCTGCCATGACATCTCATTAGGAGAGTTCTTCAACATGAGGTGAGGGAAAGGAGTATGAGAGAAACTAAAGTTAATAGCAGGCTTGAACTTAGATAGTGTACCATCCTTATTATCAGATAGATATTCCTTCTGATAAGCAGTCAGTACTGTAATAACCCTTCTTCTGGACTCTCCTGACTCCCCTAAGATAAGGTTATGCCCCATAATAGCTGAGAGTGAGTATGACTTGGCACATCCTCTCTTAGCCAGCTCAATGGCATGATGACCTTGCTCTCTAGCATTAAACAGATAATAATATCTCCATACATTACCCTCTTGTATGAAAGGGAATGACTCTACTCTGACAGCTTTCTTCCTACCCTCAGTAATCTTGTTTACCATCATAGGCTGATAGTTCAAGAACCAGTAGTTAAAACCTGAAATCCATGCACCATCTGAGGGTCTTATTAGACCCTCCCAACATCTCCTTCTCTCCTCATCCCAGAACTTCCTGAACTCAGAGTTAGGATTACTATTAGGTTTTAGGAATGTATAGCATTCATGCTTCTGGTAGTGTAATGCAGCTTGTCTAAAGTAGTCAGCATCCTCAAGTATAGGAGGATTAGTTATATCCACTATTGCAGCACCTCTCTCATCCCTAGGTAAATCCTTATAGTAAGGTCTATCTGGAGATATGAGATTCTTAATGAATTGTATATTAGTCAGACAATCCATAAGCTGCTCTGCTACTTCACTTGGCAAACTATCAAGTAGTTCCTGTGTGACAGGAGTCTGATATCTGTTAGTCTGTATCAACACCTTTATATCTTCCATTCAACATCAAAGTTAAATTATTATGGTCCAGAAGGAGATTAAAGATAAAGGTAAGGAGTGATTCTTCCATGTATTTAGTCATTTCAGATTCTTCCTTTTCAGTAATTACCCTACTGGTATTAGATAATGTAGTTACTTTGGACTTCTCTCCGTTATTTATATACCATAGGTCCCACTTGTACTCCTTATAAGCCTTGCTAAAGCTATTACACTCTATCTCTTTGTGTAGTATGAAATGTACCCCTTTCTTACAATTCATGCTCTCAAACTTAGTATTCAGTACTTCTACTATTCCTACTGCATCCATATCATTTTGCTTTATAATACCTAAATCTAGTTTTACCATGATTATTCATAAGAGCTTCTTTAGGTCTTTCTCTATAATCTCCCTTGTTTGCTTTTCCAGTGCTATATCTATATAAAGAGTCTCCTTTGTGTATAATATCACCAAACTGATTAGTATAATCAGAATCTGCTACTCCAGAGAATATAGCTGTATGAAATATATTATCTTCATCAGGAACATCAGGTAATGATTGTATCATTAGCATACCTGGCTTAATATCTTCTCCATATACTTGTTCATACATAGGGTCTCCTGTAACTATAGTTTTAGCAGAAGCTCTTGCGTAATCTTTTCCATAAGCACAAGTACCATTCAAAGTACAGTTAGAAACACCTTTATCAGTAAACTTCGTTATAAACTTTCTCCAAGAAGCCATATCAGTTGCTACACTATAATCATTGAAAGGTACTCCACTTTCTAAATGTTTCTTTGAAAATAATAAAGCCTTTTGTTCCAATGTTGGAGTAACTACTATTTCAGGTAATTCTACAGGAACTTTATTAATAGACCCACCTCCATCAAACTTATTATACCTGTCTGCTATGATAGCAGTATCATATATACCACTATCTACTCCCATCTTTAAATATGGAACTCTTTCAGCCATTGATAACTCATTCCACTTCTTCATGGTTACATATCTTCGTAAATACTCTTCTCTTGTGCACCCCTCACCTTATCACTCTGTGCTATTTCTTTAGCCAATGCTCTCTCAGCTTCATCTAGGTCTTTAACCATTGATGGCACTTGCTTAATAATAGCACCTAATTCTTTGACATCCTTTACATCAAGCTCTGACATATCAGATGTGAGGTCTCTCAACTTATTCCTATAACCATCAACCAAAGCTCTAGTATCTTCCAGTAATAGAGCTGAGGTAGTCTTGAATGAGGCATATAGCTTCATGGCTTCCTTCACAGTTCCATCAGGCTGCCATGTAGACTTAAGACCCTCACCCTCTTTAATAGTCTTACTCCTTTCATCCCTATCTATGATATACTGGTAATCACTTCTAGGGTCTTCCATGAAATATATGTAGGCTATTTCTGATATAGCTCTCTCTTTTTTCTCAGTCTTGTCTCTAACCCATATAGCCTTAAATGGTTTAAGGGTTAATAACATGGGGTCTATTGTAAGGTTATAACCTTCATAAGTCAATAATCTCATAGCATATTAAAAATAAAGCCCAATCTTAAACTAAGACTGAGCTTATAGTGTTAATTCTCTTTACATCTTTCTCTAATATAGCAAGCTAAACCAATAGCTCTATTTTCATCCTCTGCTATAAATCCCAAGGCAACATTACATCTATAGCATAAAACTCCTCTTACTTTACCTGTAAGATGGTCATGGTCTATACTAAGTTTCTCAGTACTTCCACATATTTCACAGGCTTTAGGTAAAGCTAAGTATTCATCTATAGTTAATTTGTATTTACTTCTTGCAGAACAAGACTTTCTTCTTTCTCTGGGTAGCATCTTTTGTCTTTCTGCCTGTCTTGCTTTAACCTCAGGGTTATTGTGGTATCTATTTTTAGATAGTTCTCTTATCTTCTCCCTATTAGCATCTCTGTATTTAGCAGCATATTGATTTACTTTATCTTTATTATTGTTTTTCCAAGTATTTTGTTGAATTTTATAGCAGTCCTTACATACAGACCTACACTTATGGATAATATTATTATTCTTATCCCTATAACTATTCATTGGAAAATCTTCTTCGGGTAAATCTCTACCGCATTTAATACAAATCATGTTATAATAGTCTTTTCAGGAATATATACTGATGGCTCAGGGTCAAATTCCTCAATCTCAGCTATAAACTTAATGTCAGCGTCTTGTAGATATAGATGCTCAACACCATCTATCTCAACTATGTCAAAGTTGTAACCTATAACTGGGTTGTCCTTGATTACCCCATCTTGTAGAGACCCTTCTTTATGCTGCATTACTGCATATCTCTTAGGATTAATAAATACTATATCTCCTACTTCTATGCCCCTTACCATAGGTCCTACAGCTACTACAGTCTGGTATTCTTTAACTGAGTTAGCTTTACTGCTATCAATAAGGGTAGTACCTTTAACCTTTTGGTCACTACCATACCTATTCATAGTAGTAATAAGCCCATTAAACATAGGCTTGACTTTCTTTATTGTTGTTATCATCTCTTAATTTCTTTACATGTTTATATCTATCCTTAATAGCTTTATACCTAGGGTATGTACATGATAGTTTTCCAATGCTAGGTATATTGAAGTTAGTTCTCAACTTGTTGAACTCTCCCTCACTAAGGTCATCTTTAAGAGGTAGTTCTGATATAGTACACCTTATGTACTTCCAATAAGACTCATATGCCTCCTTTACTACCTCTCTAGGTAGTTCAAGCTTATTAGCTACATGGTCTATAGCATCTTGATAGTTCATTGAAAATCAAATAATAACATCAACTTAAATGAGCCATTCTCCTCAATAACTCTAGGTATATATCTTGGATTGAGCTTACCATCTACTATAATGTTATTCTTTCTCAATTTACCCATTATGACTTGGAAGTGGGGAAGAGTTATATTACACTCTTCCCTTACCTTCCTCTTTGTGTCTTCATTCATAACGAGCCTGTCAAGAATATCATTATCAGAGACTACTTTACTTAGTTCATATCTCTGCTTGACAAAGGAAGTGGCTACTTCCATTTCCCTTTCAGTAAGGTGGTGAAATGGCTGTAAGAACATAAACCACATCTTAAAGAAAGAGTAGTCAAGCTTACACGGTATTCTCACCACATTGTCCACTCCCTTCTTGACCATATTTAATCCTCCTTATCAGCCTCTGGTGTATTCTCAGGCTGCTCAGGAGTAGCCATCAAAGTCTCAATCTCATCAGCACATTGCCTCTTGAAGTCTACAGACAAATAGGGATTATCCTTATTGATAACTTCAAACAAATAGTCAAGTCTCTTATATAGGTTAGCAAGATTAGCTTCATTCAGTGCCACCCTCAACTGCTGGTTCTGTGTGTTAAGCTGCTGAGCCTGCGCACTAAGCTGATGGCATACATTCTCTAACTCTTCATAACTAAGCTTATTTGGTGCTGCTGCACCTGTCTTTGGTTCTAACTTCTTTTCCATTTTATTTCATATTTAGATAACTTCCTGCATATTTGGCTGCATACATTTTCTCCCAATCAAATATATTAGCCTCTTTAGTGTTAGTACTACCACACTTCTCACAGTAGTCTATGCCATCTACTGCCAATATCTTTAAGGATAGACAATCAGCACAGTAGACTACTGGTACAGCATTATACTCATCATGCTTATGCTGCTCTTCTACTGTTCTTGAGTTGTTCATAAATCTGCTTCTTTATCCTGTTTTCCTTAGTATTGGTGTTACTGAAAGGTCTCTTAGGATATATAACTCCATAAGGGGTTACGTGATTTCTTCTTATAGCCCTTCTAACACTCTTGAATTTACTTACTGCTTCATAAGTAAGTAAGTGTAAATAATCAGTTTCTCTAACTTCTCCCATAATGCCAGTTTTTATTTATAGAATACCAAATATATCTGCCCTCCCAAAGCAAACATACTAACAATATCTTCTCTTGGTATCTCAAGCTCATTGACTTGAGCAACTATGTTCCTGACTGTCTGACCTACTATACAGGTCATCACCTTACTATCTTTAGCCATAGTCTTTAATTTAATTAGTTGCGGAGGAGGGACTCGAACCCTCAACCTCAAGGTTATGAGCCTTGCTAGCTACCATTGCTATCACTCCACGATGTTGAGCAGATAGAGAGAATCGAACTCTCATATCCAGATTGGAAGTCTGGCATATTAACCATTATACTATACCTGCATATAGAGTAGATAATCAGATTTGAACTGACCCCTTGACATTGGCAATGTCATGTGCTAACCACTAACACCATACCTACATTTTGAGCCTCTGAAAGGACTTGAACCCTCAACCATCTGAGTACAAAACAGGTGCTCTACCATTGAGCTACAGAGGCAATTGGTACTCCCACTGGGAGTTGAACCCAGACAACCATTGCTGATTGACAGATTTTAAATCCCTCGTGTCTACCGATTCCACATTAGAGCATTTATAAAGTGAAGCCAGTTTTCAAGCTGGAAACGTCAACGGAATGGAAAGGACTTTCACCTTGCACATCTTTCGATATGGTTATATAACCACGTGTCTATTTTCCACCACATTCCTCGGTTTACTTCTTCACTTTTTCTTTCTAAGAAAATCTATCAATTTCAAATCATCCTCGGATAAAACAAAGTCATATTGCTTTACTTCTGTAATGACTTGAATTGTTAATTCCTTGTCGTCAACGGAAAGATAGGCTTTTGCCTTCTTATTGTTATCTTCTATTGAAAGTGTTATATTGTTCATAATCTTCTTAACTTTGTTGCCTCACACTGACTCGAACCATGTCAAACAGAACCAAAATCTGTTGTGCTACCATACACCATGAGAGCATTTCTTGTCAATAAGGTCTTACATCACATAAGTGGAATAAGTAGTTATACTTATTGATATTCTGAATAAAGGTCTCACATTCAGATGCTATACCCTTATAAACAGTCTCTTGGGGAATCTTATCATAAAATGCAATAGTAGCAGACTTAACTTCACTTATAAAATTAAAAGCATCCAGTGCATCACTTGGAGTTCCTTTGATTACATTAGGTTGCATCTTGCCAAGTATCCCCATGTATCCCTCTGCAAGCCCATCCTGATAATCTGATAATATATCAAGGAACTCATCTAGGTAGACATGGATATTCTTCTTAGGAGCTGCCCAATGCAGGTTCTTACACTTAGTCTTCCAACCCTCCAGAAGGTTAATGAAGCTAATGAAGAATTGACTAGGATTCTCATCTTGAGAATCCTTGAACATCTCATCCATTAGCTGATTATCTAGAAAAACACTATCCATTCCTCTTATTCTTTATTTGATATTGCAAAGTTAAGTAAAATATTTAACCTATGCAAGTAAATTACATTATTTAACTAAAATATCTGTACTCTCCAAGGGACTTGAACCCTTATGTACTTAGTACACTAGTTTCTAAGACTAGCCTGTCTACCATTCCAGCAGGAGAGTATAAGTTCTTATAGAGAGCTATATTCTTTTGTAGCATCAAAACTAGGGCAAGCCTTATTAGCAAAATCCCTGTGACCATGTATAGATGCTTGAGGATACTTAATCTTTAACTCCTTAAGTAACTTAACTAATGCCTGCTTCTGCTCAGTAGTCCTAGTATCTTTAGGTGTCTTACCATCAGAAGCACATCCTCCTATATAGCATATCCCAATAGAGTTAGTATTATGACCAGTACAGTGCGCACCTATAATAGACTCATCTCTACCTATATGTATAGAACCATCTCTATATATTACATAATGATAGCCTATATCAGAGAAACCTCTTTGAAGGTGCCATTGTCTTATAGTATCTACACTATAGTCTTTACCTTCTGGTGTAGCACTACAATGCACTATCAACTCCTTTATGTTCCTCTTATTCACTGAGGGATTGAGCTTAGATAGAGTATTAGCTCCAACAATACCATCCACTTCAAGACCATTAGACCTCTGGAAGTCTTTGACTGCTTCCTCAGTTAGAGGACCAAATATTCCATCTGCCTTTAGGTTCAACTTCTCTTGAAGAACCTTTACCTCATTACCTCTACTACCTAATTTAAGTGCCATACCTTAATATATTAGTGGACATTCATAGAATCGAACTATGTTCTAGGGTTTTTCAGACCCTCGCAATGTAACCATACCTGCCCAATGTCCATATAGCTTATTCTAGTCTCTACCCTAGTCACCACTCATAAGCTAAGAGCAATCCTTTCTATCGAAGTGGGAAGTAAAGGAGTCGAACCTATTCAACCAGAGGTGTTAGATTTACAGTCTAAGGCTATCACCGTGTAGCACACTTCCCATATTAATTATTATGGTTCTTTATAGCAAAAGGGTTATTCCTTGATGATAGGAATACACCCTGTGGGAATCCAGCAGTAGTTAGTAGAACTTCTCTCTACATACCACTTAACTCCTCTCTTCACTAAATTAAGAACTCTTCTCATAACATATAAAATTTGAAGTTAAACACGTTATGTTCCCTCATAAGGAGTCGAACCTTACTCTCAGGATTAAAAGTCCAGAGCATCCACCATCAATGCTTTGAGGGAGGTCTTTTATAGGGGTTTCACTCTCCTAATGAGAGGATTTTCCCTACATATTCTCTAGTGCCTCCACAAGGGCTTGAACCTTGAGTCCACAGTTTAAGAGACTGTTGCTTTAACCAATTCAGCTATAGAGGCTTATATAGACTTGGAGGTGGGATTTGAACCCACGAATCTGAGGATTTGCAGTCCTAGCCATTGAACCACTCTGGTACTCCAAGATAGTACTGGCAGAGGGACTTGAACCCACATGCAACCTATTACCCTTTCTACTATGTATAAGACAGAGGGGATATGCCAGTATATTAAGGTGTCTGGTGGGACTTGAACCCACACTACTTGGAGCCACAATCCAAAGCTTTACCATTAAGCTACAGACACAGTTCTGATGAGTAGACTCGAACTACTAACTACTGCCTTATGAGAGCAGCTTTCTACCATTGAAATACATCAGAATATAGTTGGCATACATGGAATTGAACCATGATTACTACCTTATCAGAGTAGCTTCTTGACCATTAGAAGATATGCCAATACGCAGAGGTAATTAGAATCGAACTAATAACTTTGCTTTTGGAGAACAATATTTTACCATTAAACTATACCTCAATGATGAGGGATTTCCTACCCTCGCAGTAAAGTGATGTGTTGTAGACTTATTATCAGTTACCTCAATCTGTTTCAACTTTACTAGGGGAGTTCATTTGCTTGTAGTAGCCTAACTCCTGATACTCTATTATCCTACATTCAAGTATCCAGTGCTGGGATGATAGGATTTGAACCTACTGTCCCTTGATTAACAGTCAAGTGCTTTATACCACTTAAGCTTCATCCCAATATGTTGCTCCTATTAGAATCGAACTAATGACCTTTTCCTTGTAAGGGAACTATTCTTAACCACTGAACTAAGGAGCAATGTAGGCTTTCACTGTGGAAAGCCTTTCTACACTAAGAAAAGTGTAGGTGTCCTAACAAACGCTCTAACACTATGAAACACGGAAACTAATGTGGAGAATGGGGGACTCGAACCCCAAACTTGACTTTGCAAAAGTCATGTGTTAGCCAATTACACCACAAACCCCATTGTATAGATGATAGGACTTGAACCTACATTATCTACATCCCAAATGTAGTGCCTTACCCATTAGGCTACATCTATATTATTGTGAAATGGCACATATACATTTTTTTTTCCAGTACCACATTATAATGTATATGGTAGGAGGAACCCATTTCAATCCCTTACTCCTACATAATTTTTAGTGCGGAGAGCTATGTACTCGAAACATATACCCATTATAGGTACAATCTGCTTAGCAGGCAGTCCCTAGAACCCTCTAGGTTAACTCTCCATTTGCCTACCTACCGCTGTAGGATAGGACTTTTGTTTTGTTATAAGTGTGCAGACTATGAGGGAATCGAACCCTAACCTTCACATTGACAGTGTGATATGCAAACCATTACACTACATAGTCTATATAGTAGAGTCACTGGGAATTGAACCCAGATTTCTGCTTTGAGAGGGCAGTTACCTAACCATTAGTAGATGACTCCATTTAGTAGGGAAGTAAGGACTTGAACCTTATCCTTAACCTTGAAAGGGTTACGACCTAACCTATAGTCTACATCCCCATCTCTTAGTACCCCCTGATAGAATCGAACTATCATTCTAAGTTTAGAAGACTCATGTACTATCCATTGTACTAAGAGGGCATTCCTAGTTGGGACTAGAGGACTCGAACCTCTGCTATGAGAGCCAAAATCTCATGTGACTACCACTACACCAAGTCCCATTCTGAATTACTCTGCAAAGATAAGTAAAATTTTTGAATCTACCAAATTTTACTGTAAGAAGTTTAGTTACTAGAGTCCAGAAGAGTATTGAATAGGTAGCTTAAGTGTTAATACCCATTAGTTTATCTGCCCACTTCTCAGTATAGAAGTGGGAATAACCACTCTCTTTATCACATCCTATATAGCCATTAAGCCAAGCATGAAGTATAGATGGTACTCCTATTACTATAAGGTATAGAGGACCTAACATCTTAGATTGCTTTACATGACCACACTCATGCTTGATAGTCATGCCTTGGTCTCTATAAGTCTGACTTATGAACACATACTTTCCCAGTGTTACAGCTCCCCCAGCCTTAACTAAGAATGCCTTAGCACCTACTGACTCTATATCATCATTACTTATCTCTGTAATGATACTACCCTTCTTGATGTTCTTCCATAACATCCCTAACAGATTCTGTGGTAATTGCCATACCCAATCTGATAACAAGTTTCTTAACTTCATATTCTTAATCTTGGTTTATCTATTACGTGCAACTTCATGTATGTAGGTTTATAATCCTTATATACCTCCTCAACAGCTTTCTTTCTACCAGTTCTTTTAGATAATCTCTTTATCTTATTATCCTTATCTTCTTTCCACTTCTTATACTTTGCAGTAGTCTTAAATTGCTCTACCATCTCCATATCATCTACAGTATAACATCTAGAAGATATACCTGATAATGCTAAACTTCTTTTTAATCTATTAGCCATAATTATCCTTATTCCTTAAGAGTTAGATTATCAATCTCCTTGGTACATAGAGAGACCCTGTGGGTATTTGACCACTCACATTCCATTATATAGTCTGTTACCCCGGTTATTACTATTAGTTCAGACTCTCATTTATCTCTACATTCATACTATAAGTATGAAGTCCTTGAAGTTTTGGCTAAGAGCAACGCTATATACTACTTTGTAATTTACTTCAAGTGGTTCTCTTACCTGTACCCTTCTTGATACCCTTTACTCTCTCAAGTTGGTGAGAACAAATAACCTCCTATATAATTGGGTCTATCTATGTTTTAAAGAGTTGATAAAGCTCTATAAGTATTTGCTATGTTCCTTACAATTGCAAAGATAAGTATAAAATCTGATATAACCAAATTTTTTAAGAAAAACCTAACTATACACTATGGTCTAGGT
>ERZ1034917.1212-NODE-1212-length-17289-cov-7.394279_pt1 | contig 17289 bp, 16 predicted proteins | sample MGYA00520605_ERZ1034917 | MGnify/ENA primary metagenome ERZ1034917 (study PRJEB33766, sample SAMN09781784) | gut metagenome | biome: gut microbiome | host: Homo sapiens | place: Madagascar | study: EMG produced TPA metagenomics assembly of the PRJNA485056 data... | reverse complement strand
GTTATTCTTAGCCATTGTCAGCACCTCCTTTTTGTACCTGTGTACGGCTTTAGTGTGGCATGTCGCGGAAGAAATATACAAAAAACAGCCAAAAACATGTTGACATCCGCGCGGCTGGGTGCTACAATACCATAGGAAAACAAAGAAGGCAGGATGCATCCGCCTCACCTCCAGCCACCGGCAAAGAGGTCAATAGCGTAAGACGATTCCGTTTGCGGGGTCGGTTTGGGCTATGCGGGTGCTTTCGGCATCCGTGTTTTTATTTTTGAATGGAGGTGTTTCGGCCATTAGCAAGCTGCAGCATGAATTGAACGAGGAGATCCGCGACAAAGAGATCCGCCTCATCGGTGAGACCGGCGAGCAGATGGGCATCGTTTCCTCTGAGGAGGCTCTGCGCATCGCAGATGAGCGCGGTTTGGATCTGGTGAAAATTTCTCCGCAGGCAGTGCCCCCCGTGTGCAAGCTGATGAACTACGGCAAGTACAAGTTCGAGCAGAGCAAGCGGGAAAAGGAAGCCAGAAAGAACCAGCATGTGGTGGAGATCAAGGAGATCCGGATGTCCCCGGGCATTGATGTGGGCGATTTCAACACCAAGCTGAAAAACGCCCAGAAGTTCCTGGCAGACGGCAACCGTGTGAAGGTTTCCGTGCGTTTCCGCGGCCGTGAAATGGCGCATACGGAGATCGGTCGGGATCTGCTGAACAAGTTTGCCGAGCAGTGTGCCGAGACAGCAACATTGGAAAAGGCTGCCAAAATGGAGGGGCGGAACATGTCCATTTTCCTCTCTCCCAAAGCAGGCAAGTAATTCGCGTTTCCGCCACGGGGCGGAGAATATACGGAAGGAGTATTTATCATGCCTAAACTGAAGACCCATAGCGGCGCAAAGAAGCGCTTCAATCTGACGAAGTCCGGCAAGGTCAAGAGAGCACACGCGTTCAAGAGCCACATCCTGACCAAGAAGGACACCAAGCGTGGCCGTCGCCTGCGCACCGGCACCTATGCCGACTGCACCAACGAGGCGACCATCCGCAAGATGATCCCTTACAAATAATTGACGGAATCGTTAGAATAGGAGGCAAGAACAAATGGCAAGAGTTAAAGGCGCAATGATGGCGCGTAAAAGAAGAAATAAGACCCTGAAGCTGGCCAAGGGTTACTGGGGTGCCAAGTCCAAGCACTTCAAGATGGCCAATGAGCAGGTCATGAAGTCCCTGACCTACGCCTATGTAGGCCGCCGGCTGAAGAAGCGCGACTTCCGTCAGCTGTGGATCACCCGCATCTCCGCCGCCTGCAAGCAGAACGGCATGAACTATTCCACCTTCATGCACGGTCTGAAGGTGGCCGGCATCCAGATCAACCGCAAGATGCTCTCTGAGATGGCCATCAACGACGCCGTGGCGTTCGCCGCCCTGTGCGACATCGCCAAGAAGGCTTAAATCACCCATAAAAGTGCAGTCAAATCACGACTGCACTTTTTTATTTTGCAGAAAATTTTACCTATACAAGAAAAAAATTTTGCAGTATAATAATAAACAACTTGAAACGGGAGGAAACGATATGTACTGCGTCAGAAAAGTCAACGAGAATTACACATGGATCGGCGCCGACAGCCGGCGTCTGGCCGTGTTTGAGGGAGTCTTCGGCGTGCCAGACGGCGTGTCTTACAACAGCTACCTGCTCCTGGACGAAAAGACCGTCCTGTTTGACACGGTGGACGCCCAGGTGATCCGCCAGTTCCGGGAAAATCTGTACCACGCCCTGGATGGCCGCACCCTGGACTACATCGTGGTCCACCACATGGAGCCGGACCACACCGCCGAGCTGGAGGATCTGGTGCTGCGCTTCCCCCATGTGCAGATCCTTTGCACCGCCATGGCCAAGACCATGATCGGCCAGTTTTTCGGCCATGCCTATGACGATCGCATCCGCGTCTGCAAGGAGGGCGACACCCTCTGCACCGGCCGCCACACCCTGCAATTCGTCATGGCGCCCATGGTTCACTGGCCGGAGGTGATGATGACATATGACCAAACGGACAAGCTCCTGCTGTCGGCGGACGCCTTCGGCTGCTTCGGCGCCCTCAATGGCCGCCTCTTTGCCGATGAGGTGGATTTCGACCGCGATTATCTGGACGAGTGCCGCCGCTATTATACCAACATCGTGGGCAAGTACGGCTCCCAGGTGCAGGCGGTGCTGCAGAAGGCTGCGTCGCTGGACATCACCATGCTCCTGCCCCTCCACGGCTTCGTGTGGCGCAAGGATCTGGCGTATATTCTGGGCAAGCACGACCTTTGGAGCCGCTATGAGCCGGAGGTGCGCGGCGTGATGATCGCCTACGCCTCCATTTACGGCGACACGGAGTGCGCCGCCAACATTCTGGCCTGCCGCTTGGCGGAGCAGGGGGTACGGGTGCAGATGTTCGACACCTCCGTGACCCCGTCGTCCTATGTTCTCTCCGCCGCGTTCCAATACAGCCATCTGGTCTTCGCTGCCCCCACCTACAACGGCGGCGTGTTCATCACCATGGAGGAGCTGCTGCGGGACATCGCCGCCCACGGCCTGCGGGATCGCCGCATGGTGCTGCTGGAAAACGGCTCCTGGGCGCCTGCCAGCGGCCGCGAAATGCAGAAAATTTTGAAAGATCTCAAGGGTTGGAGCCAGCTGGAGGACACCTTCACCCTGCGCTCCGCTCTGCGGGAGGATCAGACCCTGCAGCTGGAGCGTCTGGCCTCGGCGCTGGCCAAAGACGTGCAGGCGGCGCCCGCTGCCCATGCGTCCGAGGAGAAAAAACAGTTCGTCTGCAAGGTGTGCGGCTATGTGTACGAGGGCGACGCTCTGCCCGAGGACTACAAGTGTCCCCTGTGCGGCGCTGGCGCGCAGTATTTTGCGGAAAAATAAGAAAAGCTGGAAATAAATAAGGACGATCCATATTCTGCTGTCGTCATTTTGCTCAAAGAATACTGAAAAAACCACATGATCCGCCAAAAGTGAAACTTTGCTTGTGCCTGTCAGGCCGAAGTGTTACAATAAAACCGCGTATTGGCCGCCCATAGGCTGCTCAAAAATGTGCGGATAAAAGCACCCAGGTGCTTTTGCTTCTTTGCGGAGCAAAGAAGCACGAAAGGCTCCCTTGGTTTGCCGATCGGCTGCCAAAATAACATAATAAAGGGGAAATAAACATGAAAAAGAAATCTACCAAGCGGGCATTGCTGACCAGCGTGTTCTCCCTTGCGCTGTGCCTGGTGATGCTCGTCGGTACCACCTTCGCGTGGTTCACCGACAGCGCCTCCACCGCCGTGAATAAGATCGAGGCCGGCACTCTGAAGGTCGGGCTGCAATATGCCATTGACTGGTACGAAGACGGTTCGGTCAAGACCTGGGACGACGCCACCGGCAAAACGCTGAACTTCAAGACGGCGGATGGCCGCACCACAAATATCCTGTGGGAGCCGAACTGCACCTATGAGCTGCCGGAGCTGCGCGTTGTGAACAACGGCAAGCTGGCGCTCAAGTACAAAATTCAGATCACCGGCATCAAGGGCGACGCGCAGCTCAACGATGTGATCGAATGGACGATCAACAATGCGGACATGGACGCCGAGTATCACCTGCGGCCGGATGCGACCTCCGATGTCATTACCATCAAGGGACACATGGATGAGAATGCGAACAATGACTATCAGGGCATGTCCATCACCGGCATCGGCATCACGGTGCTTGCCACCCAGGACACCGTTGAGAAGGACAGCATCAGCAACAGCTATGACGCTCTGGCGGAATATCCCCTCTATGCGGCAACGCCTGTCGATAAGGACGAAAACGGCCTCACCGAAACCGAGACGAAGGTCGTCTCCGCAAAGAAAAACGCCGACACCGGCCTTCCTCTGGCCACGGCGACCGCTCCGGTGGGCACGAAGATCGCCGACGGCGCAGACGCTCTGGAGCTGACCATTGAAAAAGCGGAGAATTCCGGCAATTTCACCGTGGAGATCACGCAAATTGCCCCGAAAACGCTGGACATCAGCATGAAAGGGCTTGCCGCAGACAATAGTAAGCTCATCAAAGTGGAGTTCTATATTGAAAAGGGACTGTGGCTTGTTGAGATCGACCACAACGGCAAGAAAATGAGCCGCTGCGCCGCTCTGAAATGGGTGGATGCCGATCAGGAATTCTTTTATGATACCAACACCGGTCTGGTGACGATGCTCACAAAGACCTTCTCCCCCTTCACCTATACCGCGGATAAATTCCAATGGGACGATCATGCGGCGAGCACTTATGCAACGCCGGTCGACACCGAAAACAAGGTGGTCACCGTTTCCTCTGCCGAAGAACTGGCGCTGTTCAAATATGAAGTCACCGATAAGAAGGTGAACTATAGCGGCTATACGCTGAACATCACGGCGGATATGGATCTCGGCGACGGCTTCTGGCGCCCCATTGATCCGCTCAATAACGTCACCATCAACGGCAATGGGCATACCATCCGTAACCTGCTGGTGCGCAGCAGTGCGACCCCCAATTACGGCTTTGCGTTCATCGGCAATGCCACCGGAACGGTCACCATCCGTGATCTGACCTTTGACAATGCCAATGTGGCGATGTCTAAATACAGCAAATATGCCGGCAATGTCGGCGGCATCGTGATGGCCTATGCTTATGGGACGACGACCTTTGACAATGTCTGCGTCACCAACAGCACTGTCGGCGGCTACGGCAAGATCGGCGCGCTGCTCGGCATGGGTGCCGAACCCGGCATGAAGGTCACCTTCAAAGACTGTGTTTCCGAGAACAACACGCTGCTTGCCACCTATAACGTCGGTGGTCTGGCCGGCAACATCCAGCGCAAGAACGGCGCGGACAACACCGTCGTTGAAAACTGCACGGTGAAAGACATCCACTGGGTTGCCGATCCCAAGGAGAATTACGAAAACTTTGACGGTATCACCGCCGCCTTCAAGTCCAACGACGCCGCAGACGGCGCCGATGTAGAAAAGACCATCACCGGCACCTATTGGGCCTTTGACGATCGCTATTGGGGCGCTTACGGTGATTACTATGTTTCCTACGGCGGCGAGGCTTATCAGCCGACGATCGGCGATAAAACCATGAAGATCGCCAACAGCGAATACCCCGTTTTCTAAGCAGACATCATTTCCGCCCGTCATATAATAAGATCACCGAGAATGCCTTTGCGCTTCTCGGTGATCTTATTTTTCCTTGCCGACCGATACTGCCTGCCGCCGCTTTTTCCTTGTGCTGCCTGCCGGAATATGGTATACTGAAAAAAACGGAAGGAAAGGAGCGCGCTATGCGGTTTGTTCTGATCCCCTTTGCCATCTGCCTGCTGCTGTATATCCGGCAGGAGAACCAGTATCGCTTCCGCGCGGCCACGGCGCTGAAGATCCTCCTCACCATGACGCTGACGGTGTGCCTGACCGTGGCGCTTGTGCGCAATTTTTCGCCGGTGCTGCTGCTGGCGGCGGTGGGCATGCTGCTGTGCGCCGGCGGCGATTTTTTCCTTCAGTACATCCGGCTGGATGCGGCCAAATTCACAAAGGGCATCCTGCTGTTCGGCCTGGGGCAGATGTGCAACATCACGGCGCTGAGCCTGCTGGCTCCCTTCCACTGGTGCGCTGCGGCGCTGCTGGCGGCGCTGCTGGCGCTGGCCGTCGTCCTCAAAACGGCCGGCCGATGGGACACCTCGGTCAATGACCCGTGGCTGACCATATATACCGTGCTGGTGGCTGCCACGGCGGCCAAGAGCCTGTCGGTGGCCATCACCTGCGCCGGCCTGTCCGGCGGGGTGCTGCTGGGTCTGGGCGGCGCGCTGTTCTTCCTGTCGGACATGGTGCTGGGCATCTGGAACTATCAGAAAAACCACATCCTTCTGGCGGATCTGAACTGGCTGCTGTATTTTGCGGGGCAGTTCCTCCTGTGCGCCGGCTACATTGCCGCCGCGTGAAGATCGCCGCCCCCGCGACCCGCAGGACAGGGATATGTATATATTAAATAGGTAAGACCGGCCGCGGGCTTCGCAGAGGGGTTCGCGGCCTTTTTGCGTGCTTTTTGACACCTTCCGAAATATTTAGAGGAAAAAATTTTTGAAAAAAGATAAAAATGCACTAATTTTACTTGCTTTTTTCACAGAATAGCTGTATAATTTCTATGCTTGTTTGGGGGAACAGCCCTCACAGCGTGGCAAGTTCTGCAAAAAAGGAAGAGAAGTCGGCGGGTTCGTGTTCGCGTCGGCTTGGCAGGCGGCGCAGCCGCAGGCAAAGCAGAGCAAGCCCAATTCCGCAAGTAAAGGAGTGAAAACGAGTGGAGCAGAAAAAGAAAATCAAGATCGTTATCATCGTTTTGGCTGTTCTGCTCGGCCTCAGCCTCGTGGCGCTGGGCTATACGCTCGTGCGTAACAAGCCCGCCAATAACGATCCGGCCACCGTCACCGTGCCGGATAACCTCATCACGTCAGAGGAGGACACCAAGCCCTCCGGCGGCCAGACTTCGGGCGATGTAAGCGGTGATGCGTCCTCGTCTGCTCAGGGAGCGGCTGCCGCAGCCAAAAAGGCGGCGACCATATCCCTGTATAACAGGCAGCCAGAGGAGAACACCGCCTTCCAGGCCGGCAATATGTTCCCCGGCGACGTGGAAACGAAGTTCTTCCGCGTGCAGGTCTCCTATCATGATAAAGTCACCATGCACTTCAAGGCCACCGTCCGCGCCGGCTACGAGAAGCTGGCCGAGGTGCTGCAGGTGCGTGTAAAGCTCCTCACCACGGGGGAAACGCTGTATGACGGCCTGATGCGGGATATGCCCGCCAGCGTGACGCACAAGCTGGCGTCCGCAAATTCCACCACCGACGAGCTGTACTACGAGATCACGGCGTACTTAGATACAAGCGTTGGCAATGAGTATCAGAACAAGGATCTGATCGCCGATTTCAAATGGTGGGTAGAGGAAACCGGAAACCTTGATAATCCCCCCAAGACCGGCGACCTGGCCAGTCCCGTGCTGTGGGCGGCCGTGGCCGCTTGCGCCGGCAGCGCCATGCTCATTTTGCTTGTAAGCACCAAACGCAGGGAGGAGAAGAGCCATGGCTGAAGTGAAAACCGCTAAAAAGCTGACGGGCGGCATCGTGGCCATCGTCATCCTTGCCCTCTGCCTGTGCATAACCACCTTTGCCCTTGTCTATGCCTCCGTTTCGGTGAATAACAACATCTTCCACACCGGCGAAGTCAAGATCAACCTCAACAACGGCAAGCCCGTGATTCAGGAGCACGAGTTCCTCTTTGAGCCGGGCATGACCGTGGTAAAAGACTTTTTCGTTGAAAACGAGAGCACTTGGGATGTGTATTACCGTCTTTATCTCGATAACGTGAGCGGCGGCCTGGCCGACGTGCTCACCATCACCGTGAAGGACGGCGACAAGACCCTCTATTCCGGCACGGCCAACGAGCTGACGCGGCAGAATGTCCTTGCCGCCGACGACACGCTGAAGGTCGGCCAGCGCCGCGATCTGACGGTGGTGTTCCACTATCCCGAGCAGATGGGCAACGATACGCAGGGGCTTGACCTCACCTTCACCATGTGCGCCGAGGCGACGCAGACCAAGAATAATCCCAATAAGCTGTTTGACTGAAGGAGCCATAAATGAAAGCGCTGAAAATTATCCGCAACGTGGTGGTGTGGCTGATGGTAGTCCTCGCCGCCGGAATGATGATATTTACCATAGTGTCGGTTTCCACCTTTGACCGTACCGACCGCAAGCTCTTCGGCTACAAGGCATTCATCGTCCTGACCGACTCCATGAGTAAAACCGACTTTGATGCCGGCGACCTCGTGCTCGTCAAAGAGGTGGATCCGTCCACGCTGGCAGAGGGCGACATCATCGCTTTCATCTCGCAGGACAGCTCCAACTTCGGCGAGACCGTTACCCATAAGATCCGCCGGCTCACCACCGACGCCAGCGGCCAGCCCGGCTTCATTACATACGGCACCACCACCGACACCGATGATGGGACCGTCGTCACCTACCCGTATGTGCTTGGCAAATACAGTACGCATATTGCAAACGTCGGCTCTTTCTTCTGGTTTTTGAAGACCACGCCGGGATACATCGTGTGCATCCTTGTTCCGTTCTTGCTGCTCATTCTGTTTGAGGGCGTCCGCTGTGTCCGCCTGTTCCGCAGCTACAAGGCTGAGCAGCAGGCCGAGCTGCAGGCTGAGCGGGATAAGATCGAGGCCGACCGTGCCGAGACCCAGCGCATGATGCAGGAGCTGCTGGAGCTGAAAGCCCAGATGGCGAAAGCCGGCGGTGAAGCCCCGCCGAAGGACGAGGCACCGTCCGATACCACCCCCGTGGGCTGACCAAGTATAAAGTATTATAAAGACCTCTCCGCCTGCGTGCGGAGGGGCGATCAAAGGGTATAAGCTGAAGTTTGTACCTTTTGATCGCTTATAGAAAGCAACAGAAAGGAGATACAAACACAATGGGAAACGATATCGGCGTTATTATACTCTTGGTCTTGCTGATCGTATCTGCCTTTCTGCTGGTTGCCCGCAAGCTGGCAAAGACCTCCGGCGGCAAGCGCATGCAGAAAGAAAAACACTCGGACAACATCGTGCATATTCTTGCCCCGTCCGTCCTCGGTCTGTGCATCTGCGCCGTCTGCCTGTGCGGCATGAGCTGGGCGTGGTTCACCGCCTCCACCGCCGCCTCGGCCACCACTATCCGCTCCGCCACCCTCCAGATTGAGGATGTGAAGCTGGATGATAAGGAACTGACATCCGATGGAAAAGGGAGATATACAATCACCGAACAACTTACAAAGAATAACTATAAACTGAGCTTCAAGGCGACGGATAGCAGCACTGCAACCAAGGGATTTTGCAAAATTTCTATAAAGATCGGCGATTCGGCTGAAACATCCTATGATACCGTGGATATAGCCGACAAAAAAGACCATACTGTGACCATTACTGTAAACAATATTTCCAATGAAAATGTTACTATAACGGTGGAGCCAATTTGGGGAAGTTTGCCCGAAGGTATAAAGCCGTACGGCTCCATTAGTATCCAGGGAACCGGCGATCAAACGCAGAGTAACGCTGCGGCTGCCACCCCCGACACCGCAGCTGCCGCAGTGTCTTCCGACCCTGTGGACTCGACCCAGTCGGAGTCTGCTTCGGATGCTTCCACCCAGTTGCCCACCACCGCGCCCAACGGAGAAAACACGGAAAATAACTAAAAAAATTTGAACAAAATTAAAGCCTTTGAACAGCATTTTGACTGTTCAAAGGCTTTTTTGCAATTTATTCGGTGGTTTCGGTTTCCTCGACAGGTTCCGTCCAGTCCACCATGGTAGCCACGCACCGGTTGATGTTTTTGCCCTCGCCGTAGAACTTGGCTTCGTAGTCCGTCATCACGCCCACAGGGCCATTTGCGTGAAGGTCGCGCGTCACCTCCGACAGCTGAAAACCGAACTGCGGGATCTCCTCCAGCGACCACTCAAAGAGCTTGTCGTTGTCGGTCTTGAAATGGATCTGCCCGCCCTCTTTCAGCACCTGCCGGTATTTCTTCAAGAAATTTCCATGGGTCAGCCGGCGCTTTTTCTGGTTGCTTTTAGGCCACGGATCGCAGAAATTGATGTAAAGGCGATCCACTTCACCGGCGGCGAAAAGCATAGGCAGAAGGGCGGCGTCGGCGTCGAGAAAGAACACGTTTTTCAAACCCTCCGCCGTTACCCGCTCCATGGCCACCACCATGGCGTCCGGCACTTTTTCCACGGCGATGAGCAGCGTGTCCGGCTGCGCCTTAGCGGTGCCGGCTGTGAAGCGACCCTTGCCGCAGCCCAGCTCCACCTCCAGACTTTTGGCCTGCGGATAAAGCGCCCGCCAGTGCCCCCGCAGCTGCTCCGGATCGCGGATCCAGCAATCGCCGCAGGCGTCCATGCGGGGGTGCAGATTTTTCTTTTTGCGCATACGCATGATGAATTTCCTCCCGAACTCTGACCCATTATTACCACCGTATCATACCAAAAATGCCGCCATATGTAAACGGATAAAACCGATTTGACCGGAAAAAAGAAACGGCGGAGAAAAGAGTTGGAAGAAAGCCTTGAAAAGTGTGCAAAGAATGACGCTGGGTTTTGTGCGATATGTAAAAAACAAAAAAGATGGTCGGGAAACACTTGATAAAAAATAAACGAGGTACTATAATAAAAGCTGTATGAAAGGGTCTTCTTGCCGGCAAAAAAGCGGGCAAGCCTGCCCCGACAAACCAATCCGCAGAGGATCGTGGGGATACGGTCTTCCGCAGGGTAGAAGGAGGAGCTATCGTGACCAATGTTCTGTTAGAGAAAAAGGGTAACATTGCTGTGGCCACCATCAACCGTCCCAAGGCGCTCAACGCCCTAAACTCCGAGGTTCTGGAGGATCTGAACGAGTTGGTGGAGCTGGTAAATGCCGACGAGGAGATCCGCGCGCTGGTGCTGACGGGATCCGGCGAGAAGGCTTTTGTGGCCGGTGCCGACATCGGCGAAATGAGCACTCTCACCAAGGCCGGTGGGGAGGCTTTCGGCAAGAAGGGCAACGACGTGTTCCGCAAGCTGGAGACCATGCCCATTCCCACCATTGCGGCCGTGAACGGCTTCGCTCTGGGCGGCGGCTGCGAGCTGAGCATGAGCTGCGACATCCGCATCTGCGCCGACACCGCTGTGTTCGGTCAGCCGGAGACCGGCCTCGGCATCACTCCCGGCTTCGGCGGCACCCAGCGTCTGGCGCGCTTGGTAGGTCCCGGCATGGCCAAGCAGCTCATCTATTCCGCCAAGAATATCAAGGCGGACGAGGCGCTGCGTATCGGCCTGGTGAACGCCGTGTATCCGCTGGAGGAGCTGATGCCCGCCGCGGAGAAGCTGGCCGCCACCATCGCCAAGAACGCCCCCATCGCCGTGCGCGCCTGCAAGAAGGCCATCAACGACGGTCTGCAGGTGGACATGGACGCCGCCGTGGTCATTGAGGAGAAGCTGTTCGGCAGCTGCTTTGAGACCGAGGATCAGAAGGAGGGCATGGGCGCTTTCCTGGAAAAGCGCAAGCACGAGCCTTACCAGAACAAGTAAAGTTAATTAACAGGCTCCGGCCTGATGATTAAAATCGTTTCCCACATTATATTTTAATAGGAGGAAAACAATCATGAAAATCGCAGTATTCGGCGCAGGCACCATGGGCAGCGGCATTGCCCAGGTTTTCGCAGCAAAGGGCCACACCGCTCTGATGTATGCTTCCAGCGTCCAGAGCGCTCAGCGCCATAAGGATAAGCTGGCTGCTTCTCTGGCCAAGAAGGTCGCCAGGGGCAAGATGGATCAGGCTGCTGCCGACGACATCATGTCCCGCATCCTGGTGGAAGAGTTTGACGCCGCCGCCGATGCCGATCTGGTCATCGAGTGCGTGGCCGAGAACATGGCCGTGAAGAAGGAGCTGCTGGGCAAGCTGGACGCCATCTGCAAGGAGAGCGCCGTGTTTGCTACCAACACCTCTTCTCTGTCCATCACCGAGATGGCGCAGGGTCTGAAGCACAACCTCATCGGTATGCACTTCTTTAACCCCGTGCCCGCCATGAAGCTGGTGGAAGTTATTGCCGGCGGCAACACCCCCGCTGAGCTGGTGGAGTGGACCAAGAACCTGTCCATCGAGATCGGCAAGACCCCCGTGGTGGTCAACGAGGCTCCCGGCTTCGTGGTCAACAAGATCCTCATCCCCTATTGCAACGAGGGCGTTTGCGTTCTGCAGGAAGGCGTTGCCTCCGCAGAAGATATTGATATTGCCATGCAGCTTGGCTGCAACCACCCCATGGGTCCCCTGCATCTGGGCGACCTCATCGGCTGGGATGTCGTGCTGAACATCATGGACGTGCTGTTCAATGAGACCCACGACAGCAAGTATCGCGCAAACGTCATGATCCGTAAGATGGTCCGTGCCGGAAAATTGGGCATGAAGTCCGGCGAGGGTATCTTTAATTACAAAAAGTAAAATTCGGTAAAGGAGAAAAGAGTATGGATTTCCATCTGACTAAGGAACAGCTGCTCGTTCGCAAGATGTATCGTGAATTTGCAGAGAACGAAGTAAAGCCCCTGGCTGCTGAAATCGACGAGGAAGAACGCTTCCCCATGGAAACCGTCGAGAAGATGGCTAAGCTGGGTATGATGGGTATTTACTTCCCCAAGCAGTACGGCGGTGCCGGCGGCGATGTGCTGTCCTATGCAATGTGCGTGGAGGAGCTGGCAAAGGTTTGCGGTACCACCGCAGTTATCGTTTCCGCTCACACCTCCCTGTGCGCTGCTCCCATTTTTGAGAACGGCACCGAGGAGCAGAAGATGAAGTATCTGCCCGACCTGTGCTCCGGCAAGAAGATCGGCGCTTTCGGTCTGACCGAGCCCGGCGCCGGCACCGACGCCCAGGGTCAGCAGACCACCGCTGTGCTGGATGAGTCCGGCGAGAACTACATCCTCAACGGCTCCAAGTGCTTCATCACCAACGGCAACGTGGCTGACACCTTCGTGGTCATCGCCGTCACCGGCAAGACCACCGACAAGCGTGGCCGCAGCATGAAGGAGATCTCCGCCTTCATCGTGGAGAAGACCGACCCCGGCTTCACTCAGGGCAAGCATGAGAAGAAGATGGGTATCCGCGGCAGCTCCACCTGCGACCTGATCTTCGAGGATTGCATTATCCCCAAGGATCGTATGCTGGGCAAGAAGGGCGAGGGCTTCAAGATCGCCATGAAGACGCTGGACGGCGGCCGTATCGGTATCGCTTCCCAGGCTCTGGGTCTGGGCGAAGGCGCCGTTGAGGAAGCCATCAAGTACACCAAGGAGCGTGTGCAGTTCGGCAAGCGCATTTCCCAGTTCCAGAACACCCAGTTCCAGCTGGCCGAGATGCACACCCGTATGCAGGCTGCGCAGTTCCTGGTCTATTCCGCTGCTATGAAGAAGCAGAACCACGAGCCTTACTCCATGGACGCTGCTATGGCTAAGCTGTTCGCTGCCGAGGCCGCTTCCGATGTGACCCGCCGCGCCGTGCAGCTGTTCGGCGGCTACGGTTACACCCGTGAGTATCCCGTGGAGCGCATGATGCGCGATGCCAAGATCACCGAGATCTACGAAGGCACTTCCGAGGTCCAGCGCATGGTCATCGCCAGCAACCTGGGCGTTAAGTAAGTAAGGAGGTAAAAGGTAAAATGAAGATTCTTGTAACTGTTAAGCAGGTTCCCGATACCTCCGGTAAGGTGGCTGTGAACCCCGATGGCACTCTGGATCGTGCGTCCATGCAGACCATCATCAACCCCGATGACCTGAACGCTGTTGAGGCCGCTCTGGCTCTGAAGGACGAGCTGGGCTGCAAAGTCGTGGCTTTCACCATGGGTCCTCCTCCCGCAGAAGGCATGCTGCGTGAGCTGATGGCCATGGGCGTGGACGAGGGCGTCCTCATCACTGCTCGTGAGTTCGGCGGCTCCGATACTTACGCCACCTCCCAGATCATCGCCGCCGGCATCGACACCTACGGCGTGGAGGATGACGACATCATTCTGGCCGGTCGTCAGGCCATCGACGGCGATACCGCCCAGGTCGGCCCCCAGATCGCTGAGAAGCTGCATCTGCCCCAGATCACCTATGCAGGCGAGATCACCAAGGACGGCAACACCCTGACCGTGAAGCGTATGCTGGAAGACGGCTACATGACCGTGAAGGTCAAGACTCCCTGCATGATCACCTGCATTAAGGAGCTGAATCAGCCCCGTTACCTGTCCGTGGGCGGCGCATTTGACGCTTACAGCAAGCCCCTGGTCACCATGACCTACGAGACCCTGAAGGATCATCCCCTGATCGACGCCACCACCATCGGCCTGAAGGGTTCTCCCACCAACATTCTGACCTCCTTCACGCCTCCTCAGAAGGGCGCCGGCATGATGCTCGAAGGCGCCGGCAAGGAGACCACCGACAAGCTGGCTGGCATTCTGGCCGCCAAGCATATCATCTAAGGAAGGAGATAAGAAAATGGCTTTTAATAGTGCTGATATCGGCGCATTCAAAAACGTTTGGGTTTTCTGTGAGCAGCGCCAGGGCAAGATGATGCCCACTACTTTCGAACTGATCTCCGAGGGTCGCAAGCTGGCCGACGAGCTGGGTGTTGAGCTGTGCGGCATCCTGCTGGGCGACAATGTGGACGCCATCGCCCCCGAGCTGGGCAACTACGGCGCCGACAAGGTGTATGTGTACAACAGCCCCCTGCTGAAGGACTACACCACCGACGCTTACACCAAGGTCATCTCCGAGGCTGTTGAGGAGATCAAGCCCGAGATCCTGCTGTTCGGTGCCTCCAACATCGGCCGCGATCTGGCTCCCCGCTGCGCAGCTCGTCTGCACACCGGCCTGTGCGCCGACTGCACCCACCTGGACATTGATATGCCCATCTACAAGAACTTCCTGAAGGAAGCTTCCACTCTGCCCGCCGAGCGCATCGAGAAGCTGGGCACCGTGAAGATCAACGGTGCTGATCACGATGTGTCCCGCGACATCAAGATGACCCGTCCCGCTTTCGGCGGTCACCTGATGGCTTCCATCTTCTGCCCCCGCTTCCGTCCCGCCATGGCCACTGTGCGTCCCGGCGTTATGAAGAAGCGCGAGTGCAAGAAGAACGTGGAGATCCTGCATCCCGCTTTCAACCTGACCGAGGCCGACATCAAGACCGAGGTCGTGGAAGTCGTGAAGGCTGCCAAGAAGCTGGTTGACCTCATCGGTGCGGACTTCATCGTGTCCGTTGGCCGCGGCATCAGCAAGGACGTCGAGGGCGGCATCAAGCTGGCCGAGGAGCTGGCCGAGGTCCTGGGCGGCGTCGTGGGTTCCTCCCGCGCCTGCGTGGACGCCGGCTGGATCACCGCTGATCACCAGGTCGGCCAGACCGGCAAGACCGTGCATCCCAAGGTTTACATCGCTCTGGGCATCTCCGGCGCTATCCAGCACAAGGCTGGTATGCAGGATTCCGAGTGCATCATCGCTGTGAACAAGAACGATACCGCTCCCATCTTTGAGGTGGCTGACTACGGTATCGTGGGCGATCTGTTCAAGGTCGTTCCCGAGCTGATCGAGTCCATCAAGGCTGCCAAGGCCGCTCAGTAAGCTCTCTTTACCGAATGAAAAGGGCTGTCCCAAATCGGGACAGCCCTTTTAACATTCCTGGCAAAAAATCTTCGATTTTTCAGCCAAAGGGATGGCAGTCTGCTGCGCGCATAATTTTGCCGTAAGCGGCAAAATTCCACACTTGCAGCCAGAGAGGTATTTTTCCCCACGCGCATGTTATGAAGAAAAATGATTTTAATTCTTTGCCGCCTGCGGGCGGCAAATTATCTGAGTATAGTGAACGAAACGGGCTGCCCGAGTAGGGCAGCCCGTTTGCCGGTATAAAGTTTATCTTACTTCACCAAAATTTTCTTCTTCAGCAGCCACGCTGCGCCGGTCACGGACAGCACCATGGCTGATACCAGCCACGCTACGCCGGTGTTGTCGCCGGTGGCCGGATTCACCAGTACGGGGATGGTTTCGATCTTGGTGGTCTGGCACACGGTGCAGGTGAAGGTCTTCTCGCCGGTCTCCGTGGTGGTGGCGGCCTTGGTCACCACGCCCTCATCCCAGCTGTGCTCGCTGGTCTTCTCCAGCGTCTTGGTCTGAGTATCGTCGCAGAACTTGCAGGTCTGGGTGGCTTCGCCCTCGCTCTTGCAGGTGGGAGCCGTGGTGGTCATCCACTCGCCGTAGGTGTGCTCGTGGGACACGATGTGTTTGTAAAGCTCCAGAGTCAGCTCGTGCGCCTGCTTGGCCAGAGCCGCGCTCTGCTGGGTGGCATAGGTCTTGGCTGCGTCGCCGCTGAGGGTGGACAGAGTGGCTTTCATCTCCAGAGCCTTGTCGTAGCAGATCTGCTGCATCTTGGCAAGCTCACTGTGGATCAACGCCTCGTCAGCGTCCGAGCACAGGCCGGAGAGGGCGTAGTTGGAAAGCGCATCCACCGTCCAGTAGTAGCCCTTTTCCCAGCCGTCGGGCAGCACCAGGTAGCCGTCGCCGGTGTACCGGCTGCTGTAGGGGTATGCGCCATACATGGTTTCGGGTTTCGTCGCCGTGAAGGAAGCCTCCTCGCCGCCGAACTTGTAGCCCTCATACATGTCCGTGGTCAGAACGGGGAAGTAGGGGATGGCCACGGTGTACTGGCCGTGCTCCATGGCCAGCCACTCGATGGTGCCGGTCTCCAAGGCGGCGCCGGACTGGATCTGGAAAATGTGCCACTCCAGATTTCCGGTGTTGGCGATGGCCTTCACCTTATAGAAATCCACCATATCCTGAATGCCGATCTTGCCCAGCTTGTTCTGGATATTGGTATAGAGGGAAACGATCTTGCCGTTTTTTACATTGGAAATGGTGTAGTCTTCCGGCGTGAGGGTGGAGTCGGTCACGGAGCCGCTGTTCAGGAAGTAGTTGATGCCGTTTACCAGCCGGTTGCTGGGGGTGGCGGCTGCATAGTAGCAGTAGGATTTAAAGACATCAATGGTGTTCTCGTTCTTGTCACCCACAAAGGTGCCCGCCTGCTCGGCCATGGAGATCAGGTTTGCAGAGGCAATGACATTCTCCGTGTCGTCCAGATCCACCAGACCGATGGCACCCATGTTGGGGTTGATGGCGATCATGTTGGAGCTGAGCTTCACGGCAATGTAGGTGTGGCCGGTGAAGTTCTCCACATACCAGATCTCCTTCTGATCGGCGATGAGTACGCCGGATTTTTCCTCGGCGCCTACGGTGTCATAGATGTGCAGCAGCAGGTCAACGCCCTCCTTGGCCGTGGTGGCTTCGCTGAGGAGGATGGTGGCCATGTCGCTCTCACACATACCGCCGCCTACCATGGGATCTGCACCGGTGACTTTACTGTTGGCGACCAGAGTCACCATAGCGGAAACGGACACGCCTTTTTCGTTGGTGCCCACCTCCTCCATGGGGGTGTGGGGATGGGTCTGGCTGCAGTCGGGACACACGCCGGAGGTGATGTCATCCGAGGTGGCGGTATAGGCATAGCTGTCATGAGTGAAGGTGTGGGTGAAGCCGTAGCAGCCCTTGTACACGCTTCCGGCCTTGTACTTGCCGTGCTGGTTCACATAGGCAATTTTATTGTAGCTGTTGGAGAAGTCCTCACTTCGCGCCAGGAAGGAAGAACCGTCGCTTGTCAGATCGGAGCCTACATACACCATGGTGC
>ERZ1034917.1209-NODE-1209-length-17357-cov-35.427465_pt1 | contig 17357 bp, 33 predicted proteins | sample MGYA00520605_ERZ1034917 | MGnify/ENA primary metagenome ERZ1034917 (study PRJEB33766, sample SAMN09781784) | gut metagenome | biome: gut microbiome | host: Homo sapiens | place: Madagascar | study: EMG produced TPA metagenomics assembly of the PRJNA485056 data... | reverse complement strand
ACACATCGTCGTAAAGCATCTCAATCTGTTCTTCCGTCTTGTCCGGCTCGACTACTTCACCCTTCACAAAGAAGGTAGTGCCGCCGTTACCGTCCGTGGATAGCGTCCAGATTTTGCTTTTATCAGTTGCACGCCAGAATTCTTGCGGCCCGACGTAGCGCTTCTCCGCGCCTGTCACGCCGTCTACGGCTGGCGAGGAAAACGGAATGTACAGGTTTACCGCATCTGCGCCTTCAAGCCCGCTCGCGCGGACGTTGGCAGCTTTCGACGCTTGGAGCATTACGCCGCGAATCACTGTGATATAGCGTTTCTGCGTGTCCTTGAAATCCTGGTCTTGCTCCTGCGTGACGTTGTAGATGGTTACGGTGTGGGGGGCGTACATGCAAAACACCTGCCTCTGTAGAGAAGCCCGGTATGGGCTAGATATTCACGCGCTACGCTTGCAAGAGCCTTCTTTGCCTCCGAAGCCGCTTTCAATGCAGACACGGAAGAATCACCGCCGCTGCGAAGCGTCCGGGAATAGCCGCCTACAGTCTCGCTCTGCAATTCTCCTTCATCAGATGCAAGCCCGGCGGACACATTCTTTCTGGCAAGCTCCTGCGCCGTGTCGAGCAGCATATACTGGTCGACTAAGGCACAGCAGCACATTTTCACAGCATCCAGCTCTGCAAAATCCTTTGCTCGGTTTTGCGTGTAGTAGTCAAGGAAGGAACTGGCGCGTGTCGCCAATCTGCAAAAGCTGTCAGCGTCTACCGTTCCCCTGTAAACATCACAGTAATACTCATAATCTGCGTAGATCATCGCGCCAGCTCCTTTCTGTTACGAACCTACCGTCACAGTAGCCGTACCGGTCTTCGTGCTGTCCTGCTTGGATTTCGCGGTAACGGTAATGCTCGTGGACGTCTCGTTGGAAGCGACCGTCAGCACACCACCTTCCGTGATAGAGGACTTCGCGCCGCTCTGGCTCCACTCGACATCTCCGCTCACGATTCCTTCACCCGCGACGGCAGCGGTGAATGCCTTGCTTGCTCCCTTTTTCACGGTTGCAGTAGCCGGGGATACCATGACAGTAGATACCGTGCCAGCTTTTCCATAAACCGAGAACGGGAACGGGTTGGCAATATCAACGTTGTACGCATTGACCGGGTTTGCGATTTCCCAGCCGAGACGCATAACTGCACGGAGCGCGACCATATCGTTCTGCATGAGGTTGTAGGTGATAGCCTTCGTGCTCGGGTCCTGAATTACGCCTTCGGTGAAGATCTTAAAGGTCATGTCCTGACGGATAGCGTATACCAGCTGCGTCCAGTCGCCGACGATCATCTGTGCCTGTGCCGGGTCAAATGCTCCGTTCATCGGGAAGTACATATCCATACCATCCAAACCATAGCGCGTTGCGCCCTGCATGTCGGACTTGAAGATGGGCTGACCGGTCGTGTCCTTCAGCCCGCGCAACTTGCCGCGCATTTGAATCGCAGACATAACGCCGTTCGGGTTGAAGCCGTCAAGTTCTACCTTTGCGATAAGACCTCCTTCGCCCATGATGTCGGTAAATACATCAGAGCTTGCCGCAACTCCATTACCAGCAGCGATAGCGGAAGGAACGACGCCATCGCGCCACGTGGTGGGCTTGTTCGTGCCAAACAGGATAGCAGCGTCAATGACCTTTCCGAAAGCTTCGGTCAGCCTGGGTCTCACCTCGCCCCAGATGTCATAATCTGCGTCATCCAGTGCCGCTTCGGGGATGGGAACGATGACCGCGATTTCCTCGGCGTAGATTTTCTTCTTGTCCCACGCCATCTTCGTGGTCTGCTTAAAAGCCTCACCGGCTCCGGTATCGGTTGCTTCGCCGTTGACGAAGTACGCAGAGGGAAGCGCGTCGAGGACGTTGATGGTCTGCGTCTTGCTGGACATATTCGCCAGTCTCTTACCCATGCGAAGGACTGCGGATTCCGCGATAGCGCCCTGCATGATCTCGCGGGTTACGGGTTCCGGGATAAGGCCGGAAAGTGCATTTCTGTCAATAATATTCGGCATATGATTCTCCTTTCGTTATTTCAGAGCGCCCCGAATCAGGGCGTTCATCGTGCTGTTCATGTTTGTTTCTTTGGTTCCACCGCCTGCCGGCGCTGTCCAGTCGAACGTCGCCTTCTTGCGATTCGCTGTAAGCTCGTCGACTGCCTGCTCAAACGTGATCTCGTCGGTGACCATCTTTGCAGCTTTGAATGCGATAAACTCAGCGTCCTCGCCGCTCAAGCCCTTGCTCAGGACGTATTTGTCCCGTTTGAGCTGTTCGGCTTCAGCCTGCAATGCAGTCAGTGCCGCCTTGCTGTCTGCAAGGTCTTTTGCCTGCTTTGCCTGCCGTTCCTGTTCTGTCTGCTGGCTGTCTTTCCATGTCCGGTATGCGGTGATCTCTTCCTCGCTGGGGTATTTCTTCCGTTCTCTGTCAAGCCTCGACTGAATCATCTTGTCAACGTCGGCCTGCGTGAACGTCTTTTCCTGCTCTTGCGCAGTGTTTTCCGTGCCCTGCACGTTAGGTTCTTCTGACATAAAAATCTCCTTGTTTAACGACCTGTCGGTCAGTGTTGATAAATAAAAAGAGCCAGCCGACTACAAATCGTAGTCAGTTGGCTCCAATTGCCCTTTCTCGCGCCCAATTACGCGGGAGAGTTGTATTTGATTGTCTTCTTGACCTCCAAAACGATGTATCCATCGCCTTTCCGGCGTATCTCAACGTCATTTCCGCGCTTAAGGATGGCCTCGGCGGTGCTTTTCACTTCATCCCAGTTCATATACCTTCGTCCTTTCCCTCTGCTCCGGCAATCCTGCCGCCTTGCTGAACCTGCTATATTCTGCGTTCAGCCTCCGAAGCTTTATGTTCGCGGCGGTCGCGTCCTCGGAAAGCCCAGCTTCTTTGTATGCGTTTCTAAGTTTTTTCTGCGCGCGGATTTGCCGTTCTATTCGGCGTTGCATCTGCGTCGCTTCATAGGCTGTGTAAGTCTTTCCGTCAAACGTGCAGCCAAGACCATCGTCGATATGCTCAAGCTGTTCATCGGTGTAAGTCCGCTCCGAAACTCCCTGAACAAACGGGTATTTGTGATGCCTACAGTTTGCGCCTGTCAGACCGTCAACATATCCGTAACCGGTCGTTTCTACAAGGTCATCGTAAAGCCCCAGCGGGTCAGGTTCGCCGCTTTCACTCTGGTAATAGACTTTCCCTTGCCAGTCCTTGTGGCTTGACCACGGCGAAGCACCCGGCTTGTCGCGCGCCCCAGAGTGCGCAGACACTTCAAAGTATCTCGTATCAAGGTACTCTGCGCTTTGGTTCGTGTACTGGTCGCAGATCTGATTCACGCCGGTCATGACAGCTCTCCGAACAGCAACGTCGATGTGGTCAACGTGTCCGCTTTCGTAATTCACAACTTTCAGACCACCCGCAAGCTGCTGCACCGCATATTTAATCGCCTGATTGTAACTGATAGCACCGCTCTGAATCTGCATAACAGCAGAATCCAACGCCCACTGATACGCACGAGCGGGCGGAAGCATCGTCCTGCCTTTGTCCACTAAAAATCCCATAGACTGTGTGATGTTATGAAATTCATCAAGCGTCTGTGCTCTGATTGCTTCGATGGTCGCAGTGTTCACCAGAATATCAGGCTGTGTCAGCCCTGCCATGTCGATAACCGATGTGTAATACTTCTGGTTTCTGGCAATAACATCGTCGAAAAGCTCCTTGAGCTTCTTCTCGCTAATTCCAGAGGTCTTGCGGATTGCCTTTTCAATCTCCTTTGTGTCGATGCCGTGCGAACGAAGCGCTCTGATTGCCTGAACAGTCACTTCGTTCAGCTGGTCTTTCAGCGCAAGGCGGCTGCATATTTCATCGAGAAGCGTATCTTCCAGTCCTCGGAAGAGTTCGGCAAGCTCTTCGGGGAGTGCATCAAGCAGTTCCGGCTGAAACGGATATTTCATTTACTTTCCTCCGTTTCACAATATCGTCATAGTGCGGCTTCACGCGGATAATGTTCCAATCGCATTCTTCCGGAACTTTCCCGTAAAATATCACCCATTCCGGCGAAAGACGTTTCATCATTTCCTCGTAGCCGCGCAGGAACAGGCGTTTGCTATCCTTGTTTGCCTGCGTCCCAACTGAAGAAACCGCTACTATGCCGCCGACAGGCTCGCCATCGAAGCACCAATCATAGCTCCTCTCATCGCTCCATGAGATCGTCGGGTAAACCGTCATCCCGTGCAGCTGCCAGTATGCCGCTAACCAGTGCTTGCGGTAATGGTTGTATATCTGCATGGCAAGCGGCATATCCGTATATGTTGAGAAGTCTGGCGCACATATCGCCTCGTACTGTTGCAACTTTGAAATATACCTATCCGGTTGATTCCAGTACCGGGCGAATTGATAATCGTCTATAAAGAAATGCACAACCTTGCTCTCCGGCCGCTTGGCTGTGTATACGTAATTTGCGGGAATGAATTCCCCTTGTGGATACGCTTTGACCGGGTCAATTTGCGGAACGCCATACTTTCCTACGCCGAGGAATACGCACTTGTCTAAGTTCTCAAAATTGATCATACTTTAAACCCGTATTTTTTCCTCAACTTGTCAAGCTCGTCTTTATAAATAGCTTTCGCCATTGAACTCAGTCCGTCTCTCCTGTCAATAATGTCTCCTGCCTTCATCCCGCTCGGAAACATTTTTGACAAGTTTGCGATTTCATCCGCGTATCGTTTTTTTGCTGCGTTGTACGCATCTGCCCACATCCTTATCTCATCAGTTTTTGGACGTCCAACGCTCTGACTTCGACGCAATTTTTCATTCATTTCAAATGTTGTGTATGGGTCTGTCAATATGTCTTTCGCCCAGTTTATTTGTTTTTCGCTTCCTAAGATTTGTGGGAGCTTAATTCCGACCCTCTCCCTCTCGCCTCCAGCGCCTCCAGAACTTCCACGGCCTCCCATCACTCCACCTCCTGCTGCTGTTCAGTTACCATGTCCTGCGCCTTTGGGAGTGCAGCCTTTGCGGTTGCCTCGTCCTCGTTCATCCAGCGCATACGGAACTCCCAGTCATTCATAATGCCTGCGCTGAGAAGCTGCATATCGCGAGAGAAATCAGTAGCTTTGTCCTCTATGATGCTGTCATCGAAATCTATAGAGATTTCCACGTCTTCATTCAGACCGGCGTTCATAGCCGTGTTTCCCAACCGAAGCAGAATACGGCACAGTTCCACTAGCGATTGTTCCAGCACAATTTCATGTTTCTTAATGGTGCGGAACATGGTGGAGTTTTCGCTGATCACCTGTGTTGCCGTCGCAACGCTGCCGCCGTCGAAACGGTAATAGGTCTCGCCGAAGCCGCACTTACTGGACAGTACGTTCAGTTGGTCTTGCAAGCCTACATTCAGCTGCTCAGTTCTGAGTGTCGGAGAAATCGTCTCTACCACGTTCCCTTGCTGCGTATCCTCCGGAAGCAGATAGAAACGCCGGTCGTTGTCATCAAGCGTCGGTTCGTCATCTTCCCACCTTGTGGCGGGCATTTTTACCATCATCATCATGGGGCCGTTCTCGAACTCATTGACGTAACAGTCGTAGGCACAGTCAACGCCTCGCAGAACGTCGATTGCATTTGCATACACAGGAATACCGACCGGAAGCAGATAGTCAAGATTGTTTGCGATGTTTGGTCTGTCGATGACGAACTGCCTCTTGTCGCTTCCTGTATGTACGACCGGTGGGATTCTCTCGAACCCTGGGACATCCGTAAGCAGAGCGTCAGCAAGCGTTTCGTTTTCGTATCGGTAAATGCTGTTCTCGATGACGTAAAGTCCGTTTCCGTCTTTCCGGTGAATCTGCAAATACAGATAATTCTTTCCAGCTCGTGTGACTACGCTGTCAAAAGCGCACTCTGAAATAAATCCATTCTGCCAAGCCAGAGGAAAGATGTGCTCGATTGTCACATAATCAAGCTCGATGCCGGAAACATCGCCCGGCACGATCTCACCGCTTTCGTTGACGGCCTGTCCAACCACACGCGGAATATACGCCACAGTTCCGAGCGCTGACTTCATTTCCTGCATTTCGTTTGCCTTGACCGTGAAGTTGTTCGACGTCAGAACCCTGTCGATAAACTCCTGTTCTTTCTGCCCCTCAAGCGTGATCTGTACTTTCTCGTTCATCAAGAGGTTCGCCCAGTCCTCGCAAACCTTTTTCGCCATGCCGAGGCTTGCACGGTTGCACTTTGTCCACTTATGCCCGTTATATCTCCGGTATTGATGGAACCCCTTGACTTTGCCGACGTACCACGACTTCCAAAGGGACACGTATGTATAGAATTCCTCTGGGATTGTCGTATACCCGAGTTCCTTTAATTTATCGATAACCGTCATGCAATAACTCCCATTCTACGGCTCACAGGCTCTAAGGCGTACCGCGTCGCGTCAATCAGATGATTGTTCGCGTCCGGGTATCCGCTGATAATATCGCCGTCTTTGTTTCTCTCATATTCGTAGCCCACGAACTCATCGTAGGCATGTGGCGTCCGTTTTCTATCAATGACAATCGTTCTTCTCTGCAAGAACTTCATGCCGTATTCGACCGAGCCGGGTCCTTTGACCGCCTCATACGCAGGCAATCCCGTTGCCCGTAGGTCAGCCACGCTCTTAGGCTCCGCGCTGTCACAGATGACGCGCACATTGCCATATCCGCGCTGTTTGATTATCGTCGCGCTCTGCTCGTTTGAAAGCTTATTCTGGTATATCTCGTCAAGCAGGTAAATTGTTTCCCTTGCCTTGTCGTAATGCAGCCGGATAAATGCAAAGGGGTCTGGGAACCATCCGAAATCCACGCCCTGATAGATTTTATCGAATCTGGAAACTTCTTCGTCCGTGATCTCCCGAAGTTCGAGCCTGTCAAACACATTGCCGCCGGTCCCAACCGGGATACCGAGATATTCATGCTGATACGCCCGCTCGTCAGTGGCTTTCAGGTGTTCAGCCTCGTCAATAAACTGCTGCCCCAGCCACTCTGGCGGTGCTTCAAGATACGTTGACTTGTGGCACAGCCTGTCCGCGCGTTCTTCCAAGCTGTCTTTGTTTGCCCAGTTGTCCCGGCTGATCGGCGGGTTATAGCTTTCAAAGTTCCAGAATTTAGAGCCGCCGCGCATTGTAGACTGTAAGATCGTTCGTATTTCCGTACGCCCCGCGAACTGGTCTTTTTCCTCAAAGTGCGTCACGGCAATATATCCAAACGGAACCTTGATAGATTTAATCTTCATCGGGTCGTCCGCACCCCGGAACATGATCTTCTGTCCGGTAGGCTTGTATATCAGTTCCATCGGGGAAACCTTTGCTTCCCAATATGCCGCCATTCCAAGCTCACCGATTGCCCATATGTACTGCGCATAAACGCTGTCACGAATCGTATTTGCAACCTTTCGCAGCACAAGCGCGTGTGTGTTTGGGTTCTGTACCAATAGTAGTGGGACAACTATGGATACATACGACGATTTCAGTGAGCCGCGCCCGCCGCTTTCGTCATAGTGCGTGTGTCCATGTTGGAAGACGTCCCGCGCAACCTCATAGAATGCAGAACCGATTTTCTCAGAAAGTCGAATATCAGACATCAATAATCACCCGAACGGCGTCTTTGTCATCATTTCCCGCCTTCTCCTGCACCATAGCCCATTTGTCGATCAGCGTCCCCATTGCCGTTGTAATCTGGCTCAGGTTCGCAGCCGCGAGCTTATCAGGGTCATTCAGCATCTCAAGCCCTTTCCCGATGAAAGAACATACAAGCTCTTTTCTGGAATCCATGTACGCTAGAATGTCCGCTGTGTTTTCCTCTTTTTTTCGTCTGCACATCTCTGCAATATCTGCATTATTGTGCACAATCTTCTTTACAGTGTTCGGGGAGCAGCCGTTAAGCTTCGCCACAGCGTTACAGCTTCCGAGCTGGGCATAGTCGGCAACTATTTTCTTTTTTTGCCGATCTGTCAACCTCGCAGCCATAATCACCACCTCGAAATAGTTATCCTTTTCACGCTCCACCGGATTGCGGTTTCCGGTGGAGCTAAGAAAAAGGAGGTTCCGCAGTACGCTGCGTAGCCGTAAGAAGGATGAAAGCGCAGAGGATACACCTCTACGCTCTCAACGATACACTATGTTTAAGGCTCTCTTACGCAAACTTTTGAATATAAACCACGTTTTTCTGCCACTAAGTAGATAAACTGCCTATGCCATTCCTGAGCGGTACGCTCCGAAACATATACCACCATAGCAGCGCCCTGTAAGGTGTGTGTACGCTTCCAAAGAACCAGATCAATAAGCTTCAGCCGTTCCGCACCATCGGGAAGCTGCTTTGTTTCTTCGACAGCAGCATCTACCGCGTCGATTTCTTCCCGCGTCATAAGCGTACCGCCCTTGTAGCTTCGTACCATCCATTTTGCGTAGCCCCACCACCCATAGCGCGGTTTGCTCACCGTATCAGCCTCCTCGTTTCATTTTCTCGTCTACGACATCCTTCAAGCACGCGCACAAGAACGCCCCGTTTGTCATCACGTGCCAAATAGACGGCAGCCCGGATTCTTCGTCAATGTGCGTCGGGTCTTCCCAGATCGCGAGGACGTGCCTTAAAAGCGCCTCGTGCCATCTCTCCGGCGCAATGCTTCGCCAGTCCTCCGCGTCGCCGTACTTGTTAAAGCCGTACATGCGCGTTTCCAGTATCGCAAGGATGGCTTCTACGGGGACAGTAGACGGTCGAGGTTTGTTGTCGTCGTATTTTGCTCCCTTAATCTTTTCCAAGTCTGCGTCCCTCCATTTCAAAACGATCCATGTACTCCGATTTATCGATTTCCAGCCACTTCCCGTTGGACTCCTTGAAAAAGCGGCCTACTTCCTTTCTTTTCCCATCCGGTGTCTCAGCGCTCCAAATTGCCATTGTATCGTAGTCGCCTAATTTGGGGTCTACCAATACCGTCGTCCGGTGGGCAATAATCGGCTTGTTATACGGTGTATACGGAAATGTAATCGGGAATAATTCTCCTAAAACATTTGCGACAAAACTGTTGTTCCAGTATGTACCGTTTGGCTCATCTTTGCAAATGAATCTGTTGATGTCGCTGTATTCTATATGCCCATCGTCGTATACATACTTAAACAGGTCCCTCATGCGCTTGCTCTGGTAGCATGTGTATTTGTGTTCTTTATCCGTCCAACCGACCTCATTCCATGCGTCTGGCGTATCCTCAATCGGGGAAAGCGGTTTGCCGTCAATTAGGCGATTCAAAACCTGCTTTGTAATGGACATGCTCATGCCGCTGTGGTCATCTTCAAGCAGACTCTCAAACGCTTTTAAGGCGCTTTTATAGCAAGCACAACCGTAATCCCATTCGTCGCTTGGTTTTCCGTCGCGCTCCCGGCTGCACGCAATTTCAACTTCTCGTTTTGCCCATTCACTCATGCCCATTTTTCGTTGCCTCCTTCAATCTTTGCGCCGAAAGCGCGCTGTATGTTTCCTTTAGAATTTCCACCGTGTAGCGCACCTCGCCGCAGCTTTCGCATAAATATCTTCTCGTTTTTATGATTCGGTCGCTGGTCGGCCTGCTGTCTTTGCACCGCATCTTTTTGTTGCAGCCCGGGCAAATCATAGCTTTATCCCCCTTATGTACTTGTCAAAATACGTCACAGCTACCGCCATAGCCGCCCACATGTCCGCTGCGAACCCGTAAAAGAAGCCGGGATTCTTCTTTGTTCCCTTGCCGTAGTTCGGCTGACCGGGCGCGTAGCGGTCGACAAGAGCTTGTCGGATGTTCGCATCCTTCGCCGACGCTCTGCCGCATAAGTAAAGCTTCTCTTCCCGGCGGAAGATCTTCTGTATCTGGTACCCCTTCCGGTAAAGCTCGGCGTACTCCCAGAACCGCCCAATCCAGAAGCACGTATCAAACACCTCTTGACCGACTGGCATTCCCATACCGGCAACCATTTCGATTGCCAAGTGCTGATACTCCCGGCAGAGAACGGGGAATATCTCCCCGTTCGGAACTTTACCAACGTCCAGCACCTTCCGGATTTCCTGCCCGTCGTGCTCTGCGAGGATATACCCGGATTCCATATTCCCGGGGTCAATTGCCAGAATCACGCCCATCGAATACCTCCCCTCTCACAGCCCAGAATATCGTATTGTACGCATCATACCGTTTCTGGATATCCGTGCTTGCGATATCCGCGCAGCTCATCTGCCATGTTTTAAAAAGGTCACACGATTCCAATTCCGGGCAGCCGCAGCGATATACACAGTTCGGCACAAGCACATCGGAGATCTCCGGCTGCTTGATATGCAATGTTGCTTTGAGGTCCGAGGCGTACGCCCGTGTCTCGCGGTCCGCCTGGCAGCACAAACGTTTGCGCATGGTGTCGATCAGAGCTTGCACATTTGCCTCACCCTCGAAGATCACCGGCGCATCCTGCGGCAGCTTGTCCCGCGGTGTGCCTGTCCGATCTGTCCGCTGCGTGGAAATGAAGCATTCCCACTTATGGCGGCTCCAGTGCGTAGCGATCCAGCTTTTGACCCCCTCCCATATCCACGATACCGAGATACGCCGAATCGGCGAGTGTTCAGCAATCAGAATTCGGCGCTTAAAGTCCTCGCTCGGCTCATGCCCAAGAGGGCCTTTTCCGGAGGTGGCGCGGCAGGTGTCCACGACCTCCTGCCAGTCTCCCTTGATGTTTGTAATGTGTGTGTTCATTCTTCCCTCCGTTCTCCATTGTTACCTCCATCCATCTTCGCCCCGCAGTTGGGGCAGTGCTTGTAATTCAGAAGGCTCACGTCATCATCCGTCTCGAAACACCATTCTTCACCGCAACTGGAGCACTGGATTGTTGTGAGACTGTCCCAATCATCGTCAGATCGCAGCCATTCCCCATGCACCACCTCCGCAACGTCGGCGGCGGGCAGTCTCTTGATGACGTCCATCGCTGCGTAAGCATAGTCTTTGTATAGAGCTTTCAACGCATCCTCGCGCCGGATAAAATCAGTCATACGCCATATACTCCCTTATGATTCTGCTTTGCATTTCCGGCTTAAAGGCATAAAGCGGTGTGCATCTACGCAGGATCTCTGTTTTCAAAAGCCGCTCCGCCTGCCGCTTGGTCAGCCGCCGCTCTCGCTTCTTCGGCGGCAGCTCTCCTTTTGCCGCCGCAATGGCGGTCGGGTTGTGCTTATGTTGCCCCATCGTCCCGCACCTCCACGCCAGCCTCGTCCAGCAGGTCAGAAAGATCGGTGTCCACGCTGCTACCAATAAAGTCGCCATTATCGTCGTAGTGGTTGTACTCCGTGGTCGGTCGGGATTCTATCCCTGCAAACTCTTTTAAAAGTCTCAGATATTCGTCGTAATCGATGAGCTGAGCCTGATAGAGTTGTCTCAACTGCGCTTTGGTTATGTGCTTAGCCATCCTTCTTGCCCTCCATTTCCTGCAAAGCCTTCTCGGCTTCCTCTCTGGTGAGGAAAACGGTTTTGCCGATATTAAAAACGTCTTGCAGCAGGAAGGCGTCCGGCTCAATGTATGGCTCGCTTTTGTCCGGATATGTTTCAAATGTCCGCTTTATTCTCCACACCGTATCGCCCAGCTTGCACGGCAGAATCAGGACGCGCCCGTCCTTGTCGGCTTTCATCAGCTCCACCATTCGTGAGATGGAGTAATCACAGCCGGAAAGTGTTTCTTCTATATCCCGCGCCTCGGCGCACGCCTGCGGAGATAACCCCGCGTCCTCGTAGGCTTTCAGCCTTTCCCAAACCAGCCTCTGCGTGCAGGTGCCGTCATACGGACACGGCAGCTCGCGGCACTGCGCAATGTCGCAGAAGTTCCCTTCAAACGTTAATCGTTCCATAGCCCCTCCTATTCAATCCAAAACGTCGCAACCGGAACAAGCTCTTCATACCATTGCTGGAAATCATTCCAATCGTTAAGAATGTTCCGGAAAAATTGTGCTGTCCCTTTTACCGTTCCCCATCCGTTCGGTGCTTCGTATTCTTTGAATTTGTCGGGGTCCTGTTCCAACTTTCTCAAGCCAACCTCGATTTTTGGAATTACATCCACGCAGAGCCCATTGTTCTGGCAGTTCTTCCATCCCAGCCCAGTTGACTTCTTAATAATCTTCTGAGCGGTCCACGTTATATTTGCGTCGCACGTACCAACGGGGACGTAGGCATCCACTCCGTCGGCTTTGACCTTGAACGAAATATCGTAGCTCATGTGTCACCATCCTCCGGCGCTTCCGGCAGCGGCATCCACGCGACAACCGGATTCTCGTGCAGCCAAAGTCCGTCATCGAACAATGGATACATAACTCCGAGCATGTCCATGTCCGTATCGGATGCGTCGTAAAAATACCACCATTCTGGGAGCGCAATCCGTTTCCTAATTTCGCCCCGGAATACTTGTCCATCTTTCAAGAGAATAATTACAGCATCTCTTTCATCAGGTAGCCGTTCCGTTACCGGAATCCACCGCTGTTTCTCCCGCAGCGTGTCCCTCTCGGCTTCTGCCTTCGCATTCTCGGCGGTCAGGCGCTCAATGAGGTCGGCCGCGTCCAGACCGACCTTATCAATGTCGCAGCTTGCCCATGTATCCGTTCCCGACTTCTCTTTGAGCCGCCCGTTCAGCTGTTCTTTCTTCCAGTACGGGCACTGTTCGCAGTTACTTGTATGGTCGCCCAGCGTAGATGTACACCGCAGCGCCTGCACGATCTCTTTTGTTGTCATAGCGTCACATTTCCCCTCCTATTTTCCGTTTCCCTCTTGCCGCCCTCCGGCAGTTTCTCGCCCCGCCGCTCGTCATCTGGCTTATGTCGACGATTCTGGCGCGTTTGTCGTAGCCCGCGTTCCGTTCAGCCTCATATGCAAGCCACGACTCGCAGGTCGCCCCACAGCCCGGTCCGCGTCGCGGGCAATCCCTGCCGCATGGTCCGGCGTATTTTTGCCTGATCATGTCTTCCTCCTGACCTGCACCGTCACTTCCGCCTCCCAGCACTCCGGCGCGCGGATGACAATCTTCTTGTCTCTGCCTTCTTCCGGGTCGTGGACGCTGACCAGATAAAACGTCATGTTCTTGTTCTTCTGCGGGTACTTCTTCGCCCGGATAGGCTTTCCCAGTTCCGGCATCAGCCGGGGATAGAGCCCGGAAATGATATCCGGAATGACGATCCAGCATTCTCCTTTCATCGCCTGAGCCTCCAATTTTTGTCTGTCCCCGTAAAGCGGAGATAGTGACCCTTTGACCGCTCAAAGACTCTCGAGCCGAGCGCTTCGTCGAGGTCTAAGAGCTCTTCTACGCTCCGTTCCGTCGAGATGACCGTCAGTTTCCCCGGCTGGTTGTACCGCGCCATAATGACCTCCAGCGCGACGTCAATGTCTGCCTTTGTCGGCTGCTCGTTCCTGCCGCACTTGAGAAAATCGTCTATGTACAAAACATCCGCCGTCTTGTATGCTTTAAGCAGCGCATCTCGTTCTTCCGGCTCGGTAAATGCTTTAAGCCGGTTGATCTGGTCGCGCCACATGAGATACCGTACAGCTCGCCCCTGTGTAAGCAGATTGCCGCAGATCGCCACGCATAAATGGGACTTCCCAGAGCCTACAGCACCGGATGCAACAAACCACCCCGTCTTGTCTTCCAGATACCGCTCTGCCGCCCTTTTCGCTGCTGCCTGCCACGGTTCCACGGTCTGGTACGTTTCCAGCGTGTAGTCTCTCAGGAGGTCTTGCAGCCCGCTTTCCGCCGCTCTCTGGATGCTTGCCCTCGCGTCCATGCAGCCGCACCGGATGCAAATTCTTCGCTTGTCGCGGTACTCCATCACGTAGCCCTTGTTCCGGCAGACGGGGCAGTCATAGCCGGTCAGGTTTCCGGCCTTTGCGTTCTCGGAGTCGCATACCAGCTGCTCGTAGGCCGCCACGTCAAAGGACGATCGCGTCAAGTCCCCAGTCCCGAGTCGGCGTTTGAGCGCCTGCGGCATTTGCACCCGTTCCACGGCTATTCCCCCTTTCCAACCAGTCGAAGACAATGCCCTGATAATTTGCCGCCATTGATCGCTCAATGACGTCGGCCATTGCCTTCTCGCCGTATTTCTCCGTCGCATTGGCAATCTGGGAAACCAACTTTTGCAGCCCGGTCGGTTTATACGCCTCTTTCCGCTCTGCCTTGTATGTCACCCATTGCTTCACGATCTCCCGCAAAGAGGGGGTAAGGGGAAGATAACATTCGTTCTCTAACTCTTTCTCCTTCTCTTTCTCTTTCTCGCTTGACGTCTCCCCTCGCTTGGCGTTTGCTTCTGGCTTGCTATCGTTTTGCTTCAATTTGCTAGATGCTTGCTTCTGTTTTGCTTTCGGTTTGCTGTCTTCTTTCTCTCGCTTGGCGTTTGCCCCGCGTTTTCCGTTTTCCGACTTTCGTTTGCTTGTATCGAGCACAGGCCGAATCAGATCAAAAGCAATGGCTGCAGCGTCGGGAAGGCCTGATAAATCAGGCTCTTTCCCGTCCAATGCGTAATCACAAATAGCGTCATACGCTTTGGCTCTGTCTGCGTCTTTCCGGATGCGCTTCAACGCGCTTGCAAAGCTTCGATAAAACGTAAATTGCGTTCTCTCCATCCCGCCACCGCCTTAGAACGGCAGCGGATCGCCGTCATCTTCGTCCATCATCGTAAACCCGCCGGGGTTTGCCGGGTTCTGCGGTTCGGTGTTTCGCTTGCCTTCGCCGAAGTAAACACGGTTTGCTACGACCTCAGCAGACCGGCGCTTGTTCCCGTCCTTGTCCTTCCAGTCGCGCAGTTGCAATCTACCGTCTACGACCGCCATGCTGCCCTTGAAGAAGTATCCGCTTACAAAATCAGCTGTTCCCTTCCAGGCAACACAATCAATGAAATCCGTTTCCTTTTCCGCGCCCTGCGCCGCGAAATCACGGTCGACAGCGAGCGTAAAGGATGCAGCGGACGTTCCGCCCTGCGTCTTTCTCAGTTCCGGGTCACGCGTGAGCCTGCCCATAATAACAATGTGGTTCAGCATTTGCCGTCCTCCTTATCCGCCGCGCTCTCTTCCGGAGCGCCAAAAATGACTTTCAAAATATCGTCGAAACGATACGAGGGTATCTTCTTATACGATTCAGCGAGCATATCGAGCATCAGGCACTTCTTCGCCAATTCCTCATACTTTTCCGTACTCAGTTTTACATAGGATTCCATAATTACGTTCCTTTCTTATAAATCAGTTTCGTTTCATCCCAATCGGGATATTTCATTTTTAAGTAGCGTCTGATATACGCCTGCATATGTTTTCTCTTTGCCGTCTGGTCAAAGTCTTCGTGGCACTTATTGCATAACGTCACAATGTTCTCTTCGATTCCAAGCCCGCCCTGCGAGCGTGGGATGTAATGACACCACGGATTGCCGGGGCGAAGGCAGACGATGCAGTGCCCGCCGTCGCGCTCCCAGACGGCCTTCTTGACCTTCTCAGGTATCTTCGTTGCCTTCGTTTCCTTTCTCATCCTGCCTCCATTCCAGCGCCATACGCTCGAGCTCTTCCGGTGGCAGCGTCTCAATGCCCTGCTGTTTGCAGTCCTCAACGACCAGATCAATGAGCCGCGCCATCTGCTTTGTGTCGTAGGTACTTGAGCCGTAGTAGCAAATGACGTTCGTGCAGCCAGGAATTTTTGACGCCATGATCTCCGTGCAGCGCCCGAGTCCGTGCGATTCCCAGTCCTCCCGAAATCGCTTGACCGCTGCGTCCGGAATGCAGATCGTATCGGAGTTATCGCCAACATCCGGGATATAGTGCCGGTAGATTTCTTCCGGCGGCGCACCCACCTTGACCGAAAGCTTATTGCAAAGCACCCATAGATATCGGTTTGCATCCAAGCTCCGCTTCTTGCGGAACTCCTTGATCGTGACCGTGTACTTCTTCTGCGGGTCAAATTCTCCGGCTACCATCTGGGCTTGTCCGGGCAGCTCCGGCCGGAGTCTCAGCCAGCTTCCCGCTGCATCCATGCTCCACGAAGCTTCAACGACATTCAGCTCTCTCATGCCTTACTCGCACAATTCCAGCAAAGGCATCTGCCAAAGCGCTTTCTCGTTTTCTCGGCTACCTGTAAAGCGGTAAACTGTGTGCCACCTTCTACGATCTGCGTGATCTCTCCTTTACAGTCCGCGCAGACAAGGCGCGGGGTGCTCGGCGTCTCAGTTTTCCCACCGTGTCCGAAGGTGTAGACCGGCTTCCCCTTCGATGCAAGCGTCAGCGTTTTGATTCGCTCCTGCTCGTCGTAGGTGATCTCCGTCACGTCAAACTGGTCAGAGCACTGCCAGCGACCCGTCTTGTCGTTCTTCTTGAGCCTCTGGCACTTCGCCGCGTCAATCCAGATAAACGGCGCGGAGTAGAGTTCCCGCCCGATACCGTGTTTAAATCCGGCTCTTTTGAACGCGTCCGAAGCTCGTCCCTTCTCGGCCTCTGTGTTGCTCTCTGTGCCTGCGTCCCACTTCCAAATCAGGTGGCCGTTTGTGTTGTAGTCTACGCCGATACCGCCGTACAGGACGCCGTCAACCAGCTTAAAATCATTCTCCCAGTTCTGCGCGCCGACGGTCTCATCCAAAAGGTCCGCGTCGGTTCTGGCCGTCTTGTACAAGAGGATCGACGCGCCTTTTTCGTTGCACTGTGCCACGCGGCATTCAATTTCATCCGGCCTTAAAAGGCGGAACTGCTTCATGTTTCATCCTCCGTTTCTTCGATCAGTTCCAGTGGGCAGTCACTTCCAACATACCGGCCCGTCCAGAGCAGCGGCTCGTTTGTCAGTCCGCACCGGCTGCTGCTTTTGCGGTAAAATTGGCACGCATCGCAGCAAATGTATTCGTTCCCTTTCAGATCGACCGGGAACACCACCCTGACGACCGCCGCCGTCTGAATATACCGGCTCACGCCGCTTTCAAAGTTTGCCATCTTCCCTCCTTAAATCTTGCAGACTCGCTTGTCCAAGCCGCACATTTCGGCAATGTAATTCGTGCCATACGTTTCCACCAGATGCGCGATCAACGCATTCTGTACGGTCCAGTTTTCGCCCGGAGACGCAGCAGCAATGTTTCCTTCGTCGGAAACAAAGTACTCGTTCCCGTCATAAATCTCTGCGCCGTTGATATCCGTGATAAACGGCGCTTGCTGCTTATCTTTCATCATTCCACCAACCTGTATCTGGCATAGCTCGTGTCCTCACCATACCGGTTCTTGCTCGTTTCCGTTTCCTTCTTGATCTCGTAGCCCTCACGCTTGAGATCAAAAATCCTCGCTCCCAGACGCATACAGCTGATGTCCCGAATCG
>ERZ1034917.1207-NODE-1207-length-17400-cov-29.232632_pt1 | contig 17400 bp, 14 predicted proteins | sample MGYA00520605_ERZ1034917 | MGnify/ENA primary metagenome ERZ1034917 (study PRJEB33766, sample SAMN09781784) | gut metagenome | biome: gut microbiome | host: Homo sapiens | place: Madagascar | study: EMG produced TPA metagenomics assembly of the PRJNA485056 data... | reverse complement strand
CAATCGCGGCGGCAGCTCCGCAGAAACAACTCTACGGCATGTTGCAGCTTGAGCGTGTCCGGTGCATTTATCCGGTTGAGGGCGTGAGTGTAAAGGCAGCAGCAAATCAAGAGTGACAGTTGCTTTTTCAACTTATTATGCTCTATTATGTTACGGATATTGAAAACAAAGGACAAATGGCTGCTCAAAACATTTGTCGGAGACAGCAATGACAGGAATTACACGTTACAGGGAAGCTGTTCAGACGATAAAGACTGCGATTCTTCAAAGTCGTTATCGTGCGGCACGGGCGGCGAATGCTGAACAGCTGAAACTTTATTTCAACATTGGTCGTTATGTTTCGGCGAATACCAGAGCAGGAATGGGGAACTGGAGCTATTGAAGAAATTCCCAGCCAATTACAGGCGGAATTGCCAGGATTGCGTGGCTTTTCCCACAGCAGCATCAAGTATATGCGGCAATTTTTGAGGTTTGGCGTGAGGAATTTCAGGGCGATAATCCCCTTGCCATGAAAGGAAGCCAGCTTTTGATAGATGAATCCTTAAAAGGAAACAGGATTCAGTCAATTCGGTAATCGGCAATTGGCGAATTGACTGCTGCAGATATGAATGCTTTTGGGGGGGATCGGATTTACTCATCATATTTCAGATATTTTCGTTCTGCTGGACACAATTTGTCGATTTACTCTTTTATCTTTGTTTGCCTTCAAGCTCTTGTTACAATTTGAGAAAAGACATGGTAAATTTAAACTTGGCTATTAGCTTATGGAAAGCGTAACCAAAATCGTTACAGATATTTAATATCACCAATTGATTCTTTATTCTTTTATATAAAATAAAATATATTAAGCTTACAGAAAGAGGGAAATAATCTGGAATGGGAAAGATTACCCAAAATATTTGAGTCGGGTGAAAATTCACTTTCCTCTGCAGAGTATATTTTCGAAATCGGAGTCAAGATTCAACGTGAGCGCAAGATTGCTCGCGCCGCCGTCTTTACTTCGGAGCGTTAGTTGATGGGCCCAATATTTCAGAAAAATCGGATGCATCTCTTTTCTCTGCTTGACTTTACAGCATAACGATATTACATTTCTTCGAAAATATCAAGCGGGAGACAACTCGGCAATGACGAAAATTCAAAAGAAATTAGAACAACATCCGGTAGTGAAGCTGTTTTCCGCTCCTGATACCGCCGCATTGGATGCCTTGCGAAAGCGCATCTTTCACGCCGGGAAACTGAAACATCCGGTCGCCCTCTTCGAAGGCAAGGTCATTGAACATTGGCCCGAATATTGTGCCTGTCTTGAGTTCGATTTTCCGTACACCTCCACGGAATACAAGGAAACCGCCGAAGAACTGGCTGAACATCTCCTCCAAGCCCATTCGCTCCAATTGGGAAAGGCGCATCGTATGTTGATTGGGGCGTACTTGAAGAAGCTCTATTGGGAGAAATCCAAGGCGAATCAATCGGCGGGGGTGTCTGATCAGACTTTCATTCCGAAATACCACGTCAGAGATGCCGCCGCCGAAAAGATGAAGGTTTCTTCCCGTCTGATTGCTGAAGCCGAACACATCTTTGATATCGGAAATGACAATCTAATTGGAGTGGCGCTAAACGGAATGCTCAGTATCTCCAAGGCCGCGAAACTGGTAAAAGAGCGCCCGTATGTACTGAACTCGCTCGTCGGATTGATGGACGAAGCTCTTTCACAATTTCTGCCGACGCTGGACACGAACAAACTGCAATCCAAAGACAGTTTGCGGGAAAAATGCAAATCGGAAGTCCGTAAAATCAAGACCGTCTACAACGACAAGCAGCAAATCCTGAATCACGATATGCACCTGCGTTTATCATTGACCGGCACGGATGGAGGGAAAGCGCGACTCCAAGAAGAGCTGATAACCAAACGTCGGAATATTACTGAACTTCAAAATATTCGGCTCGAACAACTCCGACTGCGATACGAGCAAAAACATGCCTCAATCCTGAAGGCCAACGCAAAAATCATTTGTACTCTCCGCAAAGCTTGTCAAGTGGAAGTCATCAGCCACTCATTGGAAGAAGTCCAAAACTTCGCTTACATGAACAGGAATTACGAACTTGGTAAACCATCGTTGCAAGTTGCTTGGAGCACCATCCAGCAATTCGGCGAAAAGGCCAAAATCTCCCCCCTGAGATCCGGCAGACAGCTCTTGACCGAAACGGAGGCATCACCATCACCCACACCGCCGAGTTCGCCAAAGCCACGGCCAATGCGATTAACCGAAAAAAGTTCTGCTGCGGTCAAAAGGTGTTAAGGCAGGATTCCTATATCCCGCGCGTGTTTGACCGAGTGGGAGTGAGGTTTATGACCCAAGTACAAAATACCCTAACTGAAAAGCGAAGAGGATAAAAATGTCAACACAGCAGCCCGAATTTACAATGCAGAGATTAAGAGCCTATTCTTATGCCGCCGTATTATTTGATGAGTCAAAAGATATTATATCGAGTTTTTTACCATTAATTGAGTATGTTATTGTAAATTCCGAAAAGAATGTTATTACCTGGAATAACTTAGTAAGTTTAATTGACAAAATTTATCATACAAAAATCCCGAGTGCGACATTGCATAATTTGCTCTATTTGCTGAAAGAGAAAGGGGTCATTAGCTTTAATAAGCTAAGCAAAGAAGTCAATATTATTGATAAAAGTAAAATAAGTGCCAAACAAGATAATATTGATAATTACCTTCAAGAACTTTTGGACCAGTTCTGCTCATTTCTTCAACAGAAAGGACAAAACATCAATTGCGATTCAGCAAGGGATATTATATGTTCATTTGTTTTTAATAATGCTGATATATTATCTAATCTTATTAAATCCGAGAGAGAAATAACCTCAAAGGATTTTTTTCATAAAATGTCAGATGAAAATCTTTTTGAGTTAATAGAATTTATATTGACAATAAAAGAGGAAAATTCCAACCCATATAAAGCATTGCTTCTTCTATATGCAGGGGCAACACAGGCATGTTTACTAAATTTGACAACGGAAGAAATCAAAGAAGCTGAAAAGAGCGAGCTTAAAGTCAAAAAAATCATATTGGATACTAATTTTATAATGCGCTTGCTGGACATTCAGAACTTGCATGAATGTACTATGGCAAAAGAAACTTTGGGGTACATACAAAAACTTGATGCACAACTAATCGTATTGCCTTGTTCAATAAAAGAAGTTCAAGGAAGCATAAAGTCATTTTTGCAGCAGATTGCACCATATTCTGCAAAAACAGGAGAGTTTTTGCGACATGAAAAGATAAGAACCACTGGTATTTTAGCAGCCTACAATAGAGGAAAAACTAGCACTGACTTGCTAGCTATTTCTAATGGTATTGAGGCACTATTAACCAATATGAAAATTTTCATCGACAAAGACGACAAGTACGACGAAGAATTTGATGATGATTTTTTGCAATCGTTAATTGATGCCAAAAGCTATGGATATAATTATCAGTATAGCCGCACTCAGGCAAAGCATGATATGCATCTCATTGAGTATTGTAGAAAAAACAGAACAACCTTGTGTAACTCTATCGTTAACACAGAATGCTTCATACTAACAAATGACCTAAAACTTACACAATGGAATCAAAGCAATTGCATTGATGGTGGTTTTCATGAATGTGTTTCTGAAATCCAATTAGCGAATCTTTTCTGGCTTCAGCGAAAAACAACATCGAATGAAGGAATCATTAATGTTGTTGTTGCATTGGCCAATCAATACTATACGGATACGAGTCAGTTGCTTTCATTTATAACAAAAATGGACAAATATCAAAAGAACAAAAAGTCCGATGGTGTGACAACAACAGCAATCGTACATGCAAATAACATGATTACTTCATATGATATTGCGCGTGTAAATGCCGAAGAGCTTGAAATAGAATCGCTTTATAATGAGAAATTCAAAATCGCCCAAAAAGAGAAACTGGAAATACAAGAGGCTATTGCAAATACAAAGGCCCAAAATAAAGAACTGCAAAATTCTATTGCCTCCGCCACTACCAAAACACGAGAATTAGAAGAACATGTGAAACAAGATGAGGTAGAAAAACAAGAATTGCGAAAATCTATTGATGCAATAAACCTAGAAATTCAAAAGTCGAAACAAAAAAACGAAAAAGAGAAGCAAAACTTAATAAAATTTCAGGCAGATGAAAAAATGCTTCATTCTTATAAAGTTGCAAAACTAGTATACAAAAATTTAGTACGAATAATTGCAGTTTCAATTTGGTTTTGCGCTTTCATAATCGGTGCTATTCTTATGCGATTTATTCCGGAGGCATTATATAAAAAAGTAGAAACTTATTTATCCAATGACATAGCCGCCTCAATAGCATTTCTTGTTTCGTGTTCGACTCTTATTGGTATTGTACTTTGCATAATGGCATTTATATTGGCAACATTCATAGCAGGAGAATGTACGCAATCTCCAATTCATTTCTTGCAAATCATTAGTGGTAAAATAACTAAGAAAATTTCAAAAAGCATATTTGGAGTGACCATTCAAGTAGTTTCTCTTGCCCAGATTGAAGAGAAGATTGAAGAATTTGAAAATAAGATTTCAGCGTTCAACAACTCCTCATCGTCGGAATCATTGTAGTCTTGCAAACAAAACGATTGTTCAGACATTTAATGATGATGTTCTCCTTGTGAATTTGGAATGAACAGTGGTTGAATCAGGGATGAAAACTGATTAAAAATCTCCTTCCACCTTGGCCTTCGCGTTGTATAGGAGTTTGTAGTTTTGGAGCAGGGTCTTCGTGAATTCAGGGAGAACCAGTTCCATTTCGATTAGCTCGGTCAGATGGATGTGTAAGCGGGCTTTCGTCCAGCCTGTGAATGTCATTACTTCGGTTCGGGTGAAGGTCTTCCGCTCCATCTCCAATAGGAGTTGGAGCAAGTTCCTTGCGGGGTGCGAGAGGTCGTCCAGGGAGATTCCCAAGAGCTCGGAGGCAAGAGCAGTGGCTTGCTGGATGTCTTCGCGGGAGACTTCGATGTAGTCAATGCCATTGTAGTTTTTCAATGGCTTTTTCATCTGGTTCAGGAAGGTCACAGCCTTACACAAATTCAGGAATTTGGGCTGGTCTCTTCGGTACTGTAAACGCTCGTCTTCGTAGATGGTGTCGTCAATAGTTTAAAATCCAAGCGGCAATACATCTGATTTGCACGGCCGCAAGGAATAACGATGCGTTCTTTGCGTATCGCGTTGCAATCCCGCGCCAGCGCTTTAGCGTTAAAAATGCATTTTCAACCCAACGCCGCAATTTGTACAACTCCTTGTCGTATTCTCGTTGAACTTTTCTGTTTTTGCGTGGAGGAATAACCGTTTTCATGCCAGCCTTTTCCGCTTTCTCGACAATCGCATCCGAATCGTAGCCTCGGTCGGCCAGAAGCGCCTTGGCCTCAATGCCATCTATCAGTTTTTCAGCTTGGCTACAATCTGCTGCGGTACCTTTTGTAATAAAGATTCTGACCGGCGTACCATGCGCATCCACGGCCAGATGTATCTTGGTGTTGAGCCCCCTTTTGTTTTGGCCATATCCTGATTGCCACCGCGAGCACCACTTCCGTGAGCATGAACTTTAACATGACAGGCGTCTATCATTAATAACTCAAACTCATGGTTATCAATCAGTTCTTCCAGCAGTCGCTCCCAAACTCCTTTGTCGCGCCAACGACAAAAACGCTTGTGGGTGTTTTTCCAATCACCATAGCTCGGCGGTAAGTCTCGCCAAGGCGCTCCAGTGCGCAAAATCCAAAACACGGCATTGATAAATTGACGATTATCCCGGGCATTGCCGCCCCAAGTTCCCTTGCGTCCAGGTAACAGATACTCTATCTTTGCCCACGATTCATCCGAAATATCATGTCGCTCGTATGCATTTGCCATCTTTATCTTTTCCTTTTTTGACGTTTGCATGATATAGCACACATCTATTGGCGACACAACCTAGAAGAGTTCTTCGGCGTAGGGGGTTACGACGGGATACGGTTCGAGCAGACGTTGGAGGGTCCAGTGTTTTCTCGTGATGCTCTCTTTGTCGGACTGGTCTTTCAATCCCTCCAAGGTATGGAATTTGCGCTGCATTGCCAATATCCTGCGGGTTTGTTCGCGAGATTCATCCACGCCCAGAATGAAGAATCGGCTTTTCGTTTCAGGGTTGATTTCGGGATTGGTCGTCTGGAAGATGCTGTACCCTCCTTCCACGTGCAGGGATTGTGCCTGTCCACCGGAGACGGTTTCTTGGGCCAAGTATCCCGCAAAAATCAGGGTTCGGATGGCATAGGTGTCTTTCACTCCTGCGGCCTCTTCCAATGCCTGCAATTTGTTTTTCAGGGATTTCATGTAAAAGAGCGCTTTGTCGGTGATGGCTGACGCGCGGACTACGTGCTCGGGCGGCATGAGCTTCAGCGTCTTATCCTGCAAGGTCGATTTGCTCGCTCCCGATGAACTCAATACAAGAATATTTAGTGGGTTGTCCATCAGGCGGGAGGTTGCCGCGAGATAGCACATGAGCTTGTTGTGTTCTTCGCCGATGACTTCTAATGTTTCGTAATCTTCGAGGATGATCTGGAAAATATTGCCGGTTCTCATTTCAAAGCTGTAATCGTCGTAGTTGAATTTGAAAGCTACACTGTTCATGGTCTGTTCTCCTATCGTTCAGGTGGTCTATTGGCAGAGTTTATAGGCGTGTGTCTTCGAAATATTGAGCTCAAGGGCAATTTTGGAATAGGAATAGCCCTGTTTTCTGAGCTCGATAGCCTGCTGGTCAATGGCGGGATTGAGTTTCGGCCTTCCTAGAGTTTTCCCTTGTGAGACGGCGCGTCGCAATCCGGCTTTCGTGCGGTCGGAGATTCGAAGACGCTCCTGTCTGGCGAGGCAGGACATTAAGGCAATGATGGCATCGGTGAAGATTCCCAATGAGGAGATATATTCTTCGCTGTAGGAGTGCCATTTGACTTTATAATTGTCCAATTGGAATAGGAGTAAGTATTTACGAATGTAGTGCCTTCCGAAAGCGTTCTTCTATGACAATAGAATGGCGAGTTATCAAACTGACTTCAAAAATCAGGTAGCAACATTCTACATTGATATTGTGTGGAGAAAATTAAAAATAATCGGTTTATTACTTATGTAAGGGAGTAAATCATGCTGTTGTGGAGTTGGCGATACGGGATTTCAATAAAACGATGGGCGTTGCTGTATATCGAACAAAGTCCGATATTCCTCAACCATACCGGACTTTAATTCCTTTGATGGATGGAGTTCGTGAAATACTCTCGGCAGATCGTAGCAAAGAGTAAAATCCCGGCTATGAGGCGTGTTTTCATAGCCGGGAAATCGGGAGATGGGTCAGGCGGCAGCCGGAGTCGGATCGTCCGGATGGATATACGGCGCGGCGAAAGTTCCGGTTTCCTTGTTCTTCATGCCTTTGTAAATCATGCGCTTGATCTGCTCGTTGCGGAGATTTTTGAAGGTTTCGCGCTTGACGCCGCGCAAAAATCCTTCCCGGACCAGTTCCAGAAAACGCTTTTTCTGTCCCCAGGAAGCGAGCGGATCGCCCTCTTTGGCGCGGATCTGGTCGATAATCTCCGAAGCACGGCCTTTGGTGAGATTCTTCCAGTCTTCCGCGGAGAAGCGTTTCCAGGAACCGTTCTTGATTGCGTGACCAATCGCGCGGCGCTGGCTGTCGGTTGCATTGGCATTCGGATCAGAAATTGTGAACTTTCTGGCGGAATTGGCGGTGTTGGTGTTGTGGACGTTGTTCTTGTTCTGTGTGTTGTTCATCTTTTTGATTCCTTTTTTTTGTTGGTTTATTGGGGAATTCAGTTCTTTCGCAAAGAAGCCGCGCGGCGGATGAGACTTCATCCGCCGGTCAAGCGGCCGGAAGAACTGAATTTTCTTTTTAACTTGAAATGTTGTTCGATAACCAGACTTTATACCGTATGGCGCAACTCCCGGATGATTTGATACGGGCATTGGGCACAGTCGAGATTGCAGGGTTCCTGACCTCGCAACTTACAAACGGATTGCAAAGCATCACGCTTGACCAGAATCGCGTCACTTTTCCTGATCCAGTATTCGCCGTTGTTCCAAGCATTGCGCAACTCGGCAGATGTAGAAAAATAGTTGGTTTCCGCGCCGCAGGTTTCACAGCGGAAAGCATACTGTTCCATCTGCTCGTTCCATGGGCAAGGACGCTTCAATACGGCGATAGTTCCCATTGATTTGCAGGAACGGCACCAGAACGGCATATCCGCCTCATGGTACGGCGACAATTTTGCCGGATCGGGTTCATAGCGGGAAAGGTTCTTATTGAGATAATCTGAGGCGTAGTATTGCAGAATCCCGCAGGCCTCGCCCATGATTTTCATCGCGGCAAGATCGCGCTCCAGTGTCTTAATCGTGCCGAAATGAAGCCGTTGCATATGCCCGGACTCATCCAGATAACCGTTGAGCCAGGCGTCGATGTAAATGCCTTCGGAACCTCCGTAATCGACAGAGAAGATACAATTAAACTCATAATTGGAAATCGGCAGTTTATTTTTCTCCTCAAATTCGCATGCGGAATCGTAGTCGATAATCCGGTCGAGTTCCTGCAAAGCTCCGGCGTTGCGCGCGGTTTTCAGAATGCCTTTGAACAGGTCGATGGCGCTGTCCCGTTTGATGTTTTCTTCCATGATCAGACTCCTTGAGATTAAAATTCTTTTTCGATGATTTCTTGAAGCACTTCATATTCACCGTTGGAAAGATAGCAGTCATCGCCAAGGCAGGTGAACTCCTCTTCGCGGCCTTGGATGTATTTGCCATCGACGATCTGAAACCCGTAGATTCTTGCGTAAGCAGCCATTTTCTCATACTCCTTAATTTTGATTTTAGTTTGAGAACTTCTGTTCTTTCGCAAAGAAGCCGCGCGGTGAACGGGAATCCGTCCACCGGGAAAGCGGCGCAAAGAACAGAGGGACTGCCTATGTCTTGACAGAGCAATAGGTTTAGAATAGAGAAAATGCCAGTCAATGGCAGAAGAATGAAGCAGCAGACAATATTTGAATAAGACTTGTCGGGCTTGTCTTATACTTTGAATTTTTTACAGACTGCCTGATAATGATCCTGTGCGGAAAGACAGGTGTCATTCAGATATTCCGGGATGTCGGCATATTGCCGGAGACCACGATAATAGAATAATTTGTGTTCGGAATCAATGATGAACGGAACCAGATCGTGTGCGAGGCATTCTTTGAACATGATCAGGCGGCCGACTCTGCCGTTTCCATCTTGAAATGGATGAATCCGTTCAAAGTCGAAATGAAATTTTACAATATCTTTCTCGGTATAACTCTGCAAAGAGTGATAGGCACTCAATAAGGCTCGTACTTCTTTCCCGACTTTATTCGGTTCCGTTGTTTCCATTTCCCCGATTGTATTGGGAAGTTTTTTGTATTGCCCGACCCGGAACCAGTCGAGCCGACTTTGTGAAGTTCCCTGCTTCAGCAGGAAATGATATTGCTTGATAATCTTTTCCGACAGTTTTTCTTCCGCCGTATCCAGCATGTAGTCAAACGCGGCGAAATGATTGAGCGTTTCAATGATGTCGTCCGTTCGCACGGCGGAGTCTTTTTCACAGAAAACGGAATGAGTTTCATAAATATACCGGGTCTGATCATGAGTCAGCTGATTGCCTTCAATCCGGTTGGAGTTGTAGGCAATTGCAATTTGCGTATAATGATACAGCCCGCCTTTGAGTTTCGCGTTCTTTTCCTGGCGCAGCCGTTCCAAAATTTTGTTCATGATTCATTTCCCTTGTTCATTATGGAAATATACTTCCGGATCATGGATTTTCAAACTTATCTTACGAGGGAGTTTTCCTTTCAGAATCGGAGTAAAAATTGAATGAGCTGTATCTTTACAAAAGCGCCGCACGGCGGATGAGACTTCATCCGCCGTGCGGCACAAAGAACAAAGAGACTGGTCAGGCGCTCTTCTCAAGAGCTTCCTCCTCGGCATCTTCTTCATCGGACTCATCGGTGATTTCAACTTTTTCGGCAATCACTTCGACACCGAGGTCGAGGTAATCCGAGAGGCGCGGCATGACTTCGATACGGCGGTCTTCATGGAGCAAGTCCAGCTCGTTCAGCTCGAAAAGGAGCTTGTCGAGTTCCTTCTGAAGTTCTATGCGCTCGTCGGCGTATTTGAATACGCGCTTGCCTTCGGTTTCGGCAAGTTGTTTCAGTCGCTGACAGTTCAGTTCCAGCGATTCCGCTTCGCCGACGGCTTCTTTGGCTTTGGCGTCCAGCACGGATTTCAGACTGGTGATGAGTCCGCTTCCGGTCGTCACATCGCTGCCGACACGGATTTTGCCGTTGTAGAACGATTCTCCGGTAAGGCGGTAACGGATCACCGCCTGATCCTCGCGGGCACGGTAGATCTCGAACGGGCAGACCGCTTTGAGTTCAACTTCGATGCCGTTGATCTTCGCATAACCGAGGTCGATTGAAGCATCTTCCCGCTCCATACGAGCCTGCTGAATCGCCTGATAAATCCCTTTGTTTGTCAGGTGATTCGCCAGTTGTTTAACCCGGTATTCGGGCGTGCCTTCCAAGGCAATGCCGTTGATCTCGATTTGCGGGTAGTCGGTCGGGAACGGATACGCCGCAAGTTCTTTCATACGCTTGATGTCCTTTTCAATGCGCGGAATCGCCCGTTCGAGCTCGGATTTCAAATCTTCATCACGGCGAACCGAACGGCGGAACTGATATTCCAGCGACTGCAGTTCCCGCAGCCGGGTCTCCACTTCAACCTTGCGGATCAGCTTGGGATTGCCGGAAATCTGCGCCGAAAACGAGGCGAAATCAATCGAAGTGTCATTGATCTCATCCATGCTGCGGCGTTTGCCTTTCAACGCGTCGTTGATGAACTTCTGCTTTCGGGTCAGAATCTGATACATCCCGGCGTCAAGCGTTTCCGCCATGCCGTAGCGGATTACTTCGACCTCCGGCAGAATATTGCCCTGACGGACCAGACGTCCGGTCCTTTGCTCGGCGTCAGCCGGACGGAACGGGGCATCCAGATCATGTTCCACCGCAAGACGTTCCTGCATATTGACACCAGTTCCGAGTTTCTGCGTCGATCCCATGATGACGCGGACATCGCCGCTGTTCACCATGTCGAACACCTCCTGCCGCTGCTTGTCGGTCTTATAGTCATTGATGATCGCGATTTCATCGGCGGAAATCCCGCCTGCAACCAGTTTCCGCTTGATCTCGCGGAATACGTCGAAATAGACCGTTTTACCATTTTTGAGCTGGTAAAGGTCGCTGAACACGACTTGGGCGGCTTTGATGGAACCGTATTCATGATATTTTTCCAGAATCTTATTGACGCAGACATTGAGCTTGGAACCGGGATCGTCCTTCGCATCGGCGGCAATCAGACGCAGGTCAATGGTCGCCTTGCGGGAGAGTCCGTAGATCAGCAGCGGAATGTGCGTAAATTCCCGCTTTTTCGAGTTGTCGAGCTGCTCGAACCAGGTGTAGACATCGCTCAGATAATCCATGAAGCGGGAGACCTGTTCGGTTCGCGGCAGACGGATCTGCTCCGGATGTCCGCCCTTGATCGGCGGTTTCGGAATGCCGGTCAGATCCTCCGGCAGAATCACATCCGCACAGCTCCGGAACATCTTGGAGAGTTCCACGATGTTCGTGAATTTACAGAACCGCGAGACCATTTTGAGGCGTCCGGCGGCATTCAATTCCATCGCCGTTTCGCTCTGGGTAAAAGTCGAAGCGAAACGGTCGAAGGTATCCACATGAAACGCCGACAAACTCTCCGGCGATACGTAGCGAACCATGTTGAACAGCTCCGGAAGCTGGTTCGTGACAGGCGTTCCCGTCGCGGTGTAGATATTCCTGCCGCCCGTTTTTTCGCGGATCTGATTCAGCTTCAAGGTCAAAGAAAACGCCTTTTGAGAAGCGGCATTGTCCAGCCCCTTTACCCGCGTCATTTTCGTGACGAAGAAGTTCCGTTTGTAGCTGTGAACTTCGTCCATGAAGATGCAGTCCACGCCCAGTTGGTCGAAGTAGACGATATCCTCGGAGGCATGGCGGTCCTCCAGTTTGTCCAGACGGTTTTTGAGGCTGCGTTTGCGTTGTTGCGCCGCTTTCACTTGGCGTCTCGAAAGTCGCATGCCCGCAGAGTTCTCCGTTTGGGCAAGCGCATTAAGTTCCTCCTGATATTTCGCCCGCACGAGGTCGGGATTGTCCTCAATCATATTGAATGAACTCTGAGCGATGATGACGATATCCCATTTCCCCGTGGCAATGCGTCCGAGAAACCGTTTGCGTTTCTCCTTGACCAGATCATTTTTCGTGGCAACAAGAATATTCGCCGTCGGGTAGAGTTTCGGGGCAAATTCCGCAAACTGCTGAAGCGTGGCGTTCTGAACAACGATCATCGTTTTCGTCGCAAGTTTGAGACGGATCAGTTCCATCGCGGCGGTAATCATCACGGCAGTTTTGCCGGCTCCGACCGCGTGCGCCAGCAGGCTGTTCCCCTGAATGCACCGCGTGACCGCCCGCTTCTGATGTTCGCGCAGAATGAACGGCTTGCCGTCGATTACCGAACTCGCGCCCGGATAAACGTCGAACGTCGGCAGGTCGTATTGCTGCAACACATAATTGTTGAAGCATTCGTTATAGACCTGTTCCACCTCCAACGCAAGCTCACGGTCATCCATCACGAAATCATGAAAACGGTTCTGGATTTCATTCTTGTACTGGCGTGCCGTCAGAGTCGCTTCTTTGTCAATGATATCCACATAGGTTCCGCGATCCGCATTCCAGACCGATTTCTGGATGACCGGATCTTTCAAATTCAAAATGAGTTCAATCAACTCCACGGTATCGAGTTTGTCGAGATTATACTGATTCAGAAGCTGACGGCTCCGGTAATCGGTATCGACCTTCCAACTGTCGGAATCTTCGTCATAGTGGATTTCAACTTTGCCGTTCAAATCCTTTGCAATCCATTTCTGAACGAGTTCCGCAGGCAGCCAGAAGGAGCCGAGCGCGAAGTCGATATCTTCAATGGTCAAAGGTTTCGGCAGAACCGTTTTCAACGCCTCCGCATTGGCGGTCAGGCCATGCGCCTGCGCTTCCTCGATCTTCATTTTGATGTGCCCTGAAAGATAGTGGCTTTTGAGTTCAATTCTCTGTGCGGCTGGGTTGTAGAAATATTCACCGCTCGCCAGAAGCTCCGTCCTGACACTTTCCGTATCCTTGCCGGTAATCCGCGCGATGTATTCAAGATCAATGCTGTTACGATAGGCATGTGAGATCAGTCCGGCTTCGACGACGTTTTCCGCATGATCCGGTTCCCGCCACGGCCATTGCGTCCGCTTGAAAAGGATGTCGCCCGGTTCATAGACTTTTTTCGTCGTCTTGATCCCGGCTTTGTTGGTTTCGGTCACTTTGCGGCAGTTTTCAATCGCCGCAACTTTGAGGTATTCGGGATCTTCCACACAATATTTATGAACGGTCTTATTGGAAAGCACGCCGTATTTTGCAACATGATCGTTGTAAATACACCGAAGCCGGATGCGCAAATCCTCAATTTCTTCATCCGGGGCATTGAAATCCAATTGTGCCTCAATGAGTTCATTCAACGCATTCTTGATCTTGACGAAGGAATGGACTTTCTGCGTCTCTTTGAACGTGAGATTTACCCCTTTGCGGTCCTTCAGACGGTGTCCCATGCCGTCAATGACCTGATAAACCGCATCCAGTGTGCTGAAAATGCTGTATTCCCGGCTATTTGCTGGCGGTTCCTTCTCCTCCGGAATATTTGTCCGCTCCGCATAGGAAATGACTTCTACTTTGGGCGTTGTCGCTTCCGGAAGTGCATTGCCGAACAGATCGGTATTTTCGGGAACTTCCGGCAGAGCGGACATGAACTCTTTACGCTCAATATCGAAATGTTCCTTCAGATTTTTATCACCCGGCAGAACAGTAGGTGTGTTCAGCTTGCCATACATTTTGCCGGTGTTCGAGAGCTTGCCGAACACATGTTCCGGATGCTGCGCGAAGTAACAGTTGACCTCAATTCTGCCCGTATTATCGGCGGTGTCAACCCATTGCAGATTGCCGGAAAGATTCTCCCGATATCCTTTTTTCAGGATGAGAATATCGGCGATGATCTCCGTTCCGGCAAAGGTATTGTTTGGCAGACGGTAAGCCTTCACAAGTCCCGCACGCCCGTTCGTGATCTGCGGCATGGAACCGGGTTTGTCCATCGTGGAACTGGAGGTCAGGAGGACGGCATGGCCATTTTCCTTCAAACAATCTAATGCGCGGGAGATGAAATAATTATGCAGATTCCAGGCATTGTAAGAACGGTAATTCCGGTCATACGGGGCAAATCTGCCGAACGGAACATTGCCGATCACGAGGCCATACTGTTCCGGCAGTTTGACGGTCTCCAGCGATGCGATCCGGATGTCTGACTCCGGATAAAGCGTTTTCGCAATGTTCCCGGAAATCTTGTCGATTTCGACGGCAGTGAACTCATAGGCATTCTGAAACGGCGCAAGCCCGATGAAATTTCCGGTCCCGGCCCCCAGCTCCGCCACCTTGCCGGATTTGATTCCCAGCTCCTGCCTGACGATGTCCCACATGAAATCAATGATATATTCGGGCGTGTAATAACTGTCAAGAATGGAACTCTGCGCTGTCTGATATTCCTCGTCGGAAAGCAGTTCTTTGAGCGTCTGATAATGGCGATTGCCTTCCATGAAAACCTCGGTCAAACCGCCCCATCCGCTGAACTGCGAAAGTACGATCTGCTCCTCATGAGACGGAACCCGTTTATCGGCTTCAAGCTCTTTCAGCAGACGAACCGCCTTGAAATTCGCTTCAATCCTCGCCACCGGAGTCGTCGGCATTCCATGCCTGTCGTCATTCTGAAAATTCCGCAAAACGACCGTTTCCGGAATGTCCTGCACATTCGATTGAACCGCCGTCTGCATCGCGGCAAAATCGAACAAATCCAACTGTATTGCTTCCATCATCCTTATCCTTTCGGTTGATTTTTTGCCCGAAGGCTGACGGACCGAAACAGGATGCAGCGTCATCCGGTCCGGCAGCCGGGAAATCAAACGAAAGAATTTTTACATCTCCTTGAATAAGTGCATTTTCTACAATTTATAATATGGTTTTATTTGAACTAACCGCTTTGACATGGTATTGTATTCCATTACACGAGTTTATCTACAAACTGAATGCCACAAGGATTGTGTATGCCACACTCTATAGTAACTAACAATTATGACAATGCCGTCAAAGCAATAAAAGCAGCGATATTGAAGTCGCAATATAAAGCTGCAAAATCAGTCAATCGAGAACAATTGATCTTGTATTTTGCCATTGGGCGCTATATATCTCTGCATTCACGAGATGGTTTCTGGGGAACCGGAGCAATAGATATCATCAGCCAGAAATTGCAGAATGAACTTCCGGGGCTGAGAGGTTTTTCTGCCCGGAATCTTAAGAATATGCGGACTTTCTATGAAGAATGGAGCTTTTTGGAGGGCAATCCGGCAGTTCTGACTGCCGAATTATCTTCAGATGAACGGCAGGAAATTCCAATTCGGCAATTGCAACTGCCGAATTGGAAGGATTTCCCTGTAGAGGCTTTTTTTCAGATTGGCTTTACGCATCATTGCCTTATTCTCACCAAGGTAAAGTCTTTGGAAGAACGCTTATTTTATATCCAGCTGGCGGCAGCCAATTATCTGAGAGTTGAAAGACTGAAGCGTGATATGGAAAACGATGTATATCACCATCAGGGAGCTTTGCCTAACAATTTTTCTCAGGCGTTATCTTCTGGCGAACTTGCAAAAAGAGCTATTTTAGCTTTTAAGGATGAATATCTTCTGGACTTTATCAATGTTGAAGATCTTGGAGCCAGAGATATCGAGGATGTGGATGAACGGGTTCTGGAAAACACGATTATCCAAAACGTGAAAAATTTTATTATGGCATTCGGGCATGATTTTTCCTTTATCGGCAATCAGTATCGAATCGACGTTCTGGGACATGTTCATATCATTGATTTGCTGTTTTTCAATCGTGAACTTGCCTCACTGGTCGCAGTGGAATTGAAAACAGGTCCATTTAAACCTATATATCTTGGACAACTCAACGTTTATTTACAGGCTCTTGATGATTTTGTGCGTAAACCGCATGAAAATCCTTCCATTGGACTCGTTCTTTGCAAGAGTGCTGACAAGGCGTATGTTGAGTATGCTGTTCGAGATTATAACAAGCCAATGGGAGTTGCCTCCTATCGAACTGCGGATGAAATGCCGGAACGCTTGAAAAAGGCTTTGCCTGATATTGAGGATTTGCGAAAGCAGTTGTCACAGTCTGCGGCAACAAAATAAAGCCCATTGTCGAGCGAGATATCGAATTTTTACAAAAATGCGGCGATACAGATTCCGGCGAGCAGTATGGCAGTGATGATTCCGATCAGCAGAAAGAACAGGATCACTTTTCCTGTGTTGAATTTTCCGACATGCCTGATCAGCCAGATCAGCCCCAGGGAAATACACTGCACGATGATGAAAAAGCCGGCACCACAAACCGCCCAGAGAAATTTTCTGTTGGAAAAATCCCTCCAGGTCGGAACACCGCCGTATATCAGCGACACCATGATCAGCATGATTCCGCCGACGGCGATCAGGAACAGAAGTGCTTTCAGCAGCGCGTAGAATTTGAGCGAAACGGGATGACCGTATACTTTCTGGTCAATCCAGAACTCTTTCTCACGGTCGGATTGACGCATGATCCATTTGTAAATACTGTAGACCAGAAGTATCAAAGCTGCAGGTGTGGAGAGAAGAATATACATGATGTCAATCCGGGCGGGAAACGTTTTTGTGCGTCCCGCCCGGCTCCCTTCTTGCTTGTTTAGTTGAACAATTCAGCGGCTCCATCGGTTATGACGGGGAGGTTATGAGCATCGACGGTGGCATGTTTCTCGATCAGCTCGCAGCCTTCCAGCGACAGCAGATGTTCTGCCAGCGTGTCGCCGGTGACGTAATGCACACCTTCCTCAACCTGTTTGCCTGTCGCCTGATAGTGCCTGGCGCGGGTGTCAGCCCACGCACAGGCAAGCTCCGGAACTCCGTAAAAAAAACGTTCATCCGTTTTTTTGGAGTTCAGATGGGCAGCAAGTTCATTCAAAGTGACAAACTTTTTGTTGTTGACAATCTTCATGCGATTTTCCTCTCTTGAGTATTGTGTTGAGGTTACCTCTATTTATTCAAGGATAAATTGAGATACGGCTGGCAAAAAAAGGAATATC
>ERZ1034917.1205-NODE-1205-length-17415-cov-4.789459_pt1 | contig 17415 bp, 14 predicted proteins | sample MGYA00520605_ERZ1034917 | MGnify/ENA primary metagenome ERZ1034917 (study PRJEB33766, sample SAMN09781784) | gut metagenome | biome: gut microbiome | host: Homo sapiens | place: Madagascar | study: EMG produced TPA metagenomics assembly of the PRJNA485056 data... | reverse complement strand
TCCCGAAGGCGTACAGATGTACGCCGAGAGGTGAAGTTTGAATATAATTCAATGGCGTTATATCGGAAATTCGCATCTCCTGCGAATTTCAACCTCATAAAAACGGTTACATTCTGTGCAATTCTTTCCATATTATATCCCGCCATTGAATGGTCTGCAAAGTTTTTTTACGTCTCCAAGCCCATGATTTCGCGAATATCCCTGTCACTCGGCGCGTCTCCGAAACCGTAGCCCGAGCCGCTCACCACGCTCGGCACACCTCCGTCCGGCTCGAACAGGTTATCGCACCCGTCCGTCACCGCCGCGAAAACCTCCGCATCCGAAAGCTCCGCATTCTCCGCCGCACCGACCGCATTCCGAAACTTCTCCATGATTCCCGCACGCGTGAAATCGTTTACGAATTTCGCGCCGCCCGAGGCAGCGCTGAATCTCTCGTCAAATCTGCGCGCCTCATCTGCCGCCCGGCGTTTGGCATCTGCGTCCTCAAGTTCCGCTATCCTGCCCCTTAATTCATCTGCGTCAGTCTGACCCTTTCTAAGCGTTACAATCTCCGTATCGCGTTCGGAAAGCTCCGCACGCAGCCTTTCCAGCTCCGCGCGGGTCTCCGTTTCCCGTCCGCGCACACCGTCAACGTCCTTGCCGTTCTCGGCAATAACCGCCGCAATCTGCTCGTCGGAAAGTCCGAGTTCCTTCAAAAATTCCGTTTGCATATTCCCTCACCCTCCTTTCGTTGTCGGAACAAAGTCCGCCTTATTCCGATAACCTTTACACAGTAAAAGCTATCATCTCTTGCTCCCTTGTCCCTTCTTTTTCGGAAAAACCTCGTTCACCAACTCGGTTCTTCAGTTTTCCGCGCCGTACAGCGGCGCTTTTACGGCATAAGCCTTGCGGCTTTATCGCCGTTTACGTTTTTTATTATAAATTCCCAAATCGGACAAATAGGACAGACAGCGAAGTGTTATGCCATACCGAAATGGCTATATATTCTCTGCTATACAAACAATAAACGCCGGGCAAGTTCAGCCTTGCCCGGCGTTTATATTTAAAATACAGTCGATTATTACTGACCGTTTGCTAAATCCTGCTCGTACTTCTTGATCATCTTCTTTACCATCTGACCGCCGATTGAACCTGCCTGTCTTGATGTGAGATCACCGTTGTAGCCGTTTTTGAGCTGTACGCCTACCTCGTTAGCGGCTTCCATTTTGAACTTCTCCATAGCAGCCTTAGCCTGAGGAACGATTACATTATTGTTGTTGCTGTTGTTACTCATTACAAATTCACCTCCCTTTTTATCCGAAAAGGCTTTCGGCTGCTGCCGAACGTCTTTTCTGTCTACACTACTATTTTGTCCACGGCTCATATAAATACACGGTGTAAATTTTGCTAATTTAGCCTTCTTGTATTACGGATTTTCATCAAAATCCCTGAGCACAGTTATATTATTTGTGTAAAATCTTTGGAATATGAATTTTTTTTGCAGGTATTTTTTACCGACATTTTAGGCTTCTGCTATATAATTGCAGGCTTTCAATTTTCAAGCTTTAAATTCTCAAAATTTAATTTTCAATTTCAATCTGACAGCTCTGCATTGCGGCAAGCGCGTTTTCGTGACTGTCGGACGTTACGCCCGCGCAGCAGCTCGCGTCAACGCGTATATTGACCTCCGGCAGAAACGCTTTTATAAGAAGCGCGTTTGAAATTACGCATATATCGGTGCAAAGACCGACAAGCGTTATACTGTCAATCCGACACTTCTCGTTTTCCGCCGCAAGATATTCCGCAAGCTCCTTTGAGCCGAACGTGTTCTTTTCAAACGCCTTACCGCCGTCAGCCGCGTTTTTCAGCGCGCCGCACAGCTCATGACCGTGCGTTCCCTTTATACAGTGCGGCACAGGGAGCTTTTTGCCCTCCTGCGTTTCGGAATAGTCCGCGCCGTGCGTGTCCAGAGTGAAAACTATTTCTCCGCTGAAATTTTCAGCCTTTTTTACAACCTTTGCAACGATTTTTTCCGCCTCTGCCGTTCCCAGCGCGCCGTCAATAAAATCGTTCTGCATATCCACAACAATCAATATATCCCGCATATCTGATTTTCACAACCTCTCCGTCCGTTTTAAAACAGACATTTTTTGTCTTAGGCACACATGAGCTATCCCGTATACCTAACGTAACGGGGCGTAAAAAGTAAAGCCCTTTTACACCCCGTAATATTTAATAATTATGCTTTTTTTGTTCTTATATATTCATCCATCGCCTTTGCCGCGTTCTTTCCCGCACCCATGGCAAGTATAACCGTTGCCGCGCCCGTAACCGCGTCACCGCCTGCAAACACGCCCTCGCGCGTGGTTCTGCCGTCCTCGCCGTCCGTCACTATACAGCCGCGCCTGTTTGTTTCAAGGCCCTCGGTCGTACTCCTTATAAGCGGATTCGGCGATGTTCCGATCGACATTATAACGCTGTCAACGTCAAGCGTATATTCCGAGCCTTCAACCGGCGACGGACTTCTTCTGCCCGACTCGTCCGGCTCGCCAAGCTCCATTTTTATACATTTCATACCTGTTACAAAGTTTTCGTCATTGCCCAGTATCTCCACAGGATTGTTAAGCGTGAGGAATATGATTCCTTCCTCCTCAGCGTGCTCAACCTCCTCGCGGCGCGCGGGCATCTCGTCCATAGAGCGGCGATATACTATGTATACCTTCTCCGCACCGAGACGCTTTGCGCATCTTGCGGCGTCCATTGCCACGTTTCCGCCGCCGACAACCGCCACGCTGCGCGAGTGCAGTATCGGCGTTGAGGAACCCTCTTTGTACGCCTTCATAAGATTTATTCTTGTCAAAAATTCGTTTGCGGAGTACACACCGTTGTAGTTTTCGCCCGGTATGCCCATAAACCTCGGCAATCCCGCGCCCGAGCCGATGAACACCGCCTCGTAGCCCATGTCAAAAAGCTCGTCAACCGTCATTGTCTTGCCTATAACCGCGTTTGTCAGTACCTCAACGCCGAGCGCCTTGAGGTTTTCGATTTCGCGCCGTACTATCTCTTTAGGCAGACGGAACTCCGGTATTCCGTAAACCAAAACGCCGCCCGCAACGTGGAGCGCCTCGAACACAGTAACCTTGTAGCCCATTTTTGCAAGGTCGCCCGCGCAGGTCAGTCCCGACGGCCCCGCGCCGATTACCACCGCCTTATGTCCGTTCGGCTTGGGAACGCTCATGCTTTCCTTAGCGTTTTTCATGTGCCGGTCCGCGACAAAGCGTTCAAGTCTGCCTATGCCGACAGGCTCGCCCTTGACGCCGCGCACGCACTTTGACTCGCACTGAGTTTCCTGCGGGCAGACCCTGCCGCAGACCGCGGGCAGCGAGCTGGAACGGTGTATTATCTCATACGCTGCTTCAAAATCTCCCGCCGCAACCTTTGCGACAAATGCGGGAATGTCAATCTGTACCGGACAGCCGGTAACGCACGGCTTATGCTTGCAGTTTAAACACCGCGTTGCCTCGTCAATCGCCTGTTCCTCTGTATAGCCGAGCGCAACCTCGTTAAAATTTTTGTTTCTTATATCCGGCTCCTGCACCGGCATCTCGTTCTTTTTAAGCGACATATTCGGCATTACGCATTGACCCCCTTATATAAATTGCAGACTTCCTCGTGCTGCTTTCTTTCAAACGGCTTGTATACGGACGAGCGCCGTATCGCCTCGTCAAAATCGACCAGATGACCGTCAAAATCGGGACCGTCAACGCAGGCGAACTTCATCTCACCGCCGACCGACAGGCGGCAGCCGCCGCACATACCCGTGCCGTCAATCATTATCGGATTCATGCTGACAACCGTTTTTATTCCGTACTCCTTTGTCAGCAGACAGACAAACTTCATCATAACAAGCGGACCGATTGCGATTACTTCGTCATATTCCTCGCCGCCTTCGATAAGCTTTTTCAGTGCGTCGGTTACAAGACCCTTCTCGCCGTAAGAGCCGTCGTCCGTCATCATAACGTATTTGTCGCTGACCGATTTGAACTCGTCCTCCAGTATCACAAGGTCGCGGTTCCTGAAACCGACAATACTGTGTACCTCCGCGCCGCTCTCCTTCAGGGCCTTTGCTGTGGGGTACGCGATTGCGCAGCCTACGCCGCCGCCGATTACGGCTACCTTTTTAAAGCCTTCGGTATGCGACGCAACGCCCAGCGGACCGACAAAATCGTGAATAAATTCGCCTTCTTCAAGGCGGTTCAGCTTTTCGGTTGTCGCGCCGACAATCTGGAATATAATCGTGATTGTTCCGCCGTCTCTGTCATAGTCAGCGATGGTGAGCGGTATGCGCTCGCCGCTGTCGTCAACTCTCAATATAATAAACTGCCCCGCCTTTGCCTTTTTTGCAATCAAAGGCGCTTCAACCTCCATAAGCGTCACGGTAGGGTTCAGTGATTTTTTTCTTTTTATACGAAACATCAAATCTCCTCCAAATACTATCGTTATTTTTTCATAATAACACATACGCGGCAAAAAGTCAAATTTTTTTGACCGCGTCGGTTCTCCCTTTCGTACGGCTTTACCCGCGGTCAAACGCAACTTTGACGTCTGTTATTTGATATATCCCGCTTAACCTATGCTAATGCTGTGGTTTATCTCAAAACATTCGCTCGGTTTCAGCCTGCGGATAAAAGGCTTGACGCTTATATCCGCCGCCGTTTCGTTTTCCTCCGCCATGCCGCACCACGGCTCTATACATACAAAGTCAGCGCCCTTGCGCGACCATATAAAAAGATTGTCAAAGTCTTCAAAATCAACGCTTACAAAGGTTCCGGCATTTTTATTTTTCAGCGTCACGCGGTTGCTCTTAACCTCCTCGAAAACAACCGTTTTGTCACCCTCGAACATCGCGTCGCAAAGCCGCAGAACGCTGCCGCTGCCGTCCTCGCCGAATCCGTCAAGGTCGTATGAGTGACCCTCGAAATAATACGGCTTTTCTTCCCTGTCCTCAAAATGTATCTCATATCCGCATAGTCCGCCCTCACATATGTAGCCCTCGTGCGAGCCGATTGAGAAAAACATATCGCCGCCGCCCGCGTTTGTAACCGTATATGTAATCTTGATAGCCTTACCGACCAATCTGTAGCCGATTTTCAGTACAAAGTCATAGGGATACTGCTTTCTTGTTTCGCTGTCCGAAACAAGTGAAAATATTGCATGATTGTCATCATGTTCCTCCGCATTGAATATGCGGTCCATAGCAAAGCCGTGCGACCGAATCGCATACTCCGTGCCGTCTACAATTATTTTGTCCGCCGCAAGATGCCCGCTTATAGGAAACAAAACCGGCGCCTGGCGATTCCATGTTTCGGGATTCCTTTGGTGCAGGTACTCCCGCCCCGCAGTATCGCGAATACTTGTCATCTCCGCTCCGCAGCTTGAAATTTCGACCTTTAAATACTCATTTTTTAAGGTTATGCTTTTGTTCTCCATAAATTTCACGTTCCTTTATATTATTTGCGCCCCGTGCATTTTTTACACTCATCACAACCGCAGCCGCAAAACCGGCCGCGCCGTATATCCTTAATCCTTTTTATGCACGCCCACAGGAAATACCCCGCGCACAGCGCGCCTATTATCCACTTAGCCATTTTTTATCACCCTATAAACAGACCTGCAATTCTAAAAAACGCAGTCGCCGCAAACCACGCGATAAACAGCTGCATACCTACCGCGCCGAGCGTCCATTTTGCCGAGCCTGTTTCGCGGCGAATTGTCGCAACGGTCGCAATACACGGTATGTAAAGCAGGCAGAATATCATCATTGAATACGCGTTTACCGCACCGAATCCGCTCTTTGCAAGTATTGCGGAAAGAGCCGCCATACCCTCGTTTGACGCGACATTGCCGATACCGTAAAGCACGCTCATGCTCGATACGACAACCTCTTTTGCGGCGATTCCCGAAATGAGCGCGACAACAATCTGCCACTGTCCCAGTCCCGCACAGCTCATAAGCGGTACAAGTTTTCTTCCGAGCATCGCGCCAAAGCTCTGTGACATATCCGTAACCATTCCGTTTGTGCCGAAATTCAGCGTCGCCCAAAGGATAACCGAAGCGATAAATATGGTCGTTCCCGCCTTGGTCAGATAGTCGCGCACCTTTTCCCACACATAAATGAAAATCGTCCTTGCATTCGGAGCCTTGTACTCCGGCAGCTCGATAAGCAAAGTGTTTTTTTCCTTCTTCGCGGAAACCGCGCCGTAAACCCTTGCCACGATTATCGCCGTCACAACGCCGATAACATACATAGAATACGCCGCAAAAAATGCGTACTTTCCGAAAAACATCTGCGACATCAGCACATAAATCGGCAGCCTTGCACTGCACGACATGAACGGAGTGACAAGCACGGTTTTGAGCCTGTCCTGCCTGTTTTCAAGCGCACGCGACGCCATAACCGCGGGAACGGAGCAGCCAAACCCCAGCAGCATAGGAATAAACGCCCTTCCGGATAATCCGATTTTGCCCATTATTCCGTCCATGACATATGCCACTCGCGACATATATCCGCTGTCCTCCAAAAACGCAAGAGCAAGGAACAGAATCGCTATGTTCGGCAAAAACGTCAAAATTCCGCCTACGCCCGCGATAACTCCGTCAACAATCAGTGAGGTAAGCGTATCTCCCGCCGAAACCGACGTCAGAAAGCTCTCCGCCGCAGCGGAAAACCAACCGAGCGCGCTCTCGAAATATCCCTTCAGAAAATCGCCGACCGTAAACGTGAGAAAAAACACAACCGCCATTATACCGAGAAATATTGGCAGTCCCCATATCCTGTGCGTAAGCGCCGCGTCCGCCCTGTCGGTGGCTATGCTCCGCTCGTCCTTGTTCACAAGCGTTTCGCGTATAACCTCCTCGATAAAGTCATAACGCTGGTTAATTATATCGTCCTCATAGCTTCTGTCGGCTATCCCGCTCAAATCAAGCGGGTACGCGCGTTTTACCTCCTCGTCATCCTCAAGCAGCTTTATCGCGTGCCATCTGAAATTCGTTATCTCGGGGTAGCGCGCCTTCAGCCGCTCCGTCACGCGGTCTATCATATCCTCAATATCGTCGCTGTACACCATTACATATTCACTGTGGTGGTCATGAACATGGTGACCGCTGCCGTGGTGATGTTCTGTTTTGTCTGTAGGCTTGCCGACATGATGCGCCGCCGCGTGCATGAGTATATTAAGTCCCTGCCGTTTTCTTGCACAAACAGGCACAACCGGTATACCGAGCATCTCCGGAAGGCGGTGCAGGTCAATCTCCATGCCGCGCTCCTCCACAATATCCATCATGTTAAGCGCAAGCACAACCGGCTTGCCAAGCTCAATCAGCTGTAGCGTCAGATACAGATTACGCTCCAGCGCGGACGCGTCCGCAACGTCAACAATGACGTCCGCCTCACCGTCCAGTATGTACCGCCTTGAAAGCATTTCCTCCATTGTATACGAGGTCATAGAATATATCCCCGGCAGGTCAACGAGCTTGTAGCGCGTATCGTGGTACATCATCGTACCTTCCTTTTTCTCGACCGTAACGCCCGGCCAGTTCGCAACCTTTAAATTTGCGCCGGTGTACGCGTTGAAAAGGGTTGTCTTGCCGCAGTTTGGGTTTCCTATAAACGCAACGCTTATATCTCTTTGCTGCGCAGCCGCGCCCGACCGCCGCACCGTTTTTGCCGCAACGCTATCTGCCGCTGTGTCAGCCGTTTTTATTCCGTTCATCACATCTCACCCCCTACGATTATCCCCTCGGCAAACTCCCTGCCGATTGCAAACCGCGTTCCGCGCACACGTATTATCATTGCGCCGCCGCGCTTTTTGTTCATTACGGTAACCGCTGCGCTGCCCGTCATTCCGAGAATTTCAAAACGCCTTCTGACATTTGTTTTAAGATTTATTCTGTCAACCGTATATGTTTTTCCTATCTGTGTTTCACTGAGTTTCAACCTTCCGTCCTCCTGTTTTCAAACGCTATCAGCCGCGGCTGACCTCCATAATAAATTTTACGCAGTCACGCATGGCGTTTGGCTTGCCGAGAAACGCCACCGTCTCGCCTATCGTTTTTCTGCGCTCCGCATTGTTGAACATCTGATAGATTGCCTCGTCAATCGGGAATGTGGAGCTTACCTTCATTGCCGCTCCGTTGTTTAGTAAAAATTCAACGTTTCTGTCCTCCTGGCCGGGAATCGGATTAGCCATAATCATAGGCAAGCCCTTCGCAAGCGCCTCGCTTGTGGTAAGTCCGCCCGGCTTTGTCACGATACAGTCCGCCGCGTCCATGAACAGATCTATCTTATCACTGTATCCATAGTTGTACACAGGTCTTGAAAACTGCATACCGTCAATTTCGTTTTTCAGCTTTTCGTTTCTGCCGCAAACCGAAATAATCTGGAACTCTATATTTGACTTGTCCAGCTTTTCCATCAGCGCTGCAACCTTGCCGTAACCCATACTTCCGCTCATAACCAGAACCGTCCGCATATCGGCAATGCCAAGCTTTTCTCTTGCTGTCTGTTTGTCCGTCCTTTTTGCAAATTTAGGATTTATCGGAATCCCTATCGGCACGATTTTCTCCACGTCTATCCCGCGTTTCCGAGCCTGATTCGTCAGCATCTCGTTCGCCGTTATATAGTAGTCCGCGGTCGTGTCCTCCCAGTACGGATGTATGGTAAAGTCGGTAATTACGCCGACCGTTTTAATCTTTTTATCGATTTTGTCCGAAAGATAGTTCATCAGTATCGCCGCAAAAACGTGGGTACAGACTATCACATCGGGCATATACTCGCCCACAAGCCTTACCAGCTTGCCCGAAAGTATCGTGTTGGAAATCTTTATAAATTTGCTGTCCTTGCCCTCCAAATCTCGTTTTTCCGCCAATCGGTACACCTTTCCGTATACCTTTGGCAGCTTCTCTGCCGACATCAGATAGCCGTAGGAAACCGACTCCTTCAAAACAGGATTGATATATTCAAGCGCGTCAAGGTAGAGCGCCTCTGCGCCCTCGCTTTGAAGGTATTCGCAAAGCGTTTTTGCAACCTGATTATGTCCCTGTCCTGCCGTAACCGTTAAAATAAGAACCCGCATTTTTTCTCCGCCTTTCTTTATTGTTACTCGTTCAACCCATTATGCGGCGGATTTTACCGCCGCCGGGAAAACTCAATTACATTTCCACCGCCGTGCCGCACTCCAGAAAATAGAGATAGCACTCGTCAACCTGCCTTCCGAGAATCTCCGAAAGACCCTTTTTATAGTATTTCATCTGCACTCTGTAGCTCTCCGCGCGCTGCCTTGCCGCTGCCGCGTCCTTCACCCTGTCAGTCTTGTAATCAAGCAGGATTACCCTGTCGCCCTCCGTGAAGAAGCAGTCAATCGTTCCCTGCAAAAGCACGGGTGCGCTGCTGCCGTTGTGATACAGCTCGTCCGCGCTTGCCGTGGTGTAAAAGCTGAACTCCTTTTCCACGCGGTCCGCCGCGCACATTCTTTGCCCAAGTCCGCCCGTAAACAGCCGATACACGCTCTCCGCGTCAACCGCCGCAGCCTGTTTTTCCGTGATTACGCCGCCGCGGCACATCTTTGAGAGCAGTCCGCGCACGTCCTCCGCCGTGCGGATTTTCTTTTCGTCCGCATACTGAATCACGAAATGCACCACCGTTCCGCGCTCCGCTCCGACAATTTCCTCCGGCTCGGAAAGTATCTGCGGCTCCAGTCCTTCAAGCCGCGGAACGTACTCACCGTCCTCCGTCTGCATACGCTTTGCCTCGCTTACCGATACCTTTACCGGAATCCCGCTCTCCGCAAGACCCGGATATTCGTAGTCAAGAATCTCCTTAATTTTGTCGCCGCAAAAAGCCGCGGCGTTTTCCGCGCCGTCCGCGTCCTCCGCCGCGGTGCTGTGCGCCGCAAGCGGAATTTTCGCCGCGTTTTCGTATATAAATGTCTTTAGTCCGAACTCCGCGCCGCCGCGAATGTTCACCGCCGCCGCGCCGCAGAAATCGCGCATATTCTCCGCGCCCCTGTGCGGAAAAAGCGCCGCTGTCAGCCATTCAAAACAGTTTTCACAGCCGCGCACATACGATTCAAGCGCCCTGCCGTTTCCGTCAAGCAGCGGCGACCGCCACTTTTTTGCTCTCTCGTCCACCGTGGAAATTATTATCAGCTTTTCCCGCGCCCGCGTCAGCGCGACATACAAAAGCCGCATTTCCTCCGACACAAGCTCCGATTTAAGCCGCATTTTTACAAGTGTGCGACTGATTGTGGGGTATCTGACCCGCCGCTTTGCGTCAACATAATCCATGCCTATCCCAAGCGATTCATGCCGCAAAACCGCGGGTTTTAAGTCGTCCGCATTGAATTTGTGACAAATATCCGCAAGTATCACAACCGGGAACTCCAACCCCTTTGACTTATGGTCGCTCATGATACGCACCACGTTGTCGCCCTCGCCGAAGATTCGGGCGGGGGTCAGGTCACCGCCGCTTTTTTTCACCGTTTCTATATAGTTCATAAAGCTGAACAGTCCGCTCAGCTTTGTATGCTCAAACTCCGCCGCACGCTCGTAAAGCAGGCGCAGATTTGCCCGCCGTTCCTCACCGTGCTCCATTGCTCCGGTATAGGCATAGTAGCCGTACCCGTAATAAATCTCGTGTATCAGCCGGTCCACGCCCAAAAAGCCCGACATTTTGCGAAGCTCGTCCAAATCGGCAAGAAATCCCGCCGCTTTCTCGTTGCCCGAGTCGGCTGACTCCTTAACCGCGCCGTAAAAGTCGCATTTTCTGTTTGCGCATCTGATTTCCGCAAGCTCGTCCGGACTGAATCCCCAAATCGGCGAACGCATTGCCGCAATCAGCGGTATGTCGCACCTCGGATTGTCCACCGCCTGAAGTACGGACATCACCGTCAGCACCTCCGGCGACGACAGATAGCTCTTGCCCACCTGCGTATATACCGGTATGGAATATCGGCTCAACACCTCCTCAAAAATCGGAGCCGCCTTTTTCGGACTTCGGATAAGAATTACAATGTCGCGGTACTCCGCGGCGCGGCACTCGCCGGTGTTTTTGTCGTACACCGTAAATTTGCCGTCCGTTATATCGCGTATTCTCTTTGCGCACAGCTCCGCCTCAAAATAGGTTTTGTCCTTCCCTTCAAGGCACTCGGGAACGGTTTCGCCGTCCGCAAGCTCGCCGCCCGCGCAAATTAAGTGCAGCTCCGTGTCCAAAGCCGCCGCGTTTTCGGGCTCCGGATAATACTCCGCGCCAAAGCGCAGATATTCCTCGTCCGTGTAGCTGACATCGCCGACCGCGCGGCTCATTATTCCGTCAAAGATGTAGTTTACCGCGTTGACTATTCCCTCGCGGCTGCGGAAATTCTTAAATAGCCGTATAAGGCGTCCCGCATTCCTTTCCGTACCGTACGCCGCGTACTTTTCCGAAAACAGTGCGGGTACGGCGTTTCTGAACTTGTATATGCTCTGCTTTATGTCGCCGACCATAAATATATTTGTATTGTCCCGCGACACCGCGCGGAATATTGTGTCCTGTATGTTGTTTGTGTCCTGGTATTCATCGACAAGGATTTCGCGGTATTTGTCACGCAGCGCAAGCGCGGTTTCGGTCGGGTTTCCGTCCCTGTCCGCAAGCAGCCGCAGCGCCTCATGCTCCAAATCGTTAAAATCCACCAGACCCTTGCTGTATTTGTTCTTTTTATACGCTCTTTCAACCGTCAGAATAATATTTTTAAGCGTTCTCAGCATGGGATAGCACTCCGCAATCCGCGCCGCCTCTGTCTCTCCGTCGCGGGCAAACACTCCCTGAAGCTCCTTTACCGCGTCCTTTGCTTCCTTGCGCAGCGACTGAATATACTTTTGAATACTCTTTGTTTCGGCATCCGTGTTTCTCGGCGTTGATGCTATCTTGTCAAACGCGATTGAGTATACGGCGCGCCTTATGCCGTCATATGTGCGCTCCGCGCCCTTCATCACTCCGAGTACATATGCCGACTCGCGGCGGAAAAATTCGCAGTACGGATGCTCATCGCCGAGCAGACTTTCCGTGCGCTCGCATATTACCGAGTACACGTTTTCAAGCTCCGCGGTATAGCGGTCAAGCAGCTCCGCCGCCGTGTCCTGCCATGCGCTGTCAAGGCTGCCCTCCTTCGCGGTGCGCCTGTACATTGCCGCCGCGCCGCAAAGCCACGCCGCGGGATATGGCATACTCTTTGCAAATTTCAGCGTAGAGATAATGAGCGACCTTAAATCCGAATCGTTTTTCAGTCCGCCATAACCCATAACAAGCCGTTCGAACGAGCTGTCCCTGTCTATGCGGCTGTAGTACCGCTCTAAAACGCTGTCTATCGCGTCTGAAAGCAGCATTGTGCTTTCCTCGTTTGAAGCGGGTACAAAATCGACCGGCAAATCGGTCAGATGAATGTTGCTTTTCAGCACGTTAAGGCAAAACGAATGTATTGTGGAAATATCCGCAGAGTTCACCATTATGCTCTGCTTTTTAAGATGTCTGTCCTCCGGGTTTTGCTCCAGCGCCGAACGTATCGCGTTTGCAATTTTATCGCGCATCTCGCTCGCCGCCGCGTCCGTAAAGGTCAGAACAAGCAGCTCGCCAATGTCGGTGGGGTTTTCGTTTTTTGTTCCGTCAGCGCGCATCGGACTGATAAGCTCGATTATGCGCTGCACCAAAACCGCAGTCTTACCCGAGCCTGCCGCCGCCGCAAGAAGAATGTTCTCGCCGCCGTATTCGATTGCCTCTCTTTGCTCCTTTGTCCAGTTCATACCGTTTTCTCCGTTATATATGTTTTTCGGTTTCAATCGCTTTGCCGTCAAGGTAGCCAAGCTCCGCAGACGGCGTTTTGAAACTGAAAACTATTTTATAGGCTCTCAAATCCTGAAAGTCTTTTTCTCCGTTTTTTTGAGCGCCATACCTCACATCGCCGCAGAGCGGGTGTCCCGCCGCCGCAAATGACGCGCGTATCTGGTGCGTGCGCCCGGTCAAAAGCCGCACCTCGGTCAGTCCGCCGTCATCAAGCACGCGGTACTCTGTCGCCGCGCGTTTCGCGCCCTTTACCTCATTTTTAAAGAATTTTACCGAGTGCGTTTTTTCGTCCTTTAATATATAGCCTTCAAGCGTTCCCGACCTCGGCGACATAACGCCCTCCGTCCTTAGAATATAGTATTTTTCTATCTCGCGGTTGCGTATTTTTTCGTTTATTCCGCGCAGCGCCGCCGCGTTCTTCGCGGCAATCACAAGTCCCGAGGTATTGCGGTCGATACGGTTACAAAGCGCGGGCGAAAATGTGTTTTCCGTTCTTGGGTCAAACTCGCCCTTTTGGTACAAATACGCCTGTATTCTGTAAATCAGGCAATCGCCGTCCGTTCCGAACGGACTGTGCGCAGAAAGTCCCGACGGCTTATCCGCAACCAGGATATTGCCGTCCTCATACACGACCCGCAGCTCACGCCCTTCAAGAAGGTACGCGGGCAGAGCCGATTTCCTTTTCTCGTTCTCCGCAAAAAACTCATCGTTTATATAAAGCTCCAACACGTCGCCGTCCGCCAGTCGGTATGCGCCGTCAGCCCTTTTGCCGTTCACCTTGACCCGCTTTTTGCGCAGCCATTTATAAATCATTCCGGCGGGGACTCCGTAAAGCAGCTTGGTCAAAAACTTGTCCGTCCTCTGCCCCGCGTCGTTTCCGCCCACAACAATTTTCTTCATTATTTCTTTTCCCTTCGGCTTTTCATGTACACCACAAGCACCGCAACGTCCGCCGGCGATACTCCCGATATTCTCGATGCCTGACCGATTGATACCGGTCTGATTTTCTCCAGTTTCTGCCGCGCCTCAATCCGCAGTCCTTCTATCTCCGCATAGCATATATCCTCCGGCAGCTTTTTGTTCTCCAGCTTTTTAAAGCGGTTTGCCTGGATAATCTGACGGTTTATATATCCGTCATACTTTATGCTGATTTCCACCTGCTCGCAGACATCATCGGGAAGGCTCGGGCGACCGGCGTCAATCTCCGCCATTTCGGCATACGTCATTTCCGGTCTTTTTAAAAGGTCGGTCGCGTGTATTCCAGTAGTAATCCGCGTACTTCCCATTCTGTCAAGGAATCCGCACACCTTCTCGGACGGCGGAAACACAACGTGAGCCAGTCTTTCGCGTTCCTCGTCAATCAGACGTTTTTTCTCCAAAAACCGCGCGTATCTCCCGTCCGAAATCAGTCCCACCCTGCGTCCTATCGGCGTAAGCCGCATATCCGCGTTGTCCTGACGCAGCAGCAGCCGATACTCCGACCTTGACGTCATCATTCGGTATGGCTCGTTCGTTCCCTTTGTAACAAGGTCATCAATCAGAGTACCGATATACGCGTCGCTTCGGTCAAGTATCATCGGCTCCTCACCCTTCAGCTTAAGCGCCGCGTTTATCCCCGCGACTATGCCCTGCGCCGCCGCCTCCTCGTAGCCTGACGTACCGTTGAACTGACCCGCGCCGTAAAGACCGCCGATTTTTTTGAACTCCAGTGTCGGTTTAAGCTGCAACGGGTTGCAGCAGTCGTACTCTATCGCATACGCGCACCTTGTAACCTGCGCATTTTCAAGTCCTTTAAGCGAGTGCAGCATTTTAAGCTGAACATCCTCCGGCAGACTGCTCGAAAATCCCTGTATATACATTTCCTCGGTGTCCTCGCCCATAGGCTCTATAAACAGCTGATGCCGCTCCTTGTCGCGGAATCTCATTATTTTATCCTCGATTGACGGGCAGTAGCGTGGGCCTATACCCTTTATCATTCCGCCGTACAGCGGCGAGCGATGAATGTTGTCCATAATTATTTTATGTGTGTCCGCATTGGTATATGTCACATGACATACTACCCTGTTTTCAAGTCCGCCCTCGGTTTCAAACGAGAACGGCGTGATTTTTTCGTCGCCCTCCTGTACCTCCAGTCCGTCAAAGTCAATGCTCCGTCTGTTTACGCGCGGGGGTGTGCCTGTTTTAAACCGCCGCAGCTCTACGCCGATTTCCGCAAGAGCCGCCGACAGACCGACTGACGGAAAAACTCCGTCTGGACCGCTTTCCATGCTGAACTCGCCCACAATCACGTTTGATTTAAGGTATGTACCCGTACAGATTATCGCGGCGCGGCACATATACCTTGCGCCCATTCTTGTGTCAACCGAACAGACATTGCCGTCGCCGTCAAGGTTTACCCTGACAATCTCGCCCTGGCGCACGTCAAGACCCTCGCACAGTTCAAGGCGGTGTTTCATCTCTGTCTGGTATCTGCGCCTGTCTATCTGCGCGCGCAGCGAATACACCGCGGGACCTTTGCCCTTGTTGAGTATCCGCGACTGTATAAGGGTTGCGTCCGCCGCCCTTCCCATCTCGCCGCCCAAAGCGTCTATCTCGCGGACAAGGTGTCCCTTTGCCGTGCCGCCTATGCTCGGATTGCACGGAAGGTTTGCCACGCTGTCAAGACTGATTGAAAAAAGACAGGTTTTCATGCCGAGCCTTGCCGCCGCGAACGACGCCTCGATTCCCGCATGACCTCCGCCCACTACCACTACATCATAGCTGTCTGCTGTAAACAATTTCGTTACCTCTTTCATATTTTCGTTTTCGGAATTTCCGATTTTTTCAGCCGCACATTTGTACATTCTTAATGTCGCCGTTTCCGATTTATAAATGCGCTTTCGCGCACTGTCCGTGTTGCCCTTTCCGCAATACGGGTACTCCTTCCGCGCCCGCATCGCGTTTGGCTGTCAGAATCGGCTCTTCCGTAGTTTCCCGCATCAGCGCAAAATCAAAGCTTGCGCTTTTTCCACATCCGTTTAAGCTCCTTTTTTTGCTCGGCGCTTTTTTTGTTGTCTATTTCTCCGTCATCCGGAACGCAGGCGTCAATTATCGCCGCGTAAATTTCGTCCGCATTTTCCTTAAAATAGTCCGCGACCCGCTGCGCCTGTGCCTTTGTTCCCATATTTATAACCATGTCGAGCATGGTCGCGCGCCCCTCGACAATCGTGCATTTTGCGCCGTACAGCTCCTCCGTGACCGGAATCACCTCGGCGCGCACCGCGTCGGGAGCTGCCAGCTCGTCATATCTGATATGTCCGATTACCTCGTCAATATTGTGCCTTACGCTGAAAGGCACACGCTTTTTAAAAAACAGGTCCGCCGACTCGCCGTCTTTGGTCAGATAAAACGCTTCCTCGTCACGGTAGAACTTTTTTTCAAGGTAGCCGTCCTCCAAAAGCTCGTCAAGCACAGCGGCAAGGTCAAAATATTCCATGACCTGACCGTCCCACGTCAGTATTTCGTATATGCGGCTCATCGAAAGCGGAGCCTTGTACTGCTTCACCGTGTACAGAGCCGCAAATTTCATTTCTTCCTTTTCAAGATACATTACTTATCAACCATTCTTTTCCTGTTTTTTGTGTCTGAAATAAACTCCGAAAACGCCCGGACCCGCATGGCAGGTAATAACGGGACCTACCTCGCAAAATACGATTTTTGCGGGGTGGATTCTTTCCTCTATCATCTTTGCCGTTATTTCCGCCCTTTCGGGAGCGTTTGCGTGCATTACATATACGGTCGCATTCTCCGCGTCATCAATCTTTTCCTCGGTCAAATCCACCATTTTAGCGATTGCCTTCTTAATTCCGCGCACCTTTGCAAACGCCTCAACAAGTCCGTCGTTTGAGTAAAGTATCGGCTTTATGTCAAGCACCTTGGAGATAACCATTGTAGTTGCCTTTATTCTTCCGCCCTTTTGCAGAAATTTCAAATCGTCAACAATGAAATAAACCTTGTCATTCTCGAAACGCTCTTTAAGAAACGCGAGTATCTCCTCCTTTGTCGCGCCGGCCCTTGCCATTTCAGCCGCCGCAACAACATTCGCGCCGATTCCGTAGCTGTACATACTGGAATCCACAACCGTTATGTCAAAGCCCTCGTCCTCGATCAGCTGCGCCGACACCATTCTTGCCGTGTTCACAATTCCGCTGCCGTTTGCGGGGATTGTAATGTGAATAATCTGATTATCCTTTCCGCAGTCGCGGTACATATTTTCGAGTATCTCCGGCGTTGCCTGGCTTGTGGACGGCATTTCGTCCGCCTCTCCGAACTCGTCATAAAACATCTGCGGCGTGTAGTCCTCGCCCGCAAGTATGCTTCGCTCCTCTGCATTGATATAAAACGGCAAAACCGCAATCCCCAACTTTTCCGCAACGTCCTTCGGCACGTCCGCCGACAAATCCGTCATTATCTTTATCATCTTTTCTGCTCCTTTTCATTAAAATTCTATCTTTTAAAAAACGCTCCCGCATCGCAAACCGCGGATATTATCCCTCGGCTCTGCCGGTCAGTCTGCCCTGCTT
>ERZ1034917.1202-NODE-1202-length-17447-cov-15.655301_pt1 | contig 17447 bp, 14 predicted proteins | sample MGYA00520605_ERZ1034917 | MGnify/ENA primary metagenome ERZ1034917 (study PRJEB33766, sample SAMN09781784) | gut metagenome | biome: gut microbiome | host: Homo sapiens | place: Madagascar | study: EMG produced TPA metagenomics assembly of the PRJNA485056 data... | reverse complement strand
AAAAGTTAATTAATGTAAATATTTAACAAATTATGTTCTAAACAGAAAAAATGTTTGCATATTTAATTTTTATAGCGCTATAATTAAGTAAATAACTTAAGGAAGGAAATTGTAAGTTTATGAAGTGCTTAAGAAAGATGTTTTCTATGTTTTTGTGTGCAATTATGTGTTTTGTCAGTAATAATCTAGTACACGCGGAAAATTTTACTTTGTGTGAGGGGTTTACCTCTGAAGAGATATCTACTGACACAAGAAAATTTATGAATGGTAATTCATTTAAAATGCATTCAGCCGATGGCACAGAAAATGATTGGGTGCGATTTGAAGATTTAAGATATTTAAAATTAAGATACTTTGGATTTGACAATAAAATTCATGATGGAGAAATGGTTGTTCATGAATCGATAGCAAGAGAAGTATTAGAGATATTCAAGGAATTATTAGATGCCAAATTCCCTATCTACCAGATGAGATTAATAGATTACTATAATTCTGACGATGAAGCATCGATGTCCGATAACAACACCTCCTGCTTGCGTATGGGAGAAGACTCGTTTACTAGGAGAAGACCATGGCATGCAATAGGTTTAGCAATCGATATCAATCCTATGAACAATCCATGTTGCTATCCTAAAGCAAAGGATGATGAACCAAAATTCGTGCCACATAATGCAAGCAAATACTTAGACAGAACATTATCAGAAAAAGGTATGATTAAAAAAGGAGACGCTTGCTATAACGCATTCACAAAAAGAGGCTGGGAATGGGGTGGCTCTTGGAATAACCCTGTAGACTTACATCACTTTCAAAAGTATGTGTGGACAACAGAATTTCCAAGAAAATATAAAAAATAATTTTTAAGCCCATAAACTAGACTGGTAGCCACTTACTGCTATCAGTTTTTTATTTTTAACTGGAAGGAAGTAAAAAGGTCCAAAAATAAAATTCAAAGACTTAACAGATCCGCATGGCGAGTGGATAAAAAACATCAGGATAGCAAACATAAATAAAAAGTAAAAATGGCAAAAATAAAAATCACACAGATACCTTTGAAACCCAGTATCTATGCGACTTCACAATTGGTGGAGATAAGCGGGATCGAACCGCTGACCTCTTGAATGCCATTCAAGCGCTCTCCCAGCTGAGCTATACCCCCAGACACTCTGATTATATATTATGCTGAAAACTCTGTCAAGTAAAATTTGATCATTTTTTTAATTTCTTTCATTATCGAAAAAGACCCAAAGACTATAATCCCATCCTTCTCTGAAAGATCTAAAATTTCCTTTTTTATTTCAGGTGAATATAGTTGAGTTTTAAGAGTATTTTTATTGTAATGACTCATAATTTCTTCAAGCTCCTCGCGCTCCATAGCACGACAAGACTCAGACCTTACAATCATGATTTTACTAAAGCTTTTTCCTATTATCTTGCATACTTCTTGAACGTCTTTATCTTTGAACATACAAAAGATAGCGGTCAAATTTCTTGATTTCAAATTTTGATTTATAAAGTCCTTAAGTGCACATACGCTTTCGGGATTATGTGAGGCATCCAAAATTATTAAAGGATTTCGGCTTACTACTTCCATCCTACAGGGAATTCTTACCTTTTTCAAACCTGAAGCAATGTTTGAGATAGAGACAGAAAACTTATCCTTCAGCAACTTAAGAACTGAAAAAACGATTGAAATATTATGTTTTTGATGAACACCCAAAAGTGGAGTCTGCATTTTAGCTCCTAAATATTCAAACGTAGAACCTTTTGAAATTTCAGAATTAAAATTTTTCACTTCATCTAAATAGGCGATTTGATATATCGTATTCTTATCTTTGCAAACTTTTATGAAAGCTTGAGATACTTCTTCATTCTGATTTGCACCAATTACCGCTTTAGAATTATTTTTTATTATTGCAAATTTTTCTAATGCTATCTTGTTGATAGTATCTCCGAGAAAATGGGTGTGATCCAGAGAAATAGTGGTTATTACGCTGCACAACGTGTTTTTTATAGCATTCGTTGCATCAAGTCTGCCACCCATTCCTGTTTCCAACACCACGATCTCACAGCCTTTTTGCCTAAAATACTCAAATGCCATAGCAGTAGTTAATTCAAACTCAGTGATAGGATTTGAAAAAAAGCAAGGCGACTCTAAGTATGGCTCAATTTTAGCAAAAATTTTGCAGACATCCTCCTCGGATATCAAATCGCCATTTACTTGAATTCTTTCTCTAAAATCTTCAATTGAAGGTGAAATAAAAAGCCCGGTGAGATATCCTGCTTCTCTCAAAACGCTCTCCAACATAAAACAAATCGAACCTTTTCCATTGGTTCCAGCTACGTGCACGAACTCAAGAGAGTCCTGCGGATTCCCCATCATGCTTAAAAGTTTGATAATTCTTTCAAGTCCCGGTTTTACTCCAAAATTTTCTAATTTTTTTATTTTTAAAATTGTATCTTCGTAGTTCAATGTTTTCAGTCCTTTATGAGTTTAAACGTTTTTTCAAGTCCACAGGGAAGGATTTTAGGAGTTAGGGTGTTATATAAGTCTGTGAATTTACTTTCTAATTCAAAAAAATTTTTAGTGGCCACGTCCTGGTTTAGAATGTCGTTATATCGAGTTATTATGGGCAAAGTGGCTGTTTTTTTCATCTTCCTTAAGATCTCAAATCCTTTGGCATTCGAAGCTAAAACTCTTATGTACGGAGTAGACAACTTAGATACTTTACTATCAATCCCTAAAAAAGCGCAAGCTATTATTCTTCTTATTCTGGAAAGAGGATACCTTTTGGTTTTAATATCAAAAAGCAAATCGTTTAAGGATGAACTCTTCCCAACCGATTTGAATACTCTATGTTCCAGGCCTTCGCTTATATCAGGCAAAATTTCAAATTCACTTAAGTTCATTCTTCTAAGCTTTGAAAGAATTACTTTATCATTAGAAAAGAATTCCACAGGAGCCGCCTGATTATCTAACTCGCTGCGCATGCACTGATACGACGCTTCGGGGATATAAGTTTTGTAATCAGGCTGGTTTTTAAGTATCATTTCCCGCACCCGTGAAGCCGAACTATACAGCTTAAGATCACTAAGCCTTTTTATTGTTAGCACCTTAATGTCCAATTTCAATGCGTCGATTGCTTTCAAATACTCTATACCAAGAATATTATTTGGAGTTTTTATTTCTTTTGAAACTTTCTCATCTTTTAAAATTTCAAGTAATGCTTTCTCTCTAGCTGCATAAAAAGTTACGCCTTTATCGAGCTCAGCTTTTAACAATTCTCCAAATTCAGGAGACTTCATAGCCTCTTTTATTAAAATTAATTGTTTGAGGTCTCCACTTTCACTGCCAAAAGCAATAGCATCCACGCAGCCGATATGTTTAATAAGACTCATCGCTCCAAAAGCATACTTTTCCGCACCCGCCAAAACATTCACCGTAGGCAGCTCCACTACTAAATCACAACCGCCTTTAAGTGCCATCTTCGCGCGCGCAGCCTTAGAAACTATCGCAGCTTCTCCTCGCTGTACGAAATTTCCACTCATTACGGTAATGATATGAGTAAATCCTTTCAAACGTAGTTGGCGGAGCAAATAAGCGTGTCCATTATGAAAAACATTGAATTCCGAAACTACTGCACATATCTTCATGAATAATGTCCCCCATAGAACAATACATATTAAAAGCTAAATTAGATAACACACGATTGAACCTATCAAACTACTAAGCATCAACAAAGCTCCTATTATAGCCATTGTCCTGGCACGTTTTTTTCTCTTAGCCACTGAAGTTTTTTTGTAGTTTTTAAAATTGTGAGTTAAAACATTATCATTCATTATTCAAAGCCACTCCTAAAATTAATTTTTAAAATTTATATTATTATACCACAAATTTTTTAATAAGTAAATAATTTAAAAGAGGTTTAATCATGGAAAACAATTCTTCTGTATTACGATATGAAAATACTAATTCCGAAAATGAACCAGAAAAGTCTACAGGAAAGCCATTTAGTATAATAAGCGTAAGAGTGATTTCGTGTTTTTTAATAATTTCAGGATGTTTGTTTGTTAAGGTTAAAAACCCAAAGATGTTCGAAAAAATTCGAGTTTGGTATCAAAAAAACGTTTGTCAAGAAATGATAAGCGTGGACTCAATCGAAGAAAAAATCCAAAATATTTTAAGTAGCATAAATTCAAAAGGCCTTGAAATTTATAATGAATATATAAAACCTAACGTATAAAATTTAGTCGTCCAAAAAAACTTCCGGCACTTCCTTATACATTCGCTCTACAATATCTTTAAAAATTGGTCCCGCACTTTCAGCTCCGCCTTTGCCAGCTTCCGAAAGAACAACTATAGAGTATCTTGGATTTTCATAAGGAAAAAAGCCCGCAAACCAAGACTGTTCTATTTTAACCCCATTTTCAATGATACCGGTTTGAGCAGTAGAGGTTTTGGCAGCAATTTCAACGTCATCAGGTTTACCCTTAGAACTGGTTCCGTAGTCCACGGAGGCCTTCATGAAAGATTTTAATTTTGAAGCTATCTTGGTAGATATTATACGATCTTTTGTTTCTAAACCAGAACAAAAGTCATTTTTAAAGAACTTCATGTTTTCATCCACAAAGCCTTTTATTAACTTCGGATAAGCATAGATTCCGTCCGATGCAATTGCGTTTATAAGACCGCAAATCTGAAGGGGAGTTGCGAGTAATTTACCTTGTCCGAATGAAAAATTGGCTAAATTTTTGGGATTATCCAAACTTTCCAAAGAAGGTAATTTTCCCTCATTGCACCCAGCTCCCTCAGAAAAAGCAAGTTCTTGTCCGAGCCTAAATTTATTGCACATACGAGTTAAATCTTGTTTTGAAATTTTATTTTTTACAAGCTCTATAAAGTATCCATTGCAAGAATACGCAATTGCTTGTTCCATGTTTATACTGCCATGCTTTTTAGAATTAAAACACTTAAATTTAAAATCCTCTATTTCATTCGACCCCGGACAATCATAAATAAAATTTTCACTTACCCCCTTTTCGAGCGCCGTTGCAGCCGTAACTAACTTAAAAATGGATCCCAAATTAAATGAACACAAAACTCGATTTAAAAAAGGAGAATTTTTATCCTCTAGATAGCTCGATACTCGTTTAGGAGAAAAAGAAGGCAAACTCACAGATGCTTTTATTTGGCAGTCCGGCACCTTGCTGACTATCACCGCACCTCTATCCATAAATTTATTAGCACTTTCTTCAGCAATAGCTTGAATACGACTGTCTATGTTCAAAACAATTCCCTTAGATTTACAGTAAGATTTATCATCTATAATGTTTTCTCCCCCGGGTAAAATTTTTCCTGAAGCATCAATGTCATATTTTACGCTAACTTTTTGATTTTCACCCGATAAATATTCTTCGTAAGCTCTCTCCAGTCCACATAAACCTTTCTTTTCAGCAGAAAGATAACCTATAATATGAGGACACAACGTAACTCCCGAATATCTTACAGGCACTTCAAATACTCTTATTCCCGGTGAATTTATGTTTTTTTCCACTTCTATTGTAAAAGGGGTTCTTTTTTGACATTTATCATATAACTCTTTTTGTTTGCTTGGAGAAACAGCAGCTGTTAAACGGCTTAAAGAATCCATGCAAGGAATAACAGCTGCAATTAATTTTTTATTTTCATTTACTAGCGGTATATTCCGGCAATCATATATACTTCCCCGGACATCAGCGATCTTTAGCTTATAAGATTGTTGGCTCGCAGCAGCCTCTCGAAATCTATTTTTGGTAGAAATCGAATCAAGTGCGAAAAAGCAAAAACAAAAACTAGCCATAATCACGCTGAAAAAAACTACAATTCTTTTATACATAAAAATCCGACCTCATCCTATAGACTCTATAAGATAAGTATCGGTTTTAAATTCACTCAAAATTCATTATCTAAGTAAAAAATTAGGTAAGTCCCGCTTTTTTCATATTTGATAAGTGAACCTCATTGGTTCTTGCAAAGAACGTTTCCCCTGCTTCATTATGACAATAATAGAAATAGTCTGTTTGAGCAGGAAATAGTGCAGCTTCAATGGCATCTAATCCTGGGTTGCAAATCGGTCCAGGTGGAAGCCCCTCTACTTTGTAAGTATTATACACGCTCGAAAAATTCTTTTTTATATCCGCAGGAATTGCCGCTTCAACTTTATATGGATAATATCTAGTAGCATCTACTCTTAAGAAGTTCATCGTAAACTCCCCGAATTTATTCCTTCCCCCATTTGATATGGTTGCCAAACGATTACTAATTACTGAAGATACCTTAAACATATCTTCTTTGTGAGCCGCTTCAGCCTGTATGAGTGAGGCTAAATTCATTAATTTGTCGAGCTCTATATTTTGATTTTCAGCTAACTGATAAATACTCTCCGTTGACCTAGACTCAAAAGCTGGTTTTTTATATATCTTTTTCTGGAAGTTACTGAGCAGTTTAGTTATAACGTTTACCGCCCCTTCACCACGATAAAATTTATAGGTATCGGGGAATAAATATCCTTCCAAACGATATACTCTCTTACTGTCATTACCTATTTTCCCTAAGAACTCAAATTTTTCGTCTAGCTTAGTAGAAGAACAACATTTCAAAAATTCCTCTTTATCACAGATCTTGTTCTTTTCCATCAAACTGGCGCATTCAATAACGTTCATTCCTTCAGTGATTGTAACCTCAACTATTTCCCTAATGTTGTTTTTGTTTCTAATATGATTGATTATTGATTGATAATCCATATTTGTTTCAAGCTCATAAGTGCCCGATAAAAAACTTTTAGAGGATTTAGTTGCAATTGCATAAAGCTTAAAAAACCACTCTTCAGAAATAACGTTCTTATCCTTTAAGATGTGGGCCACGTCGCTTAAAGAAGATTCTTCAGGGATTTCAACTTGTACAGTCTCCGACTGCCTGCCAACCGCTAACATATCGTTTATGCTCATCATAATAAACTTAGAGAGTAAAACGGAAGTCAAAGAAACAAATACTATCCATGAAATTTTAAAAAACCAACTATTTTTCACAAACCTTTTCTTTTTTGAGTTCTCCATTAATTAAAATCCGTCCTTTAATAATTATAAGGGTGGGAAGCTTTCAAACTACTACTCAAGCGATATTCCTAAGTGTGGTGTATCTGTTTGAGAAGGGTCATTGATTATATTGCCTATAATCGCACCACAAAGCTCAGAAAGAGGAAAAATCATACCATTATTACATACTCTACCCAAATTTTTAAAGAATTTATTTTCCGTCTGGGTTTCTATGATATATCTCCTTTGATTTGGGAATCGGTTATAGATTTTTCTCAAAAGTGTAAGTGTGCCGTTAGGTTTACAGGTAAAGTCACGGACTTTAAGTTCACCCTCTCCAACAAACCCACAAATACCATACCCACAATTAGTGCTAACTATTCCACCGGTATTAAATAGTTCATAAAGTCTTGAAGCAAAGCGGATGTCCTTTTCGGTATACAGCACCACATTTTTGTTTTCATAAGCTTTCAAACGCAATTTTTCGGCATCGTAGAAATTCAGAGAATTTCTATTGTCAACGTCAGAAACATTAAAACTTCCTTCGCATACTTCCATAAATCTTTCCTTAGTTAATTCAACCCTTCTGACTTTGAAAAAGTTTTGATATCCAAATTTTGAATAGAAGTTGGAAAGTTCTTCTTTCTCAGGAACTAAAAACGAACATTCAAATCCTTTTTGTGCGTAGAAAGTGTTCACGTACTTGAGCAACTTAGACATAAATCCTTGACGTCTAAATCCTTCGGCTGTACAAGCACCAAAGATATAAATTCCGTTTATGACTTCTCTTCCAAGTCTTATCTTTGAGGGCATGGCATGAAGTACCGAAACTATCTTTCCGTCCACCATACAAACATGACAGTTATTTATATCAAGTCTTTCTTCAAAGAAGAATTTGAGTACCCAGATAGGCTCTTTAAAACACCCACTCATAACCTGAATGATTTCTTCCACCATTGACTTAGTAGCTTTTCTGTAAATTTCCATAAACTATTTAATCCTCCAATTTAGCATTATATTTTTTTAATAAAATTTTTGGCTTATAAGAAAGTTTTGATTTCCTGAGACCCGGGATACCTAAATCCTCTTCACGATTTACAAGTTTGTAGTCTTGCTCGCATTTTTTACAAAATTCATTATTTATTACGCTGTACGCTCCTTCGAATTCCGAAAGTGCTTTTTCAAAATGAACTAAAAGCGTGGAATGATTAATTCTTTCTCCTATCGTACACGCAATTATGTTACCTTCAATTTTAATCATTCCTCCAATAAATTCAAGGGATTCATAATTAGAAATAGTCTTTTTTATGGCTATGTATTCATTTATATTTTCCATTTTTTCTCCGGGATTATTAACCCCAAACCACTTCTCAAAAAACTCCAAACATTCATTTAAATTTGAGTTTGAAACACTACAGTATTCCCAATCATACAGTTTTGTAAATTTAGATATATGGTTCCTCTTGGAATGATACTTTTTTCCAGTTAAATTTGCAAGATCCGAAATATCATATATGTACTCAAACTCATTTCGGTTTGAAACATAAGAAAATTTGTTAGGATACATCTCCTCTAAAATAGAAACTTCATACTCTAAAAGTTCTGAAAACTTAAATATCCCTCCTTTTCTTTTAGCATGGTCTTCTATTAAACAGTCTACCGCTTCTTTCAACACAGTAGTATCTTTCGTGCCTTTAGGGAATTCATATCCTTTAGAACCATCAGCCAGCATTTTGAAAACAAGACCGTCTTTTATACAAATTTTGAGATCGTATACATCAGACCATACATAAGAAGTACCAAAAGCCGATTCGGAGTTGATATCGCCGTTTACTCTCATGGCTTTATTGAATTCTACTTTGTCTTTAAGCTGAGGTTTGTGAAATTCAAGTTCCACTTTGCACCTCCCTCAAATAATTTAAGTATTTTTTCATGTATCTCCTCTACGCTTTCCATTCTCCCGGATTTACAACATTCCACTTCTAACCATCCGTCTTTTTTGGAAACATAATCAGCAGCTCTTTCACATTTCTCTAAAAACAAAACGTTGGACTCATGAAAATCTTTCTTCGAAGTATCGCCGTGATATCTTTCTTTTAGTAGGTTCTGAGAAATTTCTATGTTACCCTTAAGATATATAACCATATCTGGTTTGGGAATTTTTAACTTGCAGTATTCATAATCATATAGCCATTTTAAATACTCATCCCAAGAATTCTGTTCCAGCTTACACATTTGATATATCGCATTGGAAGTTGTGTACCTGTCGCAAACTATTATGTAATCGTTTTCATAAAATTCTTTCCACTCTTTGCAGTAGTCTGTAAACCTATCTATTGCAAAAAACGACGATACAGCATAAGGATTTATTTCCTCAGGATTGCGTCCAAACTCAGAATTGAGATACATTTTTACTAACGAAGAATACGGGGAATTATAGTTCGGAAAAGAAAGATGTTTTACCTTTTGATTTTTGCTTTCTAAATATCTCACTAGTAAGTCGGTTTGGGTGTTTTTCCCACATCCGTCCAAACCCTCTATAACAATCAATTTTCCACACATAAGCTACTTAAGACTATAGATAGTCCTAAATTTCACCAACCTCTTCTTTTATCATCAAATTAAAAGTTTCTCGAACAAATTTCGCTTTTCCACATCCCATTTTGCCTTCAGGACATCCTTTGTTTAAACACGTAGGCCCAGCATGGCGAAAAACCCCAGGAGCCACTTTAATTACCAATCTTAACATTTCCCACGCTAAACTCCGTATCTCCCACTGAGTTCTATTACAACATCTATGAGAAAAAAAGTTAAGTAAACTGCGAGCATTAAAAGTACAAATTAAATTAGTGCACCAAGCATTAGGAAGAACGTACCTTGCATCTTCAATGGCCATTTTTTCCGCTTTTTTATCTGCTTCGATTTCCCCCTCGGATTCCAAACTCTGTTTATGTTTATTTTTGAGAATTTCAGTTAATTTATCATAGGCTTTCTTTGAAGCTTCCATAGCATCTAAAAATTCAGCTTTAGCGGTTTCGTCCTTAAGGATTTCCGGAGGGATAACGTAATCTGAAGTCTTACTTTTAACGTATCTCTGACTTTGAACGCTATAAGATGCAATTCTATGTCTGGTGATTTGAGTTAAAAGAGATCTCGAAACGCCGTCAATGCCGAAAGTGAATGAGATATGCTCTAAAGGGCTTTCATGGCCTCGCTTCATTATCATTTCTATAAAAGAAGAATTATCAATATTCTCATTCTTTTCCACCAATTCAGCAGTATGACAAGAAGAATAGCAAAGTTTTGCTGCCGTGGCTACTAAGTTATCAGGGTTGTGAGTATAGGATAGAAGTGTAACTTTCATTTTATAGATTCTCCTTCAAATATAATTATACATGCGAAAGGATTGTAGCAAAATACTGCAAGATATTCAACATAGCCGTTATAAAACCAGATAATTCACTAGTATAAAGCATTTCGCACAAGTGAATACTAAACCTACATACTGATTTAAAAGGAAGTTTTTTATGAAAAAATCAATTATAGGCGTTGTATCTTTATCTGCAATTTTAACAGCCGTGATAACCTCATTAATATGCCAGCCTCAAAACACTCCTTCACCTTCTGCGCAGACTCTCCCCTCTTACTCCGAACCCGAACCTCTCCCTAAAAAGGAAGATAATCATGAATGCATAAGCATACCTTCGAAGGGCTACAAACTCAAAGAATACGAAGGTAATTTGGCAATTTTTAAATCGGATGCTCAAAGCCCCATAAAAATAACGTCTATTGAAGTTGGCGCACTTCCTATCCAAGACCAGGAGCTTCTCAAAAACGGAATCGATGCTTCTTCCGAAGAAGAATTAAATAATTTGATAGAAGACTATTGTAGTTAATAATTAACATTCTTAAAACGTAGAGCACTCTTTTAAATTGTCTCTTCTAAACTTGTGAAAAAAGGATAATTATTTGTTTGTTTAATAAAAAAATAGGCAAATTTTTTATTAAAATATGTCATATATACAAAACAAAAAATTCAGGGTTGACAAAAAACTAATTTTGAGTTAAAATAGGAGGGTAAAAATAAAGGAAGGGGTGTTTCAATTGGAAAACACATTCGATAAAGTAATTAAAAAGGTAGAGAAGGAAAACAAACTAAAAAAATTGCTTGAAATAGCAAGTACTAAGGAATTGTATGTTTTCTTTAAAGAAAATGGATACTCTAAATCAAAAGATGAATTTGAAGTGGAACTAGAAAATCGCTTAAAAGAGGCAGCAGTAAGATTAAAAGACTCAGAACTAAGCGAGGTAGTGGGTGGCAAAAAAAACTTAACAAAGTTAACATCTGCAGGAATAGCTTCATTACTAGTTTTGGGAGCTTCACCTATGTCTTCTCAGGTACAAGCAAGTAATACGTATTCTCCGGAGGAACTACATCAAAAATTAGCAGCACCACAGAAAACTGGAAAGTTATTAGATGAAATTAAAAATTTAAGAGAACAACTGAAAACCAATAGTGTTGATTCTGCTGCTAAGACGGAATGTATAAACCGCCTACACGAATTAAACACATTGTGCAGACAAGGTAATTTTTTACAGGCCGAGAGGGAATTACAGTCACTTATAGGATACTTTGATTCCGAAAAAGTGAAATTCGAAGTTAAAAAAATGATCACTCAACTCTCCTCAATGCATGAGGTGGCATCAAAAAATGGATTTGGAACTGAAATTACACAGGATATAGAAACCTTTATGAAAGACGCTGGAGAATTATTGGATTCCATAAATTCTTCAAACTATGAAGTAAAAGCAAAAGAAATTGAAAATATTAAAAACACAACTGAAGCGCTTGATAAAGAATTAAACAAAGCAATGGACAAAGTTCTGGAAGAATCTGAAGACAAAATTGCACAAGCACCAGCTACCAGCCCCGTGAATTTAAAAGACGCGGGAAAGTATTGGGAAAGTGGGGAAGTATATGATAAAACACCGCCAACCCTCCCAATAGGCCATGCCTTACAAGAACACCTAAGACAACTGTGCTTCCAAGAACCTCCATTTTCACAGCCCAATATAGCTTTTAGAAAAGTTGTAGACCAACCATCCACCACTCCTGCGCCTACAAAAAAAATAGAAGATTATAAATCAGGTTATGGAGCCTTAAAACCTAAAATAACTCCTAGTAAATCTGAAAACTTGAACAGTGTTAAACCCCAGCTTGATAAATCTGCTCCCCAAGGGAATGGTATTGATAAAAAACTTGAAGAAGAAAATAGATTTTTAAGGGATAATTTTTGCGATGCAGCCGTTAAATTAAGCGGTTTAGATAGGGAGGTCATACTCCGGTGTACTAAAGTAGCACTCAGGGATTTGAAATGCAATAGTTTGGCAGATGTTATTCCTGAAGATCACCGAAATCTGTTTATCGATTGGGTGAATAATACTCAAAATCCTGATGATTTAGGTGGAAAACTTTTCAAATATTTATGCTATGCACTGGGGAGCTATGAACTCAACTCAACCCAAAATATTGATTGTGTTGAATATTTTATGAATGCGTATCCTGAAGAGGTATTAAATTCATTAACAATGTTTGGTGGATTAACCTACCCTTCTGGAAGTATAGATTATAGTATAAGTTATTTTAGAAATCACCTAGATATGTACGAAGAGACATTAAGATATCCTTGTGGTGCCCCCCCTCTTCGTACACCCTATTATACTACAAGCATCCCTGCAATAAAGACTTCAACTATGAGTGCATTGCATTATCTTTGGCCTTCTGGCACAAGAAAACCCATCGTTGTTGATAGGAAATTTATAGAGACCAATCTTTCATACTACCGGGATCTTGGTTATTTCGCAGCCAAGTTGGAAGATGCGTGTGACGATGCAGAATTCCCCTCCAGATTAGCGCACGACATCACATTACGAGATGAGGCAAGGGAGTATTCACTTGAAGAATTACTAACGCTTAAGATACCCACAAACTCACTGAAAAAAATTGTTTTTAATGATGAATACGGAACAGAAGCTGACATCAAAACATTTAAATCAGGACCAAAAACAATGGGATTAGAAAATATTACTACTGCTGTTCCAGTTGATATGCATGGAGTAACAGAGTATGAAGCATTATTAACATACGGTGCAAATTGCAGTATAGACTGGCCACATATAAATCCAGCCTTGAGAGAACTTTACCTCAACTTAGTCGGTATAATGAAAAGATCAGGTTTATCTTGTGACAAGGAATGTCGTATATGGGAGAGAGATCCCATACACGGTCTAATACGAAGAATTTGGAAGAAAAACTTTGGAAATTATGATGGCCTCCTCGAAAAGTATAATGGTGACGATTTAAGCAGGTTTTTATTGAGAGCAGCCGTTGACAGCAACCGCAGTAGGCATTTGATTATCCACCCGGAGCAACGCAGAGGAATAATAGAGTTTGCTAAGGAAATTATAAATGCCTTCAAGAAAGGAATTATCTCCGATCAGTCAGGTGTATTGTCAATACATCCTGAAGTATATGAGGGAATTTTTCAACAAATAGAGCATCCCCAATATGTTGAAAACACATGGATTGTAGAAAAAATACGTCAGACTAATATGGCAAAGGATACCCAATCAGTCAATAGGTTAGCACATGAGTTTTTAAAGAAATAAAAAATTTGCTTATCTATAAAATCAGAAGTATAAGTTTTAAGATCATGCATTTAGAAACTTAAGCCTATAAATTAACCACCCACTATAATTAAATATAGTGGGTAGTTTTAGTGTTTTTATAAATTTTAACCGCTAAATGATAAAAAAATTCTTAATTACAACCGGTTTTTAATAAAGTTGGTAAACCAGTTTCGAGTTGAAACTATAGCAGGTTTGCTCGGTAAACTAGGCATAGAATTATCGTCTCCTTTAATTCTTGAAACAAATTGATACTTCGTGCTTTTTTTGAGGTTTGAAAAGATGCAAGAATCCTGCCACGTGTTTCCATTGTCTTTAGAGAACTCCAAGCACTCATTATCTTCCAACACTATTTGAGTATCGGTTCGGCTTTTGACTTTTGGCTTATCTGGTGATGACGGAGGAGCTTTTTTAGTGGACATCTTTATTGGAGCACTCATCTTAGAAGCACAATGAAGCTCGGTGTCTTTTACTCTATAAACTATATTATAGGTAGTGCTTGGGGTTAAATTTTTAAACTCCGGAGAGTCCTGCCAGGTTCTCCCGTTATCTATTGAGAATTCTAATGGCTTAAGTCTATTCTTGTTTTCAACAGTAAATCTTATTGTTTTATGCCATCTGTTTATGTTTTCAATACTTAAGGAAGGCGCATTTTCAGCGGTCATATTTTTGGATAAGTTTATCCTTACTTTTCCCGTTGAGATCTCATAGTTGGGATTATCCGGTATAAATCTAGCGTCGCATAAATTCTCACCTATTCTTTCAGGAACTTTAACCAGTTTAAACTTACCTGCAGTGTTGGCTCTACCGTTTAAAGGAATATCTTTGATGTTATCCCTATACTCAATGGATAGCTCGGGCCATTGTTCTACTTTAGAAGCGGCCTTTCTAACTTTCATCTTTACATCTACTTTATTTTGACTATTATAAAAGTGTGTGTTAGCTTCCTCGGCATCAAATCTAGCGGCATAAGAAGCTTTTGATGCAACAGGTACCTCATCTTCGTTTAAAAAATGCCAACCTAAAGGTAATTTTATATCTTTGAGTGTTGTGGCTTCACTATAAACTATATCCGGAAGTGATAGTGTTGGCTGGGCTTTGTCAATAGTAATAGTAACATTCTGTGTGTTTCTATAATTATTCTGATCTTCGTCGTGAATCGCTTCAAATTGAAACTTTCCTATATCGTCTACACGGCAATCCGGATTCGCCCAATGCCAACCATCAGGAAGATAAAAATTCTTCAAGCGTAGATTAGGTCTATATTCTCTACGTTGATGGGTTTGAGAAAGCGTTGGTTTTAATTTATTTATATTAACTGTAACAGGAATAGTAATGCTTTCGTAATTGAAAAAATCATAGGGTTCAAAAATAGCATTTACTGTGCAGTTTCCCGCATTTGGTTTTAAATGTGATTTTTCCCATTTTATTTTTCCATCCACATTTGCACTAAAACCTGAAAGCTGTGAATCTCGTATCGATTGACCATAAGTAATGCTAGATGCAACGGGATGCGAATTAATTATCGGCACTCCTTTTTTTACATCTATTCTTATATCCGTATTTCTAACATCTTCATAAATATTTGATCCAACTTCATCACTTTTAAAATATGCACTGTAGTACATTTTATTCACACAAGGAACTTCATTTGGATATTGCCAATGCCAACCTAAAGGTAAATCGATATCTTTAAGTTTTTTATTGGCATCATATGTTAGATTTTTACCTTGAGGTTTAGGTGGGTCAATTCTTTCAATTTCAATTGAAACTTGTTCTTTACACTTATAATAACTTTCATCTTCGTAGTGAACAGCGTTAAAACTAAACTTACCGGCACTATCCAACCTAACATTGGGGTCTTGCCAATACCAACCGCTAGGAAGACTAAAATCCCCCAAACGCAAATTCGGTCTGTATTTTTCACTATAGTAGGTTTTGGAAAGTTTAGGTGTTTGCTTATTTACGATAACTGAAATGGGAACATTAACTTTTTCATAATTATTGGAGTCATAAGGAACAAATACAGCATTAGCCGTATAATTTCCCGCTTTTGGTTTCAAATATGGGTTCCCCCATTCCATTCTACCCGCAACATTTGCACTAAAACTTGAAAAATTAGAATCTTTTAAAGATTGACCATAAGTAATGGAAGACGCTGAAGGAATGGAGAACATCTGCACAGGAGATTTTTTAACATTAACATCGATATAGTTATAAGTTGGGCTATAAGCCATAGTATCCTGAGGTTTAAAAACCACTTTACATCTCGCAACCCCAGCACTCGGTTTGAGATATGAACTACTGGTATCCCACTCGAAATGGCCCGGTACGTTTGCAAAGCCATAATTCAACTTTGAATCACTGACCCGCTGACCATAAACAATAGAACTAGCCGTAGGCCATGTAATATTCATTTGCGGAGCCTTCACTTCAAATGATACCATGTTGGTTACTTTTGTGTATTTGGATGTATCATTAGGAGTGAATTGACAAATATAAGTTTTAGTTCCTGGAGTGATTAAGATTTGGTTTTCTACAGCCGGTAGCCATGAAAATTTGCCATCAACATTTGCGATCCCCCCCGAAAGCCTAGATTGACCTACTCTACTACCTACTGTAACTTCTGACGCTCTAGGCCAGCTAATAACGGTTGGTTGTACCGCGATAATTTCTTGAGCACTAGCCTTCGGAGCCGCAATATCAAGAATTCCTCCCAAACAATCTTCAGCTACTTTTGATACCGTGTGAAGAGCTTGTTTTGCATCCTCACTCATATTACTTACAACCTTACTTATTTCACTATTAAAATTGATATCTTTTTCTATCAAACTTGCACTACTTTGAGTTCCTTCTTCTGGTAGAGCAGAAGCTGCATGAGTTGCAACATTAGCACTACATCCAGCTAACAATAACCCACCCATCAAAGCAGCCATAAATTTATTCTTTGGTGAATAAAAATTAGCCCCGGCTGATATATTTGAAATTTCTTCATCTGACAGCTCTTGTACTTTATTAAAAATGCTATTGTTTATAAGAATTATTGACTTCAAAAACCCTTTGAATTCCTCTAAGGTGTACCCACTTACGTGCAATAAACAGTATTTATATAAATCTTCTAGACTTTTATTTTCTTTCATGCCGCTGGCAAAATCACGGTCGGTTATAATTTTATCAAATAGTAGTTTTAAATTTTTATTCATAATACATCCTCCTTCTACGTGTGTTTTTGATGTATAAAACCAACAAATTCATACCTGTTATTATATAAAATTTACAAATAATCTGTCAAGTCGTATGGAAATTCAAATGGATATAAAACCACTTCTAATCCTTTAAGAAATTCGGGGACATTCGAAAAGTTTAATGTATGTTCGCGAAGCTATCCGCAAGAGCTGAAGTTTTTTAGCCGCAAAAACCTTATGAATTAAGTAGAAAAGAGGAATTTATAAAAAATCTTTGGGGCGTCGTCAAGAGGCTTTATTTAGAAAAGAAAAATAACAGCAATCAAAACAAAAAATCTCCCTCAATATACAAGGAAACTACAAACGAGATATACAATCTAAGATTTACAAATATATAAATTCTGTCTTTATTAAACAAAAAACATCAACAAATCACACTAGGAGCATCAACATTTTTATTAGGCAAAATCCACAAATATTACAAAAATCTATTGATATATATAT
>ERZ1034917.1201-NODE-1201-length-17449-cov-18.176555_pt1 | contig 17449 bp, 13 predicted proteins | sample MGYA00520605_ERZ1034917 | MGnify/ENA primary metagenome ERZ1034917 (study PRJEB33766, sample SAMN09781784) | gut metagenome | biome: gut microbiome | host: Homo sapiens | place: Madagascar | study: EMG produced TPA metagenomics assembly of the PRJNA485056 data... | reverse complement strand
GTCGATCTTGACGTCAAAGCCGAGCGCGGAACCCGTCTTCGCGGGAATGGCGACGGTGAACGAGTAGCCGTCCGCCGTCTGTTTCACATCGAGCTTGCAGTCGGACGCCTTGATTGCGCCCATCGTGTGCAGTTTGACGGTGTCGCGCGGGGTGATGAACAGGCGGAAGGTCTCCGGCGTGTACGCATGCGCATGAGTCGGGGGGATCGTAAACGGGGCGAGGTCGAAGAACAGCTCCGTGCAATCGGTCTGCCATGGGAAACGCTTGCCGGTCGCGCCCGCGTCGGTCGCGTCTTTCACCGACATTTCGAGCTTGATTTCGCCGTTGCCGTATGCGATTTTCCCCTCGGCGTTCGCCATTTTGAACTCGCGGCTCACAAGTGTGTTGACCGAAAGTTTCAGCGGAATGCGGAACATGTTTTTGTTGAGATGAAGCATCAGCTCCAGCGGCTTGCCGTCGTTTTTGATCTCCTTGACCGGAATCTCAAACGCCTGTTTCACCCGGGCGGGAAGCGTGAACTTCAGCGGCTTGAGCGCAGTCAGACCGCCGCCCGTGATGCCCGCGATTCCCGTCTGCTCCTTGTCGGAATCGTTGTGAAGCATGACGTACAGCGTGTTTCCGGCTTTGCGCGCAATTTCTCCGGCGCTGACCGCCTGTTCCAGACGGATCGGCAGTTTTTCAAGTTTCGCGACGAACTCCGAATCGGAGAGTTTGCCCGGACGCAGATAGTACGGAGCGAGGTCGATCACCTTGTCGCCCGCCGCCTCCTCGTTGCCGAAAATGTCCATGACTTCAAACGCGGAGAGGTCCGCATGAACGCCTTTTTTCTTCTGATACTGCCAGACCGCCGCGATGAGTTTTCCGTCCTTGCGGAACACGTAGCAGATCACGCCGTTGGGATGGCGGATCTTCTTCACAAGTTTCGCCGCCTCGAACAGACGCGCCATCGTGTTGTACGCGACAGCGTTTTCCGAAAGCACGAGCTGCTGGAAGTTCTGTCCGCCATGCCAGAGATTCGGCGTCAGAAGACGCTTCCAAATCTGGTTTTCATGAATGGAAATCGACTGAACCGCGCCCTCCCCGAGGTCTACCAGGAAACGCCATACCGCATGATGCGGACGGATCAGAGATTCCTCGTGGGAATTGTGTTTGACCTGCTGATCAATCAGATAGTAAATCTCCGTGTTCCAGAGCGGCATTTCAGGCTTTCCGTACTTCTTCATATCCGCGCGCAGATCCGCGATATACTTGTCCGCAGGCCGGATCGAACCGAGCTCCCGCCCTTCATACGGATGAAAACCGACCGCATCCACGTAATCCAGCCCGCCGAGCTCCGCGCATTTGTCCATCCACGGAGTCGCCAGCCTCCCGTAATCGCTGGTCAGACAGAATCCGGCGATCTTCGCGGCGGGATCCGCCTTGCGGATTGCGGCGTTCGCCTCTTTCAGATAGGTGACGTACGCCTCCTGCGAAAGATAGAGATTCGGCTCGTTGGTAATCTCGTAAACCGGAACGCGCCCTTTCAGATGCTTCACGGTCTGATAGATGTAGTTGCGGTAGAGATCCTTCGGCGGGAGCAGAATGTGTCCGCGGGCGCCTGCCATGCAGTTCGGCGGATCGTCCTTCACCCGCTCCGAAAGCGGAACCGCCCAGAGCGGCCAATGCAGATTCTGCCAGTCCTTTGTCTTCTCAAGAAAACTGTCGCCCATCACCGGAAAGAGCGTTATGTTGTACTTCGCATACAACGCCATCTGACGGTCAAGGTGACTGAAATCAAACTTCCCGCGCTCCCATTCGACTGCAGACCAGTCAACCCCGCGCACACCGCCGTCATGGTCGCGCAGAATGCGGCAACCGATTTTGGCGTAAAGGTCAAAGCGGTCCTCAAACTGAGAGTTGCGGACCGTGTAGGCAGGAGATTTCACATGCGGAGACATACGATAGCCGAACCCGCCGTTGAAACCGACGACAAAGTCTTTCGTGATGTCGACCGGCTTCGCCTCGTACTTTCCGATGACGCTGAAATACTGCGTGAAAACATTCAGTCCTTTTCCGTCCACCTTAAGGCCGAAGCAGCCGAAGCGGTCCAGCTTCCGCGAATCCAGAGCAATGTTTTTCGTTTCACCGGGAGCGAGCTTGACCGGAACGGATTTGGAAAACACCGTTTTTCCCGTATATTCATCCGCAATACTCACGGAGACATTCTGCGCAAACGCCGCATCGGAAGGATTGAAAACTTTCAGATTCAGCTTCGCCGTCTCGCCGCGCAGATAGAGAGTCTTGTCCGGTGCTACCGTCGCATTGACCGGAGCGGAGGGGGCGCCGATTTCCTCAATCTTGAGATCGTCGATATAGAACGTATCCGCAATTTCACCGTCATGAGTTGCACTCGCAATCTGGATATGATGCCAGCCGTTGCCCTCACGCTTTTCCGTGGTGAAGGTAAAGTCGAAATTCTGCCATTCACCGCCGGCGAAGTTGAACATTCGGGAATAGACAAGCCATTTGTCGTCGACTTTGAAGACGGAAATCCGGAGCGTTTCGCCGCCCTTTTCCGCCTTGAGTTTCGCAGTGAAGCGGTAAGTCGTCGCAGGTTTCAGTTTGAATTCGCGGGAGAAGAGATCGAAACATTCCGCGTACGGATTTTCAATCATCAGAGAGTTTTTCCCCGCGCCGGGCGCTCCGGCGGAGAGCTTCAGCGGAGTGAATTTCAGCGACGGATTTGTCGCAAGACGCAATTCACGTACCAGCGCGAAGCCGTCCGTTCCAAGTTCAAACGAGCCGTTGAAGACGGGGTTTGCCGAAAGCGCAAACGGAAGAAGCAGAAGAAGTGTTTTGTTCATGATTGTTCCTTATTTTATTGTTTTGAAGAAATTACTTCTCAAACAGCGCGACCCAGCCGGGGCCGTACTTCTGGCCGTCACCTCTGTACTGCGTCCTCAGCGTTCTGACTCTCTTTGATGCAACGGAGCCATTCACCCGGAAAAAAGTTCCACGTGCCTGATGGACAAAAACCTGTTCCATACAAAACTCCAGTGTATAAGGGACCATAACGCTGATATATTCATGACGGATCGGGTCGAAAGTCAAAATGCCGTTGTCATTCGCCACCGGCTGCTGACTGGCGAGCAGATACATATTCGGATCCATTCCAGTTATTTTAGCCGTCTGGTTTTGAGAAGCCAAAATTGAACTTGGAATTCCCCCTCCATACCACTGGGAACCTTCTGTTGTATTGAAAGCGTTAATCGGCATGTAAGAATTGAAATATCTCTTTGCATCTGCACTGTCACTCAGCGGAGCAACCGCCTTGTGTGACGGACAGAACCAAAGTCCGCTCTGTTTATCCGAATATGGCTTTGTCCCCGTATACGAAGCCAAGCGAACAGGAAGGCGAGCATTATAGCCGCTATTGTTCGTCAGCGGAAGCCGGTCGGCGTTATCTATAGAATAGCTGATGGATGCCGTTCCGATCTGCCGCAGATTCCCCACGCATGTAATCTCCCTCGCTTTGTCCCGAGCCGAACTCAACACCGGCAGAAGCATGCCCGCCAGGATGGCAATGATAGCAATTACCACAAGGAGCTCTATAAGGGTGAACCAGTTGGATTTACGCCTGAAGTATAGAATATGAAACTGGAAATATGAAATGTTTTTGTCGGTTGAATGTGCTTTCATAGAGTGCCTGCCTTTCTGAATTTTTTTCTTTTGTTTTTTTTGCGCAAACTTGCCGGAGAAAGAACGCCTGTCATCCCCGACTGCTATAATTATAGCACAGAAACGGATTTTTGACAAGAGGGGAAAAGAATGAAAAAGTTTACAAAATGACACATTAACGAATAAAATGAAACAATATTCTTGATTTTCTCTGGAAACAGGTGTATTTTATAAAAACAAAGGAGAAAAGACATGCGGATCGGCATACAGGACATTGTAAAGGAGTCGGGATATTCCAGAACCACGGTTTCCCGTGCGCTGAACGGGTCGAGACAGGTCGCGGAAAATGCACGAAAAAAAATTCAGGAAATTGCACTGCGGCTCGGATACCGGCAGAACAGAAAGGTCATTGCAATTATCGTGCCATCCCACAGAAGCGCTTATTACTGGGGGAAATTTCTCAAAGAAACGACAAAAGCCCTGGAAATTTCCAATTATCATATTCTCTCCATCGGGGAAACGGAACTGAAACTTATTGAGAGTTACCCTCTCGCCGGAGCGATCGCGATTCTTCAGACCAACGCTCTTGTAAAATACTGGAATGAACATTTTGACATTCCCCTCGTCTGCATCAACACGACTTCGCGCCATCTGGACGGCATCTACTCCATCTACTCCAATGAAGAACAGGGAATGAGTGCGCTGCTCCGGCATCTGATTGCGCTCGGTCATCGCAGAATAGCAATCACCTGCGAACATTTTCAGGAAAGTTCCATGATTTCCCCTGCACACATACAAAGATTGAATTTCTATCGGAAAATCATGCGTTCCTACGGGTTCCCGGACGATCTTCTGCTTTACTACAACTGGCAGCCGGAAAGTCTGCTCCCCGGTCTCCGCGATATTCTGGACCGGAAAGCGACGGCAATCATATCCCTGGTCGAATCCCACTCTCAACGTCTGCTCTTCTATCTTCATGAACTCGGTTTGAAAGTTCCGGACGACATCTCCGTCTGCGGCTGGCTGACGGATTACGACAAGTTCTGCATTCCTCCGATAACCGGAGTGGAACAGAATTTTCCCCTCATGGCAAAGCATGCGGTTGTCACTCTGAACAAAATGCTGAACCATGAATCAGTTGCGGAAGACATCGTGATTGATTACAACATTTTCATCCGTCAGAGCACGGGCCCGGCGAAGGAGGAGTGACGGAACTCAGGCGGAAAAGCCCTCGTCGTCGAGCAGATTTTCGCCGTCGGCCGCGGCGGTGGCGAGTTCATCGCAGCGGTTGTTTTCGGGGTTCTCGGCGTGTCCCTTGACCCAGATGAATTTGCAGCGGTGACGGATTTTCGCGACGAAGAGGCGCCGCCAGAGGTCGATGTTTTTCACCGCGTCGCCGGATTTGTTCTTCCATCCGTTTTTGCGCCAGCGGTCGAGCCATCCCTTCTCCATCGTGTCAATGAGATAGCGGGAATCGGAATAGATTGTGAGAATGCACGGCTTCTTCAGCGCCTCAAGCGCCGCGATGACGGCGAGCACTTCCATGCGGTTGTTCGTTGTCCGCCGGAACCCGGACGACATTTCCCTGCGGAACTCGCGGTATTTCAGCACCACGCCGAATCCTCCGCGCCCGGGGTTTCCGCGGCACGCGCCATCCGTGTAAACTTCAACTTGCTTCATAAAACGCCGATACAAAAAATGCGCGGAGAAAGCGAAAAAGCTCTCCGCGCAGATTTCACGCCGGTCAGGCGCGTTCCACAACGATCTCGGGGTCGATTTCGTCGCGCAGGATGCGCTCGATGCCGTCCTTGATGGTCATGGTTGCATGAGGACAGCCGCCGCAGGCGCCCTTGAGCGCGAGGGTGACGTTTTTGCCTTCGATCGAGACAATCTCAAGATCGCCGCCGTCGGCCTGGAGAAAGCCGCGGAGCTCTTCGAGTTTCGTTCTGATTTTCTCTTCCATCTTCGTAATCCTTCCGTTAGATGTTGATACCCTAACTATAGCCGCACTTAGTAATTTTTCAATGCCTGATTGAAAACGTTTTTGAAAACTTCCGCATCTGCCTCCGCCGTATCGTCCCAAAACGAAAGACGGAACGCGCCGAACGCGAGAGTCCGGCCGTATCCCATCGCGGTCAGAGTCTCCGAAGGCGACGGGGTTTCCGCCATGCACGCGGAGCCCGCGGCGGCGGAGATGCCTTCGCTTTCCAGAATCCGCACAAGAACAGCCCCCTGGTGGTGCGGGAAAATCAGATGGAGGATATACGGAGACGCATGTTCCGGAGCGACCGTCTCAACCACATCGGTCTCCGCCGGAATCGACGCCCGGATGGAAGCGCGGATCGACGCGACGCGCGCCGCCCGTTCCGCGAGTTTCGGAATCAGCGTCTCGACGACCTCCGCAACCGTCACCGCCGCGGCCGGCTGACAGCGTCCGACCGCATGATGAATTCCGCGCAGAGCCTGAAACGTCTTCGAATCCGTCCGGTTCGGCGTGTCGCGCCACAGCAGAGCCGCCCCGCAGGGCGCACCGATCTTGCATCCGGAAAGGGTCATCATATCCAGCTTCGCCTCCTTCCACGGGACAGCGATTTTGCAGACCGACTGCGTGGTGTCGGCAAGGAAACGCGCTTTCGGAGCGAACCGATCAAGGAGTCCACGAAGTTCCGCGAGATTCTGAACCGCGCTCGTCTCCGCATTGACATGATGAACCGCCAGGAGCGAAGTGTGCGCATTGAGAAGCGGAATCAGCGAATCGGGGCGTATCAGCCCGTCCCTGCCGACGTCGGCGGCGCGGATGGTGAGTCCGAACGCTTTTCCGAAACGCAGAAGCGCCTGTTTGAGCGCGGGATGTTCGGCTTTCGTCGTCACGATCTCCGTTCCGGGATGCGCCATGCAATGAGCATGGATTGCGGCGGCGAGCGACTCCGTTCCGGTGTTGCACCAGAGCACGGATGCGCCAGGGGCGAGAGCGGAAGCGAGACGCGCCGAGGCGTTCTTCACCGCTTTCGCGGAGCGGAGTCCGAAGGCGCCGGCGGCCTCCTGATTGCCGAAGAATTCTTTGGCGGCAGAGACGAAACAGTCGAGCGCCCAGTCGAACGGGCGGGACGACGCGGCATTGTCAAGATAAAGCTGTACAGGCATATCAACGCTTCCTGTCGATTTTCCGCGAGAACGTGATGTAACGGTATTTGCGCCCGTTCGGCTGCGCGGGAGTCCGCGGGACGTAGCGGTTTGCGGGCGCGGTTTTCTTTACAGGAAACGAACGGGAGGGTCCGGTCGCGGGCTGACGCGGCGTCTGACGCGTGACGGCGGGCTTTCCGGTCCGCGCCTCCTCGCGTTCCCGCTGTTTCTGAATCCAGCGCTGTTTCGCGAGCTGTTTCTGCTCGGCTTCGCGGGCGTCTGCGTCAAAATCGGGTTTGACGTTCATGTATTTGAGCGTACGGGCTGCGATTTCGCGGAACGGGGGACCGGCGACCGAACCGCCGTAATAACTGCGCCCCTTCGGTTCATCGACGCTGACCAGCAAAACAAACCGGGGTTTTGACGCGGGAACGAATCCGATAAAGTTCGCGACATATTTCGACTTGGAGTATCCGCCTTTTTCATACTTCTGCGCCGTTCCGGTTTTGCCCGCGGTGTAGAATCCGCGCACGGCGGCTTTGCAGGCGGTTCCGCCCGGCTCGGTGACGCTGACCAGAATGTCCACAATGTCTTTCGCCGTCTGCGGATTTTTGTACACGCTTTTTTCTATTTCAACCGGGAACTTTTTGATTTCGCCGTTCTGCGGATTCTCCAGACGGTCCACGAGACGCAGTTTCACCGGCCGGCCGCCGTTCGCAAGCATGCAGTAGGAGCGAACCATCTGAAGCGCGGAAGTCCCGACGCCCTGACCGATCGGGAAGCGGGTGATGGAAAGCGTATCCCAGCGTTTCAGCGGACGGTAGATTCCCGCCGTTTCCGGCTTGAGCGGAATGCCCGTGCGCTGTCCGAAACCGAAATCGCGCAAAGTCTGATCGACGAGTTTGTCACCCATTTTGAGCGCGACTTTCGCCGTTCCGATATTGCTGGAGTGCTTGATGATGTCCGCAACGCTCAGAATATCCATCGGATGCGAATCCTTGAGCCGCTTTCCGCCGTAATACCAGAACCCTTTTTCGCAATCGAAGCGAGTTTCCGGGGTGACGACTCCGGCATCGAGAGCGCCGGCGACGACGATCGGCTTCACAATGGATCCGGGCTCGAAAATATCCTCCGCAATACGGTTCCGCCATGCATCGGGCTGAATGTTGCGGCGGTCGTTCGGGTTGAAGGTCGGACGCTGCGCCGCCGCGATAATGTCGCCCGTATAGGGATCCGCCATCACCGCATAGACGACTCGCGCGTCCGTCTCCGCTTTCACCCGGTCGAGTTCCTCTTCCAGAATCGCCTGAATCGGCTCCTGAATGGTCAGGTAGACATTCAGCCCGTCCTGATCCTTCACCGATTCCGAGTTGCCATATGCAAGCGGCAGCCCGTCGCGTCCGTGCTCGAAAACGTTCTTTCCGGCGGCCGACTGCATCTTGTTGTCCAGAACCTTCTCAAGTCCGATGACGGCGACCATGCGGTCCTTGTCGAATGTGGTGAACCCGAGGAAGTTTGCGAGGAGCTGGTTCTTCGGATAGTTGCGCTTGGTGGTTTCGCGGAAGAAAACAGTTTTATAGCCGAGCATCTGCGCCTCGATTTTGAGGCGGACCGCGATTTCATAATCGACCCTGGCCTTGACAATTGCGAATTTGCGCGCCTTGCGCACGACCGTGCCGTCTTTCCGTCTGGTCTCGAATTCCTTGTCCATGAGTTTTTCATAGACGCCCTGGACTGGGATCTCCAGACGCTTTGCAAGAAACAGGGCGATTTCGCGGCAGCGCACGGCGTCGCCCGCAATCGAGGGATCGACGCAGACGTCCGAACAGGGAATGTTTCCGACCAGAAGATTGCCGTTCAGGTCAAAAATTTCGCCGCGGTTTCCAACCGTCTTCTTGACCGTGGTGTATTTGGAGCGGGCTTTCTGATAAAGTTCATCGTGCCGTTTGATCTGCACATCGTAAAGCCAGTAGACCAGATAACCGCAGAAGAGCAGAAAGAGGATGAAAAGGACAAGCATGCGCCTGCCCATGGCGGAAAGTTTTGTCATGTTTCCCCCTTGTCTGATTTAAAGATTTGCGCTTGCCGTGCGGCGCGACGGATTTTTCCACGCCGCGCCGTTTTCCCGCGGCAGATCTCCGGGCAGCTCAATGCGGACAATCTGTCCGGGATTCGGTTCGCGCAGACCAAGCCGGTATTGAACGATTTTATCGCGGATTTTCGGCCAGGAACTGAGCTCCTCCTTGCGGTTTTTAAGGTTGGAAATCTCGCGCTCGAGCTGATAGATTTTAACTTTAGCCCGGGCGATTCCGCGCGCTGCGACTTCCGACTTCTGCGTAAATGAAATACGCAGATTGAACGCGGTGAAAATCAGAGCGAACATCACCAGCACCGGCAAAGCCATGGCGATAAACCAGTTTCCCCGCTCACTTGCCTGAGCATACCGGCGGTTCTCCGCCATCTCTCCCATTGTTTTCACGCTTCTCATTGGCCGACGCTCTCCTCTTCGATTTTTTCCGCCGCTCTGAGTTTCGCGCACGCGGCTCTCGGATTATTTTTCAATTCATTCCCGTCCGCCGCAAGCGGATGACGGGTTACAAGTTTCAGCTTCGGCTTCCATCCGCAGACACAGACGGGCAGCCCCGGCGGGCATTTGCAGGTCTCCGCCATGTCGCGGAAGAAATTCTTCACAATCCGGTCTTCCAGCGAATGAAAGGTGATGACCGCGATTCTTCCGCCCGGATTCAGCAGGGGAAGCGCGGACTTCAGAGCCTGCTCCAGCTCCGCCAATTCGCCGTTGACTTCTATCCTCAATGCCTGAAAACAAAGGGTCGGCGCCGGCGGACCTTTGCGTTTATGACGGGTCAGCACAGAATCGCAGAGCGCGGCAAGTTCCGAAGTGCGGGCGAACGGCTGTTTTTCACGCCAGCGGACAATCGCCTCCGCCAGACGCGCGGCGTCGCGCCCGTCCAGTTCGCCGTAATTGCGGAAAATGTTCCGCAGAGATTCTTCGTCATACTGATTGACCACACGCGCCGCCGAAAGCGGAGAGCTGCGGTCCATGCGCATATCAAGCGGACCGTCGTTCCGGAATGAAAACCCGCGCCTGGGATCATCGATCTGGGGAGAGGAGACCCCAATGTCCATGAGGATTCCGTCCGCCTTGTCCCACCCGAGCTCTGCCGCGAGTTCCGCAAGTTCGGAGAAACGCCCCTTTTTGAGATGCACGCGCGCTCCGAAGGGAACGAGGTGTTCCCCGGCGCGGCGGAGAGCCTCGTCGTCGCGGTCGATTCCGAGGATTTCGAGTTCCGGATTGCATTCGAGGAGCATTCCGCTGTGACCGCCGCAACCGACCGTGCAGTCGATCAGGCGTTTCAGCGGACGCGGAGCTTCCGAAAGCACGGAAACGGTCTGCTCCGCGAGAACGGGAATGTGGGTGAAGTCGGGTGTACTCATGAATCCGCCTCCGCGTCAAGCCGGTCGAAGATTTCATAGCAGTCGTCTCCGGAATCGCGCATGGCGTTCCAGTTTTCGGGCGGATAGAGCAGAATCATGGAGACGGAGCCGACGAGCGCGACTTTGTCCTTGAGTCCGGCATGGGCGGCGAGCTGGGGCGAAAGCTGAATGCGCCCCTGTTTGTCGCATGCGCATTCCTGCGCGCGTGAGCCGAGACGCGCGAGATTCCGGGCGTCAGAGACGTTTCCGAGGGAGAGTTTTTTGGTTTTATCAAGCACCATTTCGCGGAATGTATCAACTGTCATCATCTGAATTGCATGATCTTTCGCGGGCAGGAGCACGAAGCGGGAGCAGCCTCTCCACGCCGCCGGAATCGCGACGCGGCGCTGCGCATCGAGCGTATGCTCGAATTCACCGAGAAAAAATGCTGGTTCGCTCCCTTTCGACATTCTGGATGCTCCGTATTGCAACTAACTTCACCTAACCGCCCCTATACTCCCCTAAAGATACTCTTTTTTCTTGAAGTTTCAAGAGGCGAATCAAAAAAATCCGGAAAAATTTTCCGGGGACTCGGGAAAGACGCGATGCCGTTCTCCGGGAACCGCGGATTTTTTTTAAAAATTTTTCATTTCCTTATTTACTTCTTGCCATTCCTGCGCTACATTACCCGGCTATGCGCATGCAATTTATGTGAGGTGAGAAAAGATGGCACAGAGTTTCGAGGCAAATCTGATCCAGAGAGGATCCAAGGACGCTTTCAAAAAAGCAAAAAGCATTCTGAGAAACGGAGAACTGCTCTGCTGTCATGAAAGTCAGCCGGGAGTGCTCCGCGCAGTCTGCCGCGATCACAAGGGTAACGTCTCCCGCGTCGAAGTCCACGGCTTCCCCGACGGACCCTACACGGCGACCTGCTCATGCGATCCCGGCACGAACGGATTCTGCAGTCACGCCATCGCGGCGTGTCTGCATCATGCGAAATACACCATCAAGCCGCAGGAACATCAGGAAGCGGATCATCCGGCTCAATATGCCGGGCTCAAATTCGCCGGACTGCCCGAGCTGCTCCAGCAGGTGCTTGCACCGCCCGACGCAACCGTCGCCATCAACGCGGAATCCGATTTCCCGCACACGCCGAGCAAGTGGGAACGGATCATGTTCACGGTCGTGCTGCACTGGAACAACCGCGACTATGCGGGAAATCTCAACAACATCCGCCAGCTCCATTTCGGGAAAAACCTCGCCGTCTCGCTCCAGCTCAGCCACTTCCCGCAGCAGGACCGTCAGATCATCCGCTACCTTGCCATCAACGCCCAGCAGGACGGAACCAAGCTTTCTCTCGACGCGGAACAGACTGCGGAATTCTTCCACTGTCTGATCGACTTCCCCCGCTTCTTCCGCCTGAAGGAAAAAGTCGTGGTTCACAAGGAACAGGCGGATCCGGCTCTGCTCATCGAGGACGCCGGACGCGGTTCGCTACTCCGTTCCGCTCTCATCGTCAAGGGCGTCCCGCTTCCGCTGAAGGATGTGAAAGTCATCGCCGGACGCGCCGGATGCTGGGTCGGAATGCTCGGTGAATACTGGTGGATCTGCGCCCAGGCGGATGTGCTCTGGATCCGCAATTTCCTCCGCACGACCGTTCAGCCCTGCGACCGCAAATCCGCAAAAATTCTCGCGGCCGCCGACTGGCTCCCCGTCAAAATCATCGCAACAGGAGACGTGCAGGTCAATCAGCGCAAATTCAAACCGTTCTTCGACGGGGGGCTGCGCGTCGACGGCGGACTCGAAATCGAAGTTCTGTTCGATTACGGCGGACACCTCTGCAAGGGCGACCAGCAGCGTTTCGCACAGAAAGACGACATCTACTGGCGCCGCGATTCCGAAGGGGAAGCCGCCGTTGTCAACGAACTCCTCAACTTCGGTTTCGAACTCCTCAAAGGCGGCGAAACCGGAACCCCCGAGACGCGGCTTCTGCTCCGCGACCGCGAAGCGATCGGCGTATTCGTCGACGAACTGATTCCGCACTGGATGGGCGCCCGGCGCAAATTCGCCCTCTCCTCTTCACTCGCAATGCTCTGCGGCGACGCCTCCGCACTCCGCATTTCCACGGAAGTCGTTGCGGAAACGGAGGAGGGATTCGACCTCAAAGTCACGCTCTCCGGCGCGGGCGTGCCGGTCCGCTGGCGCGATCTGGTCAAGGCGGCGACACGCAACGAACTCTTCCTTTCCGCCGGTGCCGCACTGCTCATCAAGATTCCTCCCCCCCTGCGCCGTCTCGCCGCCTCGGTCGCGGATGTCGCGCACCCCGTCCCCGGTCAGGAACTGCGCAAGGACGACCTTGCCGAAGTTCTCCGCATGATCCGTCCGGCCGCGTATCACTGGGCAAAGATGGCGGACGGCATTCCAGGCGCGGTCCCGACCCGCTTTCTGCGGCTGAAACTGGATTTCGACGAGGCGCTCGACGAAAGTTCCGCGCAGAATCAGATCATCCCCGCCGGACTCTTCCGCGGTGAACTGCGCAACTATCAGATGCAGGGCGTCCGCTGGCTCGCCGCAATGGGAAAACAGGGATGCAATCTCGTGCTCGCCGATGAGATGGGACTCGGAAAGACGATCCAGACTCTCGCGCTTCTCGCCTCCGACGTCGTCGAAAACCTGCCCGCACTCATCATCTGCCCGACCAGCCTGATTGAAAACTGGGCGCGGGAAAGCGCGAAATTCACGCCGGAGCTGAAGACGCTCGTCATTTCCGGCGGCGACCGCAAACCGCTGTGGGAAAAGGCGATGGCGCATGACATCTGCATCACCTCGTACAGCCTGATCCGCCGCGACACCGAGCATTTCCGCGGGCTCCGTTTCCGCTATGTGATTCTCGATGAAGCCCAGCATATCAAAAACCCGGCAACCGCCAACGCCCAGGCCTGCAAGATGATTGAATCCGCCCACCGCCTGGTCCTGACCGGAACGCCCCTGGAGAACTCGCCGGAAGACCTCTGGTCGATCTTCGATTTCCTGCACCACGGTCTGCTCGGAACGCTGAACTCCTTCCGCAGCCGCTATGTGGTCAATCCCGCCCCCGAAATCCTGCATGAACTCGCCGACCGCATCGCCCCGTACATGCTCCGCCGCAAAAAGGAGGACGTCAGCCGCGAACTGCCCCCGAAACACGAGCAGATACTCTACTGCCAGATGGGCCAGGCTCAGCGAAAATTCTATGAGGAGTTCCGTCTCCGCGGATGCGAAATCCTGCGCAAACTCCGCGAGCCGGCCGAAAAGAAATCACGGATTGAGATGCTCAGCGCCCTGCTGCGTCTGCGTCAGATCTGCTGCGACCCGGCGCTTCTCCCCGCAAACCAGAATCCGGGCGTGACGGAATCGGCAAAAATGGAACTGCTCAAGGAACTCCTGCTCGAATCGGCGGACAGCGGACACAAGGTTCTGCTGTTCAGCCAGTTCACCTCGCTCCTCCGCAAAGTGCGCGAATGGATGGAGGGACAGGCAATCAAATACGAGTATCTCGACGGAACGACGACCGACCGCATGGCGCATGTTGACAACTTCAACAATTCGTCCGACATCCCGGTCTTCCTGCTGAGTCTGAAAGCCGGCGGAGTCGGTCTCAACCTCACTTCGGCGGACACAGTCATCATCTGCGATCCGTGGTGGAACCCGGCGGCGGAAGCGCAGGCGGAGGACCGTTCGCACCGGATCGGCCAGACCCGCGCGGTGAACTGCATCAAACTGATCGTGGAAAATTCCGTGGAAGAGAAGGTTCTGGAACTTCAGAAGATGAAAGCCGGACTCTTTGAAAACCTCGTTGAATCCCCGACCGAAGCGCTGCGCTCCGTTTCAATGGAAGACCTCGAATTCCTCCTCAGCGCACAATGAAAAAAGGAACGGCTTCCGCCGTTCCCGTAAAATCTCAATTCACGTCAAACGTTATTTCTTCTTTGCCGGAGCCGGCTTTTTCGCATCCGGCTTCGCGTTTTTGCTCTTCACCGTCTTCACGGAATACGCGGTGACGGGCGGAGCGGCGGCGTCGAGTTCGCGGAGTTTGCGTTTCAGCTCTTCGAACTCGCGCTTGCTGAGATCTTCATGCAGACGCGCCGCAAGACTGATGTAAGTCACCTCTTTGGACTCAAAGCTCAGCACGGTTCCATCCGCAAGCAGAACGTTGATGAATCCCGGGTGGTTCCCGATACGCTCAACCGCAATCGGCATTCTTCCGTTGACGGGCTTTTTGTATCCTCCGAGAAAAATGTACGGATAACGCTGCTTTGTATTCGCCTGGCAGATGAGATAGTTAATGTGATTGTTGCTCTTCACCAGCTTCTGGAACTCCTCCGGCTTGGCTAAATCCAGGTAATGTCCGCCGTTTTGCAAAGCGTACATCTGATAGGTGGAACCGATTTCATTCAGGTTGCCGACACAGTTTCTGAGATCGATCTTCTCCTGCGAATCCGAGAGAGCGGGTATCAGGAACACAACAATGCCGACCAAAGCCGCGATCACCGGGAGCGCCACAAAGCCGGCAATCGAAAAACCGAACCGCAATCCGGCTTTGTCATCATTCATCGGGACGTCGATGGAATCCGTCGTGCGGGTGAACGCGTCCGCCGCCGCCCAGATGAACAGCAGAACATAGCAGAGAAATCCGATCCAGACATGAGCAAAGACTATCAGCAGTATTGTAAGAATTCCGAAGATGAACCGTATCAACGCTTTAATCTTGTTTCCGGCATAATAGCAATGCATTCCAAGAAAGCCGAAGAAGAAAGCAAGAAGTGCGTAGACGAGTCTGTTTTTCTGTTCCATGTCGCAAGATACCCAGTTTTAGTTTCAGTTTAAATGGCATGTTTAAATTATAGCACAAGTGCGGGGAAAAGCAATATCCGGAATGAAAAATATTTCAGAAGAAAAACAAAAAACGGGAGGGAGGTTCCCTCCCGGGACCGCTGTCAACGGTTCAGCATTTCCCCGTTGTCGAAAAATTCCAGCATGAACTGCCAGCGGAAGACGAAAGTCGGCAGCAGAACTATCGTCCCGACAAACGGAATTGCAAGAAGCATTGCTCCCATGCAGCAAGTCAGGCAGGAAAACACGCCGACGGCAAGCGAGACAAGCATTACGATCACGAACAAGCCGAGCAGATAGCGGACAAACACGCCAGGCTTCGAAAACAGCGCCCGGTTCAACGCCTGAATCGCCTCACTGCCCGAACAGCCGCTGCGGTACATCAGCACCGCGCCGTAATCCTGATACAGACGCAGGTAAATCCATGCAAGAATGCCGAAAAATCCGAAAACGATTCCAGCTCCGATCAAAAGACCGGCGCTGAATGCGCCGCGGTTCTCTCCCAGAGACATTGCGGCGGCGAATCCGATAAAAGCAACAAACGCAAATCCCAGAAAGAGCAGAAAGACAAAGAGCAGGATCTGTGTAAGAAAATAGGAATTCCCCTGCCGGGCAAACCTCGTCCACCGCGCGCCGAACGAATCCGCTTCCACGCCGCGGAGCATCATGTCGAGCGTGACAAACCGCGCGCGGCTGCGCACCCACAGCAGGATCAGTCCGATCACAAGAGAAAACAGAAAAACAACAGAAAGCAAGATCAGCAGAAACATCGCAACCGTCGTGCCGATCGCATCCGCGGCGGATTGCACGCCGGTTGTCAGCCTCCCGGCGACATCTCCGCCGTCGCCGGGATTGAAAGGCATGCTTAAGCTCGCCCCCCCCTCACCCAGCTGAGCAAGCCAGAAACCCAGCGACAGCACCAGCCATGTTGACCAGTTGAACGGCCACAGCCTCTCTTTCATTTTCCGCCATGCGGCGGTAAAACCTTCTCCAATCGACGGAACCATAACTTTCTCCTTTGTTTCAGCGGAAATTTTCCGCAGTGTTTACAAGAATCCGAACCGCCTTGTCTATCTCCGCAAGGTCGATCCGTTCGCGCACCGAATGGGCGCACGCGACATCCCCCGGCCCGAACACGACAGACGGAATCCGGAAACCTCCGGTGTTGCCCGCTTCGGTCGAACAGTAAAGCCCGCGGATCGCAGCGTCCGGTTTAAGTTTCCGCGCCTCATCCACCAGCAGGCGGACAAACGGGGCGTTCCCGTCGATTTCAAACGGGGCGGAATACATGATCCGCTCGCTGATTTCATAATCGACGACTCCGTCCAGAGCCGCGCAGACTTCGGCTTTCGCCTGCTCCGGCGTCTCGTGCGGAAGCAGACGGCGGTCTATGAGGAGCTCGCAGAAATCCGGAACGGAATTCGCCTGCGTTCCGCCGTTGATCGTGCCGACGCTCAAGGTCGGAAACTTCAGGATGCGGTGCTGCGGACGCGCGATGAGTTCCTCTGAAAGTTTTTCCAGCGCAAGAACCGCGCGCGCAGCCTTGTAAATCGCATTCTCTCCGGCTGGAACAAGACTCGAGTGAACCGAAACGCCGCGCGTCGCAACACGCCAACGCACAGTTCCCTTGTGCGCGGTGACGACATCCAGACTCGTTCCCTCCATGACAATCGCGGCGTCGGGATTCAGATGTTCCGTCAGAATGGATTCCGCGCCGATGAAGCCGGACTCTTCATCGCTGGTGCAGGCAACCGCAAAGCGGCAGGGCGCGCCGCCGCGCTTTTTCAGTTCCAGGACGGCAAGCAGGGCGGCGGTGAGCGAACCTTTGTCATCCGTCACGCCGAGCCCGTGATAAAAGCCGTCATCCTCAAGGCGAACCCGAAAGGGTTCGGGCATTTCGGGAACCCAGACGGTGTCGATGTGTGCAAAACAGGCAAGAAGCGGCGCTTCGGGATTGCCGCCGTTCGCCGGAAGCTCCCAGATCACGGTCGGACGCCCCGCAACCGTCTCGATGCGACGGGAAGCGATTCCGTTTTCTGCGGCAAGCGCGCAGAGAAAAGCGGCGACGCGCGTCTCTCCCGTCAGATCATCGCGCTGTCTGATGCAGCGCGGATTGACGCTCGGAAGAGCTACAAGTTTTTTCAGCAGGTCAAGAGTATCCACAGAAAATCTCCGTTTCCTGTAAAAATAGCACGGAAAAACGGATTATGCAAGCGGAATCGCCGGAAAAAAACGACGGAATCCGCAAAGAATTCCCGCCGGAAGAGACGCTCCTCTTGTGAAAGGCGTCCATGTCATGGAACTTCAATTCCTCTGTCATCAGGCGGACTTCCCTGACGCACGATATCCGGAGCGGCCGTT
>ERZ1034917.1200-NODE-1200-length-17452-cov-3.487498_pt1 | contig 17452 bp, 29 predicted proteins | sample MGYA00520605_ERZ1034917 | MGnify/ENA primary metagenome ERZ1034917 (study PRJEB33766, sample SAMN09781784) | gut metagenome | biome: gut microbiome | host: Homo sapiens | place: Madagascar | study: EMG produced TPA metagenomics assembly of the PRJNA485056 data... | reverse complement strand
CCGCGCCAACGCCGACAGGATGCTGGAAAAGCTGAAAGCGGCAGGGTTTGCCGGGTTTGTGGTGAAGGGGAAGAAGTAATAGCAAGGCTCCGGGGAACTTCCCCGGGGCCTTGCTATGTGCGCAGGTTGTCGCTTCAATTCACGCGTGCGGCGGAAACCGCACCCGACACGATCAATCATATCACGAATGATATATCAAGCCAAGCGTTATTTCGCGGTGCGGCGAAATTTTTGTAGGCGACTATTACAGCCATATTACATCTAATATCCGATTTATAGGCATGAAATCTGAATTTATTCTTGAATGGGGTTCAAGAGGCCTTGAGTTCGAATCTCAACACTCGGACCAAAACGGCCGGAAACTTGTGAGAACACAGGTTTCCGGCCGTTTTTTGTTGCAAAGAATTTTCTAAAAGATTTTGCTATTACAGCCCTATTACAGCCGCCTCACAGAGCGTCTGTGATCCGGCGCAGGGCGGCCAGATCCACATCCTGATAGTGGCGCAGCATATCCGTGGAGGTGTGGCCGATCAGCTCCAGTTTGTCCTTGTCCGGGGCGGCCACGCCCTTGAGAAGCGTTGCGAAGGTGTGGCGGCAACTGTGGGGCGTGTAGCGGCGTCTGCGATTGCCCCCGGTGCCCTCGGTGGGGTTGTCCAGTCCGATGGCATCCAGGGCATCATAGAAGGCCGCACGGTACGCCTTCAGAGTCAGCGGCCCACCATCTGCGGCGCAGAACACTGGGCCGGATTCCTTCCCGGCTACCAGCCGATCTATGATGGGCTGGATCTTGGGGGAAATCGTTACGGTGCGATCCCGCCCGGCCTCCGTTTTGGACCCACCCACGAAGGCCCGCTCCTGGGCATCGTAGTCCGCCGCATCCAGGGCCAGGAGTTCCGAAGGCCGGAAGCCCAGGTAGCACTGGGCCACGATGTAGTCTGCATACGGGATGCGCCCAATCTCCTGCCGCAGCTTCTCCACCGCCTCCTGCGGCAGCGCGCGGCGATCGTCACCGTTCTGGCCGCTGACGATCAGATACTGCCCCAGGTTGATATCTGCCATGCGGCGGGGCACGGCGTACTTATACAGCAACCCGCACAGGGCCTTCATGTTCTCCCGGGTGCGCTTCCCGGCCGCGCACTCGTCCATGCACTCCTGCAGATCATCAATATCAATATCATCCAGCCGGGCGCCCCACAGAGGGCGGAAATGCTTGATGGCCGCCCGGTAGCAATTGATGGTGGAGGGGCCTGCCCTGTGGGTAGGCTCCCATTTGTCATACAGCCCCCGGAATGTGGGGGCTGTATTTTTCTGTGCGGCCGGAAGCTGGGCCAGCTTGGGCAGATAGGCCAGCGCCTCCTTCTTTGTACGGAAGCCGCCCTTTGAGCGCGTTTTCCGGCGCATTACGCCATTTTTGTCGGCGCGCCATCCCACGACGCAGACGGCCTTCCAGGTGCGGTTGGGCATCTGGTACACGCTGCCGGTACCGTTGCCCCGGGCCTTGGGCTTGCGGCTCACATCCTGCCGGGCCCCGCACTTCAGGCAGTATTTCGCGTCGTCGGGCAGCTCCGCCCGGCATCTGCGGCATTGCATCTATCGTCCCTCCCCGGTGCCCGAAATGGGCACAATTACACATTGCGGTTTTTGCCGTAGAACACCCGGCCAGACGCCAGGACCTTCCGGTATCCGCAGAGCAAGGCAAAATCGGGGTCCGGGTGGATGCATTTCATCGCGTCGCTACACTGCTCGAATCGGGAGCAACAGTCAAATTCTTTCGGAACGTGTGAAATCGCCGCCCGGATTATGGGGGCGCCCAAACGTCCCAGGACCTCCCCCACGTTATCGGCAACAGGCAGGCGCACCCGCCCGGCGTCCGATTTCTTTTCCTCCCATTCGGTGCCGTCCGGAAGATCTTCCAGCCAGCTTTTCGGGACGGAGATGTAGTGGGCTTTCCCCCGTATCTTCAGCCGCATCACCAACGCGCTACCGTAGTATACAGAGCTGTATCCCATGCAGCCCTTTAGCTGGAATTTATCGCCCTGGATGTTCAGCTCCGGACAGATCGCACCGATTATCGGCCGAAGCTCGTCATAGGCAAGCAGCTCCCCATCAGAGGGCCTGGCCTCCTGCTCATCCGTGGGGCGGCTATCAAACAGGGATACCTGATTCATGGCTTTCGCTCTCCTCTCCTTGCGCCAGCCGCAAAAATGCAGCCTCGTCGATAATCTCAATCCCGCAGCCGGATTCTATCAGGCTGCGGGCCTTTTCCTCCTTGGAGCTCATCCCATCACAGCCCACGATCCGCTCGTCCTGGACGCCCAAAACCACATAATCCGTCTTTTTGGATACGGAGGTTTTTACAGCTGCCCCTGCCTGTTGGGCCAGAAGCGTAGCATCTGCGCGGCTGAAAGAAAGCTCGCCGGTGAAAACAATGTTCTTCCCGGCCAGTGGGCCATCGGGGACAATGCGCATGGCCGGGGCGTGGCAGGCGGCGGCCTCCCGCTGCCGTGATTCAATCAGTGCGGCAGTCCGTTCTGCCTTGCTGTGCAAGGCGTGGTCCATGCGGTTTCCCTCACACAGATAGTTCAGCACCTCGCCGCAGGCCCGGCAATCGTTCAGCGCGTCGTGAAAGTCCGTATCGTATCCGATGTATGCGCAGACGTCCGCCAACCGGTAGTGTCCAAGCCCCGGAATAGCCCGGCGGGCCAGCAGCATCGTGTCGAACCACAGCAGTTCTTCTGCCAGGTCCACTCCCAAGGCTTCGCTGAGGAATGAAAGATCGAATTTCACATTGTAGCCAGTGACAAGCGGGGATTGCAGGGTGAACGCCAGATACTCCGGCAGTATCTGGTCGATGCTGGGAGCATCGGCAACCGCCTCATTGGATATCCCGGTAAGCATGGTGATCTCGCGGGGAATGTTGCGGAACGGCTTAACAAGCGAGGAATAATAATCGCACTCCCGATGGTCAACGTATCGCACAGCGGACAGTTGGATGATTTCGCAGTCATAGGGCGATATGCCCGTGGTCTCCAGGTCGATGACCACGAAGTCGTTGAGCTCACAGGGGTGCCGGAACGGCATGGGATGGCTCTTGTACACGGATGCACACCTCCTGTGCCCGAATTGGGCACATTACCAAATATTACCGCTGACAAATTGCCAGCTTCGGACTATAATTACAGCCGGTACCAAGACATAGGGGCCCCGGAAGGGAGTCTCCAATGACGACTGACGCATTGGACATCGCAATGGACCTATTCCAGCAGCTGCCCCCGGCAGACCAGCGGGAGATTATTGCTCTCGCCGACGCCTTAGCATCTCGGCAATGATCGCATTCCGGTTTTCCGGCGTTAGATCCTGAAAGATTCGCGCGAATTCTTCGCTCAGACCGCTGCCCTCCGGGGCGGCGGTCTTTGCGTTTTCCGCCTTTTCTTCCCCCAGCAGATCGCTGACGGTGCACCCCAGGTACTGGGCCAGCGCCTGAACCTTGGCCACGGAGGGCAGTGTCCCCGCCCGCTCTATCTGCCTGATCATATCCTTGCCCGCCTTGCTCTCCCGCAGGGCAACTGTGGGCTTTACACCCCGCAGTTCGCAGTACCGTTTTACGTTTTGTACAAAAATTTCGTTGTTCATATGTGCTTCCACTCTATATATGCAATTTGGATAATGCTACAAAGTTCTGAAATTTCAGATTATAATGTTGACATTCTGAAATATCAGAATTATACTAAGGCTACAGTAACAAGCGGTTACGCACCGAAAGGGGGTGAGAGGATGGGAATGCGAAGGTTTGCCTATGGCTACGAAGGACCCAAGGATGAGCGGTCCATGGCGGCAGCGAAGGACATCGCCGAGCTGATGGCGCGTAAGGGCTTCAGCTACGCAGAGGTGGACGCCATCCTGGAGCAGGCACGATGGATTCTGCTCCAGGAGTATGTCCCGGCGCGGCCACTCAGCTATGCAGAGCGAGATAGTTGAGTATGCTCAGGTGCAGGTCCTTCAGCTCATCTGTGATCTTCTCGAGCACAGCTTCCGCCACAGGCGGCGGAAGCTGTCGCTCCACCTGATCCCGGAGGTTGGCCTGAGCCGTCCAGAAGAAGGTGTCGATCTGCTTCTTGGTCATGATGTCCATAGCGGTCCTCCTTATATCTCAATCTGCTAACGGATGGTTAGCGCTACTATTAACAGTAGCACAAAAATATCAATTCTGCAACGGGAAAGGAGGCGATCAAGTGAATATTGGCGAAAACGTGCGGCAACGCCGGGTGGCCCTGGGCAAATCCACCAGAGAACTGGGGCGGGAGGCCGGGGTGACCGGTCAGATGGTAACCATGATCGAGATGGGGCACCGGCGGCCCAGCCTGGTGCTGGCCATGAATCTGGCGGAGGCCCTGGGCTGCACGCTGTCCGAGCTGGTCCAGGAATCAGCATAGCGCGGAAGGGGGATTAAATCCATGGCGCATGATGCCAGAAATATCTATCAAATCGCCCGGAAAACAGCCGGGCTGACCCAGGAAGCGGCCGCAGAACGGCTGGCCCTATCGGTGGAGAGCCTGCGGGCCTACGAAACCGGCCAGCGGATCCCGGGAAACGATATCGTGGGTGCGATGATGAGCGTATACAACGCCCAGTATCTGGGTATCCAGCACGTGCAGGCGGCCGGTGCGCCGCTACCGGCCTGCGTGCAGGACGTGCAGGTGGGCCTGTCCCTGGAATCCAGCACCATCAAACTGGTGAACCGGTGGCTCGCCTTCGCCAACCGGCACCGCTGCGACCAGCTGCTGGCCATCGCGGAGGATGGGATCATCGATGAGGCGGAGCGGCCGCAGTTCAACGAGATCATGACGGAGCTGTCGGAGCTGGTGCGGGCCACCCTGGCCCTGATGTACACAGAGGAGGTGTAGCATGGAAAGAAAAACCTTGGAGGACCTGATCGCCAGCGATAAGGCGTTTTTCACGCCGGGCGACGTGTGCGGCGTGCTCCGCACCACGGATCAGTATGTGCGCATCTGCGCACGGCAACAGCCGCAGGTGCTGGGGTTCCCCACCTGCATCATGGGGAGCCGCGTGAAGATCCCCCGGATCCCCTTCCTGCGGTTCTGCGGGGTGGACCTGTGAAAGAGCACAGCGGCTGCAGGCTGTACCCGCTGTGCGTGGACAGCTCGGTCTGCCGGGGTGACTGCGTGCGGTACATGCGGGCCACGGCCCGGGACCGCAACGCCGTCAAGGCGCAGATCGCGGCCATGAAAAACAAAAGAAGCCGCCCGAAGGCGGCAGAAGGAGCGTGTATACATGGGTTGGAAACCATTGAACCTGGCCCGTAAGGACGGGCACCCGGAGCCCGGGCAGCTGTGTATGATCAGCCGGGTGTGGGCCGGAAGCCCGGGGGCGGACCGGCTGGAGTACATAGCCGGGACGTTCGTCCGGGACCCTCGGGACCCGGCGTCCCGTAAGCTGTGGTGGGTCCGCGGGGACGGATACACCCGGGAGAACCCCGCCACCTGGGCCGGAAGATATCATGATATCCAGTGGCTTGCCGTCTCCGGTGTGCGGGGAGGGGAGAGCGATGCTTGATGTGCTGCGGGCCGTTGCGTTTTCGCTGGTGTTTTCAACCGGCGTGATGCGGCTGGTGGATTGGATCGACCGGCCCCGGCAAAAGAAAAGCCGCACACGGGGTGGAGCCCGTGCGCGGCGCGAAGCGTAACGCTTCGGTTGGCAATTCAAAGTATACCACACGATCGCGTTAAACGCAAGGAGGAAATCGTGGAAAACAAAATTAAGTTGGTCCGGCGCAGGAGCTTCACGGTGCTGCCCAACCAGCTCCTGCGGGACAAGTCTCTGTCACTGACGGCGAAAGGCCTCTTTGCCATGATGGCATCCTACCCGGAGGACTGGGAGTACTCCGTGCGGGGGCTGGCGGCAGACGTGGGGTGCGGGCGTGATATGATCCGCTCCGCCCTCCAAAATCTGGAAAAATCCGGGTACCTTTTGAGGGAGCAGGCACACACGAAATCCGGCAAATTTGCGGGCAACCTGTTCGTCCTATACGATGAGAAAATTTCACCGTTGCCGGGTTTTCCGGCGCCGGAAAACCCGTTGCCGGAAAACCCGACACAACAAAATAAAGATATAACTAAAGAAAGAATAACTAACCCCCCTATATCCCCCCAAGGGGGGCGGCGTGCGCACAAGGATGCGCCGGACTGGATGCCGGATCGCTTCGCGGGCTTCTGGGCCTACTACCCGCCCAAGGGACGCAAGAGCAAGCAGGCGGCCATCCGGGCCTGGGACAAGCTCCGGCCGGATGATGCTCTCATCGCCGCCATCGGCCGGGCGCTGCGGATGCTGAAGGCCTCGGAGGACTGGCAACGGGGTGTGGGCATCCCGTATGCCGCCACCTTCCTGAATGGGGAGCGGTGGCATGATGCGGACAGTCTGCCGGAGGTCCACACCTCCAGCGGTAGCGAGGAGGTGTACGGATGGCAGGATTAAGCGTCGTCACCCGCCTGGACGCCGAGCAGGCCGTGGTGGGCTCCCTGCTGCTGGATGAATCGCTGGCCCCGGCCATCCTGGCCGCGGTGGATCTGGCCGACATCAGCGGCCCCGCCAACCGGAGGATCCTCCAGGCGGCCCGGGCGCTGCTGCGGGAGGCCGCACCGGTGGACCCCATCACCCTGCGGGACAAGCTGGGGCCGGAATCGGCGGAGTACATGGTGCAGCTGATGGAGATCACGCCTACCGCCGCAAACTGGCGGGTGTATGCCGATCTGCTGCACGAGCAAGCCACCCTGGCCCGGGTGCAGAATCTGGCCCGGGATCTGGCGGACGCGTCCACGCTGGAGGAATGCCGCGGGCAAATCTCCAAGCTGGGCGATCTGATGGCCACCGGGAAGGGCGTGGACGCCTGGAGCATGGCGGATGCTTACCGCTGGTTCATGGCGTCCCAGGCCAGCGACAAGAAGCCGGAGTATATCAGCTACGGCATCCGGGAGCTCGATGAGGGGACATACACGGAGCCGGGCGACGTGGTGGTTATCGGCGGCGAGCCGTCTGCCGGTAAGACGGCCCTGGGCCTGATGCTGGCCTATCACATGGCCAAGAAATACCGAGTGGGGTTTTTCAGCCTGGAAACCGGCACGAGGAAGCTCACGGCCCGCCTGGTGTCGGCGGCCATCGGCATTGACTTCAATGCCATCAAGAAAGGCACCATGGACGAGGCCGCATGGCTCCAGGTAGCCCAGGGCGGCGAGGATTTCACCGGCCGGGGGCTGACGCTGATCCCGGCGGCCGGGATGACGCCGACGCAGATCCAGGCGGAGAGCCGCGCTCGGGGCTTCCAGGTGATCTTCGTGGACTACGTTCAGCTGATCACGCCGGAGACAGACCCCCGCGCCGGGAGCGCCCAGGCTATGGCGGCTGTATCCCGCTCCATGCACACCTTCGCGCAGTCTACCGGGACCCTGGTGGTGGAGCTGGCGCAGCTGACCCGGCCGGATAAGTCCGGCGGCTGGAAGGAGCCGGACATGCACTCGCTGAAGGCGACCGGCCAGCTGGAGCAGGACGCCGACATGATCATGCTGCTGTACCTACCCAAGCCCGGCGACAGCGACTACGACCCAAGCAAGACCCGGCTCCTCAAGATCGCCAAACAGAAAGAGGGCCGCCGGGGCCGCTGGCCCCTGTACTTTGACGGCGCGCACCAGCGGTTCAGCGTTATGGCCGGGCCGGATGGCCGGGCGGTCCAGCGGAAGCTCGTGGACAAGGGCCGGGCAGCCAAGGCCAAGAATCACACGGAGACACCCGGACAGGTAACATTTGCCGAGGTTCCGGCGTCCGGCGACGAGCCGTTTTGAGGAGGTGCCGATGTACACGATAGGCGACAAGATCATGTTCCATCCGGTATTTTTGCACGTCGACAAGGACGGGCGCAGGCTGGACGGTAAACCCCCGGTTCCCGGTCGAGTGGTGTATATCCACCCTCTGGGCCGGTACCTGGTGGTGGAGCGCCGGGTAGATGAGCGGTATGCGTACCGCGAAGCAATATTACTTACGAAAGGCGAAGTGCGAAATGACGACGATAGCGATCATGAACCTGAAGGGCGGCGTAGGGAAAACAGTGACGGCCATCAATCTGGCCGACGTGCTGGCCGCCGCCGGTAAGCGGACCCTGCTGGTGGACTGCGATGGCCAGATGAGCCTGACGCGGTTCTACCTGCCGGACCTGGATCCGGATACCACCCCCACCCTGGAGGGCGTGCTGCTGGGTACGGCGGAGCCCTTCTGGGACGACAACATCCAGGAGATCAGCGACAAGGTGTGGCTGCTCCCCGGCTCCAGTGGGCTGTATCGCATGGACGTGGCTGCCGTCCGGGGCGGCGACGCCGGGTGGCAGAAGACCATGCGGGATTACCGGGACGCCGTGGCCGAGGACGGCGAGGTGGACTACCTGGTATTCGATTGCCCTCCAGGCTTTACTTGTGCCAGCATCGCCGCCCTGATGGCGGCAGACGACGTGGTGATCCCCATGCTGGTGGACGGCTTCTCCTTGTGGGGCGTGACGGATCTGGCGGCGCAGATCAACGGCATCAAGTCCGCCAACCCTCGGGTCCGGGTCTCTGGCGTGCTGATTACGCAGTGGCACCGCTGCGACGCCGTGCAGCAGGGCGAGGCGCTCCTGCGTAGCCTGGGCGTGCCGGTGTTCCGGACGGTGATCCGGCGCACGGACAAGGTTCCGGAATCCACCTTCGACCGGACGCCCATCCGGGATTACAGTCCCCGCAGCGCTGCCAGTCTGGACTATCAGGCATGGGTGGCCGAGTATCTGCACGAGGAGGCGCAGCATGGCGAAGTTTGATCTTGGGGCGTTTGCAAAAACGCTGCAGGCGGTGCCCGAAACGGGCACCGAGGGGCCGGAGCGGATCGAGTACATCCCCCTGGATCAGCTCCACGAGGATAGCCGGAATTTCTACGCCGTATCCGGTGTGGAGGAGCTGGCCGCCAACATCCAGCTGTGCGGCCTGATGGATCCCCTCCGGGTGAGCAAGGCGGAGGACGGCTACACCATCGTATCCGGCCACCGGAGATTTGCCGCCCTGTCCCTGCTGGCCAAGGAGGATCCTCGATTTACCCAGGCAGCCTGCATCGTAGATCCCGGGACGGAGTCCCCGCAGATGCAGGAGCTGCGCCTGATCTACGCCAATGCCGATACTCGGCGGATGAGCTCCGCCGATATCGCCAGGCAGGCGGAGCGGGTGCAGGAGCTGCTGTATGAGCTCAAGGAGCAGGGCGTGGACTTCCCCGGCCGCATGCGGGACCATGTGGCCGAGGCTTGCAAGATCAGCAAGAGCAAGCTCAGCCGCCTGGAGGCGATCCGCAGCCACCTGGCCTCGGATATCCGCAAGGCCTACTGGGATGGCACCGAAAAGGGCCGCCTGAACGAAGCGACCGCCTACTCCCTGTCCCGCCTGCCGGAGGATTACCAGCGGCAGGTGGTGGATGCCTACCGCCGTAGCTCCAGCCATGACGGCAGCGACTCCGGCCTGAAGTGGCTTACCGCGGGGGTGGTGGACAAAATCAGAGATGATATCAAGTCTGCCGGGGAGCTCCCGTGCAAGGAGTGTGGAGGTGCATGCATCAATCGCGCCGGCAAGGATCATCACATTATCCAAGCCCGCATCAAGTCCCCCTACGGCTACAGCACTTGCGCAAAGGCCTGCTGCCGCACCTGCGCCAGCTTCACCAGCTGCAAGGATGTGTGCCCGCGGCTCAATTCCGCACAGCGGCAAGCCCGGGCGGAATCCCGGGCGCGGGCGCAGAAAGAGAAGGCCGCCCGGGCGGCCAAAGAGGCCCCGGACATCGAGCAGATTAGGGCCATCTGGCAGCGGTTCGCAGCCCTGCGCAAGCAGGCAGGGCTGACGCCAGACGAATACAAGGACAAGATCGATTGCCCCTGGATGATGACTGAGCGGGATATGCTGGAGCAGGAGTCCGGAACGGCCAAAATCACCCCGGAGACGTTCCTGCCATATGGGGCTCGCGTGTACCTATCGGATATCCGGCGCTGGGCCGCTGCGGCCGATGCGCTGGGGTGCAGTGTGGATTACCTGATGATGCGCACCGATGACCCACAGCCCATCTCGCCGGTGCCCGGCCAGCAACTGATCCTGGCCGGATGGATGCCCGGCGGCACCAACCCCGGGCATGACTGCGATGGGCTGGTAATCCTGGATGTTGGCGGCCCCATGGATCCCGGGTGCACGATGCGCACATCGGCGTACTATTACGGCGACGCATGGTACATCGATCGCGATCACTGGACGAAAGTCGACGATATCCCGATACTGGCATGGTTGGAGGTGCCCGCCTGGGAGCGGGCGGATAAGGAGGATGCAACGTGAGAAATACCAACGAGATCATCGAGGACCTGGGCGTCTGCGCTGACGCGGGTGGCTGTGGCGGTTGCGGATTTGAGATCGATATGGGCGGAGCGTGCATAACTTATCTTCTGCTGGCGGCGCGCGCCGCCTTGGTGGAGATGCAGGACCGATGCGCCCGGTACGCCGAGGAAATCATGATGCTGCGGGAGCGGCTGAAGGAGGCCAACCATGAATAAACTGGATGAGCTCATCCGGCAACTGAGTCGGATGAAGGTACAGACGGGCTCCCTTGTGTGTCTGGGCTGCGGCCTGGAGCACAACTGCGGCATCCACGGCTGCGCCGTCCGGCAGTTGGACGGACAAATCCGGATGGAGGAAACAAAATGATCTATGCCCAAGAATCCCTCGTTGACGAGATCATCGTGGACAATTTCGCGGGCGGTGGCGGTGCGTCAACCGGAATCGAGCTTGCCACGGGAAGGCGGGTGGCAATCGCCATCAATCACGACCCGGACGCCATCCGGATGCACCGCACAAACCACCCATACACCGAGCACTTGCAGGCGTCCGTATGGGATGTGGACCCGGTGGTCGAGTGCCGGGGCCGACCGGTGGGGCTGGCGTGGTTTTCGCCGGATTGCAAGCACTTTTCCAAGGCCAAAGGCGCGGCATTGGTAGACCGGAAGATTCGCGGACTCGCTTGGATTACGCTGCGCTGGGCGGCAAAAGTACGGCCCCGGGTCATCATCCTGGAAAACGTGGAGGAGTTTCAAACCTGGGGGCCTGTACGAAAAGGCAAGCCGGTGAAGAAGCTGGCCGGAACGACTTTCCGGCGGTTTATCAGCCAGCTTGAGGCGCTGGGCTACACCGTGGAGTTCCGGGAATTGGTGGCGGCGGACTACGGAGCGCCGACCTCCCGGAAACGCTTTTACCTGATTGCCCGTTGCGACGGGAATCCTATTGTCTGGCCGAAGCCCACCCACAGCAAGACCGGCGCGGATGGACTGTCCAAGTGGCGCAGCGCGGCGGAGATCATCGACTGGAGTCTGCCCTGCCCGTCAGTATTCGCATCTAAGGCAGAGATCATGGCTGAATACGGCCTGAAGGCGGTGCGGCCGCTGGCGAAGAACACCATGCGGCGGATTATTCGAGGTGTGGACAAGTTCACCATCCGCAGCGGCAAGCCGTTCATCGTACAGCAGAAATTCCAGAACGCTGCGCAGAACATCGAAAAGCCATTGACGACTGTTACGGCGGTAGGAGCGCATGAATTGTGCAGGCCGCTTCTGGCACCTGTGACGGTGACCAACACCAGCAACAGCGTGGGGGCGACTGTCGGCGAACCGATGAACACGGTGAGAACCGGCGGAGGCGGCGGCCAAATGCTGGTGACGCCGTTCCTTGCGGAATGCAGCCATTCCGGCGGCGGTCATATCGCGCCCGTGGGAGATGCATACAAGACCATCACCGCCAAGCACACGGGCGGTATCGTGGCTCCGTCCCTGATCCAGTACCATACAGAGCAGACGGAGAGTGTCCGGGCGTCCGGGCTGGGTGCGCCCATCAATACCGTGGACGCCTCCAACCGCTACGGCCTGACCTGCGCAAATCTGGTGGAGTATTACACCGGAGGAAGGCCGTTGGACATTACGGACGCTATGCACACGGTAACAAGCCATGATCGTGAGGCCGTGGTGGCCGCCCATGTGGTTAAATTCAAAGGAGATAATCTTGGGCATGGGATGAACGAGCCGATGCAGACAGTGACCACCAGCGCCGGGGAGTTCGCCGTGTGCAAGGCGTATCTGGCGAAGATGCGAGGCGGTGATAACTTGGGGCACTGGCCCGAGATACGCGCCCTGCTGAACGAGTGTTGCGGCTACACGCTGGCGGAGGACGAGGTGCTTCTGCTGGAGATCAGCGGCGCACTGTACTACATCGCGGATATCGGACTTCGGATGCTGTCTCCCCGCGAGCTGTACAACGCGATGGGGTTCCCACCGGATTACATCATTGACCGCGATTACGAGGGCAACGAGTACAAGAAAAGTGCACAAGTGGCCCGCTGCGGAAATGCTGTGTGCCCGCCCATGGCAACGGCTTTGGTGAGGGCAAACCTCCCGGAATGGTGCGGGGCGGAGATCACGACCATGGATGCCGCGAAGCGGCTGGAACAACTGATGGAGGTGCTGCGGGATGGCTAAGCCCAGCGCGTTCCTGCGGCAGATGCAGGCCAATCAGGAGCGCAATATGCGCCTGCAAAGGCTGTTTACGATCCAACAATGCGAGGACATGGCAATCATCACACTGGGCCAGGACTTCGGCTTCGGCCCCAAGCGGGCTGCCGAGTTCCGGGCCAAGTGCCGGGAGACCTTCGCGGCCTACGCGGAGCTGTGTATCGACAATGCCCAGGATGATAAGCAGATGGACTACACCAAGGGCTGCATTGACCGGGAGCTGCGGCGGATCCTCGGCGACGCCGCCCAGCCCTGGGAGGAACGATATCCGAAGGAGGTGTTTGGGTGATGGCTGACGGATATGTGTATACATCGATATTGCAGCTTTCCGATTGCACCAAACCGGAGTTGATCCAGATATGCAAGATCTTATCTGCCTGCTGTGATCGAGACGGTTTTCACCTTGCACAGGCGCTTATAGATATCGCGCAGCAGAGAGCGTCCAGGGCAATGGATCGTGCTGCAGACGCAACGGGGCGGGTGCTGGAGGCGCTACGGCGCTATGATGAACTCATTGCACCATATGAAGGCATGCGGTGGACCGATGTTCCGGCTGATATTCGGTGCCGAGCTATGGCTTTGCTGATAGAGGTACAATCTGCTGAGGTTGAGAGAAGGGAGCGGTCTGTGGGCATGCCGCGAAAGCCTGAAAGGGGGCGGGGTAATGGCGCACATTGAAGTACTATTCCCGTGCCCTGTGTGCCGTGCGTTGTTTGACACCGTAGCGGAGTGCCGGAGCCATGTGGACAAGCGCCACATTCGGCCTGAGCGGTGGGCGGTGCCGGACCGGGGGAAGCACGCCGATATGATTTCTTGCCGCGCTCCAGGCTACAACGAGGCCCGGGCTCTTCTGGCGGTGACCCGTCAGGAGCTTGGAAATGAATCGCGGAAGGAGGATGAATTGCTAATATGGCCGAATGCATCGAACGAAAAGCGGCCTTAGATGCCGTGCATAAGTGGTGCGACCCGTGCGGGGCTGCTGTGGAGGCCGTGTTGTCAGTCCCTGCCGCCGACGCTGCCCCGGTGGTTTGGATTCCGGTAACAGAGCGGTTGCCGAAAGACCGTAGCGATGTCCTCGTTGTTGCTTACTGGCACGAAAGATGGGGCGTTTATATGGGCTGGTGCGCTCCCAAAAGGGCGGAATGGAGTGTTCATATCGGGATTGGAGATCGAAATGATGTCGCCGTTACGCATTGGATGCCGCTTCCAGAGCCGCCAAAGGGGGTGTTTGGGTGAAACCTATGCGGATGAAGGGCGCTACCGTTTTTGATCAGTGCTGTCACAATGTTTTCAGCGGGCACATCGACGGCCTGTATAGATATGCTCCGCGCCGTTCCGGCGTGCCCTGTGGGCACTGCGGGAGAGAACTCTGGGTGTACTATTGCGAGGAACGCCTGTTCCTCGTTGAATGCATAGAGTGCAGCGTTAAGGCTCTGGTGGAGGCTCACAACCCAAAGGATGCGGCGTATATGTCGCTCGGCGGCGTTAAGGAGGCGGAGTGATGACCTGCAACATACTGCAAGGCGACGCGCTGGAGCTGCTGCGGACGCTGCCGCCAGAAAGCGTACATACCTGCGTTACCTCCCCGCCCTACTATAATTTGCGGGATTATGGAGTGGAGGGACAGATTGGGAACGAGGGCAGCGTGGAGGAATACCTGCAGGCGCTGGTTGCCGTTTTCCGCGAGGTTTGGCGGGTGCTGCGGCCAGACGGAACCATGTGGGTCAACATGGGCGACAGCTACGCCACAAGATCGGGCAACCAACCGCCGACGAACACCCTCAATTCCAAAGGACACGCCGCGAAGCGCACACCACGGGGGTATAAGTACAAGGACCTGATTGGCATACCTTGGCAGTTGGCCTTTGCCCTCCGTGCGGATGGGTGGTATTTGCGGCAAGACATCATTTGGCAGAAACCGAACTGTATGCCGGAGAGCGTAAGAGACAGATGCACAAAGTCACATGAGTACATCTTCCTGCTGTCAAAGTCAGCGCACTATTATTTCAATGCGGCGGCAATCAGCGAACCGGTCACGTCGGCCAAAGGAAACGCAAGAACGTTTCGCGGCGGTGGATCCTATACCGGCGGTCGATCTCACAACAACAGCGCACAGGTGGAGCGTGAGAGCCACGGGAACAGCGAAAACAAGACGGGGCGCAGGAACAAGCGGAGCGTCTGGAGGTAAGTACAAACGGATTTCGCGGCGCACACTTTGCCATGTTCCCGGAAAAACTGGTCGAGCCGTGCATTTTAGCGGGTTGCCCGGAGGGCGGCGTTGTCCTCGACCCATTTGCGGGCAGCGGCACGACGGGAGTGGTGGCCAAACGCCTGGGACGCGGTTTTGTGGGATGCGAGATCAATCCCTCATATGTAGAAATGGCCACAGGAAGAATAGCGGAGGTAAAGTGATGGAACAGCTTAATTGCCTGCGATGCCAGTATCGGCACGAAGATAACGGCAACTGCACGGCGGCCGGAGGGTTTTGTACAGCCGTTCCTGCGGCGCACTGCCGTCTGTTACAAGAATACTTGGGCACGGGACTGACGCCGGATGGCGTGGAAGCACTTAAACTGTCTATGATGGGCAAGGCTGTCGCTGAAATCAAGGAGTTTGATGGGCTGCCTATTGATCGCCTGAAAGAGATTGCCGAAGCCGATCGCGAAGGCAATGCGGTGGTGCTGCCGTGCAAGGTTGGCGATATGGTGTGGGTTCCTGCATCGGATCGGCTGCCGGCGCAGGATGGCCAGTACCTGTGCCTCTACTCGTTCCCCTCGAGCGGCCACGCGCGCAGCGTGCTGCGTCCCAGCGTTCTGGATTACTATGCTACGGACGCAAGGCCGCACTTTCAGCATGAGGGCTTCCGCGGAATGTATGTTTCCTTCTGGATGCCCCTGCCGCCAGTACCGGAGGTGGATGATGGCTAAGTACACCCTATATGCCATCGTTGCGGATGCCTTCGGGGCCGAGATCTCTTTTGAGGCCCCGGAGGGAATCCCGTATGATGAGATGGCGGCCGCGGTGAATATGATGAAACTGGCGGACTTGATGGTGCCGGAAACGTTCGGCTATCCCCGGGATTCTGTGCGGCTCGTGCATCCGGAGGAGTATGCTGCATTCATGGAGGCCCAAGCGTGAGCGCCCGGCGGTATTGTGTGCGGCAGCGTGCCGGCCCTCTGGTCAAGGAGTGCCGGGCGCTGCGGCCCCGCCTGAGCCGGGATGACAGCCCATATGAGCGGACAGAAAAGAACAAGATTCTCCGCCCGCCTCGGGATTCCTCGGTCCGCCGCGGGCCGGTGGATCGGTTGGAGCTGTACCTTGCCCTGTTTGGCTATGACGGCTGGAGCTACGACCTGACATTTGGTGACGAGTATCTCCCGGACACCTTCCGCGGGGTGCGGAAGCTCTGGGAGCGGATGCTGTACCGGATGCGCAAGCGCCATCCGGAGCCCATCGACTATGTGTACCGCATCGAGGGCCTGCACGGCGACCATCGCTACCACATACACCTTACCGTGCGGTACAGCGATTTCCCGCCCATCGTCATGGAGGATCTCTGGCCCTACGGCTACGTCAGCGGCGCCCCGCTCCTGTGTCTGGGGCGGGACCCGTATGACACATACCGGCGCACCGCAAAATATTACTGCAAGGAGCGCACGGACGGGATCAAGATACCGGTGGGCGTGCAGCCGTGGGTAGCGTCCCGGTCTCTGCGGGCGCAGCTGCCGCCGCCGGAACGTTTTGTCGCGGACTCCTGCGAGATCGACATCCCGCAGGATTGCCGCGTATATGGCCGCAATCAGGTGGACAACGCCTTCGGGCATTACGCTTACGGGTGGTGGATCGAGGAGGATCCACTGCATCCTACCAAGCCTCAAAAACGGCGCTAAATAGATATGGTACTTGAAGTATAGTTGTTTGGTAGCCAAAACAACGGAAACGGAGGGAAAAAGCCTTGCAAAAAAATGCAGCCAGTGGTAAACTGGTCGTAGTGGACGGATGGGTGACATGCCCCGTCTGCCGGCGCAACCGCCGGCTCCTGCATGTATACCCCGATACCCAGGCCAACTGCCTCCCGGTGTTCTGCCGGGACTGCAAATCCGAAATCATCCTGCATATCGAACGAGGCCAGAGCGTAGAACGCCGGAGCCCATGACAGATACCCCTGCGAGGGTAGTCATGGTCTCCGGCGTTTTTTTTGTTTGCGCCGACCGCCTCCCGGTATTTTGCCGGGACTGCAAAACGAAATCATCCTGAACATCAGAGGCCAGAGCGTTGAACGCCGGAGCCCGTGATCGTTACCCCCTGCGAGGGTAGCCACGGACTCCGGCGGTTTTTGTCAGCCATGAGGTGATAGCCATGAGCCAGAAGCCGCTGAGACCTTGTCGGCATCCAGGTTGCTGCGTCCTGGTGCCGGACGGCTACTGCTCCGCTCACAAGCCCAAATCGCAGCGCAGCGCGGAAAGCGCTTCCTGGCACCGGCTGTACCTGACGCCGGAGTGGACCGACGATCTACGCCCCGGCCAGCTCCTGCGGGAGCCGTACTGCCGGGAGTGCGCCAAGCATGGCCTGCGCACCCGGGCCACGGACGTGGACCATATTCGCCCCCACAAGGGGGACTGGGATTTGTTCACGGATCGGGGCAACCTGCAATCCCTGTGCCATTCCTGCCACAGCCGCAAAACAATGGCGGAAAGACGGCAAAAATAACACGCAAAATCTGCCCGAAGTTGTGCCCGAATCGGGCACCCTTGGGCGCACACGCATAGCGGGCCCGTGCGCCGCGATTCCTTGCCCCCCTCCCCCCGGGGCTTTGAAGTTTTGGGTGAGGGCCAAGAG
>ERZ1034917.1197-NODE-1197-length-17497-cov-4.625846_pt1 | contig 17497 bp, 9 predicted proteins | sample MGYA00520605_ERZ1034917 | MGnify/ENA primary metagenome ERZ1034917 (study PRJEB33766, sample SAMN09781784) | gut metagenome | biome: gut microbiome | host: Homo sapiens | place: Madagascar | study: EMG produced TPA metagenomics assembly of the PRJNA485056 data... | reverse complement strand
CATACTCCAACATCGACTACACGCCCATCGGCGGCGAAGCCGTGAACTGCTGCCGCGTGAAAGTGTGGAAAACGAAATAGATGCAGGTTGAAAGGCCCCGCGTTCGCGGGGCCTTTTGCGTGGGCGGGGATTGCGAGGGCGGCAGCTTGCGGGCTAGCGGGTCGCGGGGCCAAGCCTTTTGCGCAGGCGAGCGGTTTGCCGGTTGCCGGTTAGCTAGTAGCGACACCTCCCTGCGGTTCGCGACATCGCCCGACAATCTGCAACGGTTTCTGGAGGTTGCTGCCAAAAAGAACGCGAGTGTGTGCAAAACCTCAGCTGCAAGCCCATCGACATCGCGAAATTGCCGCTCGCGTGCCCGACCCACATCGAAAACCACGCAATCAAAGGTGCATCCGGGCCGAACAGCACGCACTCGCGCGTTTTTTGGCAGCATATCAGCCAAACCCCTTTCTAACAGTTCCTCGAGCCATCAGCCCAAGTCAAACCCTTTGGCCAACAGTTCCGCAGCGTATCGCCCAAACCCGGACCCCCTCGCAAGCACTTCTCCGGTGCATCGCCCCGAGCCGACTCTCTTGCAAACGACTCCCCAAACTGTTCGCCCCAAACCAGCCCCCTACCAGCAACCCTTCAGGCCATCGGACCGATTCCGTCCCCTCACCAACACTCCCCTGAGCCATCGACCCGGTGTGGAAGGACTGCACGGCGCAGCTCCCTATTGCGTTTGCGCCACTCCCTCGCCCTCGGGCGCACCGATCGCCCGAGGGCTCTCGCCGCGATGCGCGCCACATCGTCCATCTTCGATTCGCTCATAATCTGCTGGTTGCAAACCGTAACCACCTTGATCCCCTGAAACAAAAGCGCGTTTCGCCGAGCAGCATCCTGGCCGATCCGCTCGGGTCCGACATGCCATCGATCGCTGTCGTACTCGACGGCGAAACGAGCTTCGGGCCAGTAGAGGTCGGCAACGTAATAACGTTTTGATTGATTGAGACCGTTTTTAGGCGACACGTCGATCCGAGCATTCAGGCGAGGCGAAGGGAGACCGTAGCCCCCAAGCGCGCATGGCAAGGATAGGAGCATCGCCAAGGCGGTTTCCATAGGAGACGCCGAGCCGTCGAGGGCGCGATCGGCGATGCGACGGAGGCGCTTCGCCCCGCGCGCGCCTTGCACGCCCGACGCGAACCAGTTCAGCCGCTTCGTCGAGGTCAGCGGATCGGCCTTCTCGAAGCCCAGCAAACCGCCGAGCCGATACGTCCCGCACAGCTCGAACGCAAGGGCGATCGCATCCGTTAAGTCGGCATGCGATGCGTAATGGAGCAATGCCAGCTCCGGGCTTGCAAGGAAAACGTCTTGGGCATCCCGACGAAAACCGGCACCCGATTTCGGGAGGGACCCTGACCATACGTGCCACCTCACGTCGTTGGCTACCATGCGCATGTCGCGATGGGGCACCAAAACATGAACGGGCCTTGAGAAGTTTGCATAGCCGCGCTGGTCGAACTCGCGAAGCTCCGCTGCACGTGGGCGCACCAAGTTGAGGCCCCGTATCTTACCGAACGGGAGCGCCACGGGAGGACGCTGCCCGAGAACCGGGTCGCGCCTGTACGCTTCGATCGCCGATATGTCTGTAAGAACCAATCCCATAAGGCAAGCATAGAAAGGCGACCTTGCACAAGCCTTGCGGGTTTCACCCAAAATCGTCCGAGGGGTCTTGCAGGGCAGGCCGCTCAGGCGCTGGACCTAACCTATAGGACGCTGACCCGCGGACGCGGAGCTTGCGCGAGCGCGGAGCCCGAACGAATGCGGGGCCTTGGCGGACGGGGCGTTTGCGACAACGACGGCTCGCGCCGACCTCGAAGCGATCCGCCCGCCATACTGAGTCGCGACCCAGGTCGCCACGAAACGCCATGGAGCCCGCGCCGCATCGAGACGCTGCGTCGAATGGGAAAGGGCTTAGATCGATTGCTGCCAAAAAATGCGCGAGTGCGTGCAAAACAGCCCCGAGTCATCCCTTCAAGATGCGATCAAGACCCTTATCGGGGCAGATTCCAATGATATGAATGCGTTGGTAACAACAAATCGATCGTTTAGACAATAACTTGCCAGCCAGAGCACGCACTCGCGTGTTTTTTGGCAGCTGCAACCGGCAACCCTTGCGAATCGCCATGAAGCACACGGTTTTACGCGCAAGCACAAGCCTAAACGCATGCAATCACCGCCCCACGGCAGAGAGTGCGATAGCGAGCAATGAGAGGCGGAGCGTATGCCAGGGCGACAGGGTGCAAGGGTGCCAGGGTGTTGGGATGCCGGAGCGGCGAAGCGGCGGGGCGAGAAGTCGGACGACCGATGGGAAAACGCAACGAAGCGACTGCCCCATAACGGTTCGATTGTCCGGGGAAGCCGCTTGGCCAAGGCCGCGTCCGGTCTGCGGCTGGCGTGAAATCTCTTATGCCTGTTTGTCGGTTTTCACTATGAAGCCGAAGTAGATGATGTGGCCAATCCATACCGCTGCCAGAATAAACCGCCCGACGGGGACGCGGCCCATCAGGGCGAAGCCGATGGCCAGCAGCACCGTCACCGGGATGAGGATGGTCAGCTTCGCGCGCAGCGTCATGGAACGCTTGGTCACGTAGCCCTCCAGCACCTGCTTGTACACCTTCGTGCCCTTGAACCAGCTGTTCAGACGCGTGGAACTGCGGGCGAAGCAGAACGCCGCCACCAGGATGAACGGCGTGGTGGGCAGGATCGGCAGCACCACGCCGACCATCCCCAGCGCGAAGCACAAGAAGCCGCCGACGGCCCAAAGGGCATGGCGGACCTTCGAAGCGCTTTGCGCGGGCTTGTCGGACGCGATGGCATGCTCTGCCGTCATTGCCTGTTCGTTCACGTGTTGCACCTGCTTGCTGTTCACGATTGCTAACAAATGCAGGAAGTTTACCATGGCTTTCAATCGAAGGCAACCATGGGAAACTCTGGTGTCCTCTAGGCGAAGCTGCTGCGCCTTCACGGGAGTCTACCGCGCGCCTACCGTTATACCGCTAGCACGAAGGGCTTGCCTTCGATTGTGGCTACGGGTAGGCGAACGCCGTAGACCTCTTCGAGCAGGTCGGAGGTGATGATGTCGTCCGGCGCGCCCTGCGCTACGATGCGGCCGTCGGCGAGCGCCACCAGATTGTCGCTGTAGCGCAGCGCCTGGTTCACATCGTGCAGCACCATGACCACCGTCATGCCGAATTCGCTGTTCAGGCGTTTGACCAGGTGCAATACGTCAAGCTGATAGCGGATGTCCAGGTACGTGGTGGGCTCGTCAAGCAGCAGCACATCGGAGCCTTGCGCCAGCGCCATGGCAATCCACACGCGCTGCGCCTGACCGCCGGACAGCGCCGACACGGGACGCTTCGCGTACTCGGTCAAGCCCGTGACCTCGAGCGCCCAGGCCACCATGCGCTCATCCTCCTCGGTGTTCGCAGCGCTTCCCATGCCGTGATATGGGAAGCGGCCGTAACCAACCAGCTTCTCGACCGCCAAGTCGCCCGGAGCCGAATTCCTCTGGTGCACGATGGCGACCAGCCGCGCGAAGTCGCGCAGGCGCAAATCGGCCACGTCGCCGCCGCGCAGATGCACCGTGCCGCCCGTAGGCTTGAGGTTCTTCGTCAGCAGGTTGAACAGCGTGGACTTGCCCGAGCCGTTCGCCCCGATGAGCGTGGTGATCCGCCCCTCGGGGATGGTCACGTCCAATCCGTCGAAGATGGGCACGCGCCCATGGTCGTACGCGAACGACAGCCCACGCACGGTGAAGACGTTGCCTTCGTTCGCATTATTCGCCATAGGTACCACGCGCCTTTCGAAGCAGCAGGATGAACGCCGGACCGCCCACCACCGACATGATGACCGCGGCGCTGATCTCGTAGGGCGCCGCGATGGTGCGGCCGATGGTATCGGCCAGCAGCAGGCAGAACGCACCAAGCAGCATGGTGTAAGGCACCAGCCACTTGTGCGACGTGCCCACCAGCAAGCGCGCGATGTGCGGGACGATCAGGCCGAGGAAGCTGATCGGGCCGATGACGGCCGTGGAGATGGACGCCAGCAGCACGGCGACGGCGCTGATGAACAGGCGGTTCTTGTTCACGTCGAGTCCCAGGCTGCGCGCCGTCTTGTCCTCAAGCGACAGCAGGTCGCAACGCTTCGTCACCAGCAGCGCGATGGCGAGCCCGACCACCGCGTAGCCCGCAAGCGTTTGCAGGTCGCTCCACGTTTTCATGGTGATGTTCGCGTCCACGATGCTGGCCACGCCCGACAGCGTGCCGACCGTGCCTGAGCTGAACGCGCTGGAGATGCCGGAGAACATGGCGCTCACCGCAACGCCCACCAGAATCACGCGCAGCGGCGAGAGACCGCCGCGCCACGACAGGCTGTACACCAGGCAAAACGCGATCATGCCGCCCGCGAACGCGAGCAGCGGCGTGAAGTAGTACAGCGCCGGGGCGAATGCCGTGACCAGCACGGCGGCCAGGCTTGCGCCGCTTGACACGCCGATGATACCCGGGTCGGCAAGCGGATTGCGGATGACCGCCTGCAGCAGCGCACCCGAGACCGCCAGCGCCGCACCGCCGACCATGGCGATGAAGATGCGCGGGAAACGCAGGTCGTAGATGGTGGCGACCGTGTCATCGTATTCGACGAACAGGCCTCCGAGCAGCTGCTCGGGCGTCACCTGCAAGCTACCCGTGTTCACGGCGACGAAGAACAGCGCCAAAAGCGCCGCCGCCGTTATCGCGAACGCCGTGATTTTCCTTCCAGTGCTTACCATATGGTCAGCCTTTCTAGCTGTAGAGCATGGGCTGCAGCGTTTGCAGCGCGTCGGGGTAGTTGAAGGTGGCGCTCATGCCGAACTGGTCGTAGGGCAGGTCGAACACGCGCCCCTCCTTCACCGCCCGGAAGTGCTTCCATACGTCGTTGGTGGCGAATTCGTCGGCGAACATCTGCATGACCTGGTCGGGCAGCGCGTGGGCCGTGCGAAGAATGACGTCGGGGTCGCGTGCCTGCATGTCCTCGGTGTTCACGTTCAGAAATTCCTGGTCGGAGCCCGCATACACGTTCCGCCCGCCCGCAAGCGCCACCAGGCTGCCCGCGTAGCTGTTCTCCGTCGCCACAATGTAGCTGCCCGGCAAGCCCATGAGCACCAGCACGCTCGGCTGCGGTTTGCCCTGGATGCTTGCGCGGAAATCGGCCATGAATGACTCGTATCCCGACACGAGCGCCTGCGCCTGATCGCGGCGGTCGAACTTCGACCCCATGGCGGAGATGCTCGCGTACATGCCGTCGACGCTGCGCAAATCCAGGAACATGCACGCCACCGCGATGCCCGCATACTTCGGGCGCAGATCGTCGATCAGGGTGTTCGGGCTGATCACACAGCTGGGATGCAGCGACTTGAGCGTCTCCAGATCGGGCGACATAGGGCTTCCCACCTGCGGTAACTCGGCGTAACGCTCGGGAAGGCCGCGCGTGGTGTTGCACACGCCCACCAGGTCGAGGTCGAGCTTGTCGCAGATGGTCGCCACCGCCGGCGACGTCGCCACCAGGCGCTGCTGCTCGGAGCCGTCGGCGTTGCGGTACGGATGCTGGTCGACGCAACCGGCCAACGGGAAGGCCGCCGCCGACAGCGCGGCAACGGTCAACCCCCGCGCGAAAGCGCGACGCGTAAGCAGGCGGGGCGCTTCGTTTGCGCCGGTCATCGAGCTATTCGCCCTTCGGCTTCGCAGCCGCGGCCGCCGCAGCGGCAGCTTGCGCCTGCTTGGCGCGCTTGGGCTTGAGGTACGCGAAGTACGTTGCCGCACCCGCAACCGCCAGCACCACCACGATGCCGCCCACGATAGCGGCGGTCGTCGCACCGTTAAGCGGCTCGGATCGATCCTGGCCCTCGGCGGTCTCCTGGCCATCGGCGTTGTACTCCTTGACGCCCGCGTTCGCCGCGCCGTCGGTCTGGGGAGCGGCCTCGCCGGATGCGCCGGAAGCGGCAGGCTCGGCGGATGCGGAAGCGGAAGCCACGGGTTCGGCGGCCTTCTCACCAGGGGTGATGGTCTGCACGAACGGCACGGCGTCGGTGTTGCCCTCGACAAGGCCCGTCAGCTGCGTGAAGTAGACGACGTCCCGGCCCATCGGCGTCACGTACATGCTTACGCGGATGTTCGACGTCTCGCTGGGCACCTGGAAGCGCCAGTCGGCCGTGTTGTTCGCAGAATCGACCTGCATCTGCGCCGCCTCAACCGCAGAGAACGCGCCATCGCCGCCGTTGTCGGCCCAGAAGCTCATCGCACCCATCTGGTCCGCCAGCTTGAAACGCAGCGTGACGAACGTGTTGCCCGCCGTGTCCTTCTCCACCAGCGCAGCAGGGTACGTGCAGCCCGTGGTCATGGATTCAGCCAGCGCAACGTTGCTCTGACCTGCGGAATCCTCGATCGCGCCCGTCACGGGGCTGGCGTACGAGGGCGCCGTTGAGGCGGTATACACGGCGGAGGTGGCCGCATGAGCCGTGCCGACGAGCACGCTCGAGGAGACGGCGAACGCCGCGAGCAGGGCGAACGCAGCCGCGCACGCGCCGCGCAAAAGTCGCTTAGTCATAGGAAACAACCTTTCGAACAGGGAAAACGTTTTTCTTCATACGGCGAACGGGCCGGCCCCGAAGGGAACCGGCCCACATTCGCGATCAACCCGCGCAGCTTAGCGTGAAGCGCCCGCGGAAGGAGTTTGCGGCTCCCGCGGGCATGCGCCGCGCTATCGGCGCTGCATGCGACGACGGGCGACGGCTGCCGCACCCGCCGCCACAGCGGCAACGGCCGCCACGCCAGCCACGCCGGCAACGTTATCGCCGGTCTGGCTGAGCAGCTTGCTGCTGGAGGCGACCGCGTTGTCCTGGCCCGTGCCCAGGTCCTTGGCCTGCGACAGCTTCAGATGCATGTCCGCAATCTGCGCGCCGCCGCCCAGCTGCTCCATCTCCTTGATGGTCATGCTGATGGGCACCACGGTATCGGAGTCGGCCTTCGGAATGGAAACGGTGTACTGGTTTCCGCTTTTCGCCAGGTCGGAGCCGTTATATGCCAGCGAGATGATATGGTTTGCCCCTTCGCTCGTAGCCGAGAAGCTCACCTTGAACGTGCCGTCGGACTGCGGGCGGACCAGCGCGGTGTCGCCAAAGTACTTGGCTGCCATGGACTCTTCCGTGCTGTTGTGCTTCAGCCACGAAGCAGGCACCTGGTAGGTGTGGCCAACCTGGAAGCCCTGCTCGGCCTGCTGGCCGTTGGGGTCGGTGGTGGCACCGCCATCGTTGTTGCCGTTGCTGCCGTTGTTGCTTGCAGGCGGCTGCGGCGTCACCGGCTCACCGGAAGCGGTCGGCAAACTGGCGGTATCCAGACGCACGCCCATGTCGACGGTGCCGCCGGGCATGGTCACGCTCACCGTGATGTCCTTATTGATAGCGGGCACACCGGAAATGGTGAAGGACCCGTCAGCGTTCTGAACTGCGGATTTGCCCCCGTACGTCATAGCCGTCAGGAACTGCTTGCCCTGCGCGTTCGGCGTAACCGTCACGGAATACGAGCCGTCGGCATACGAGACCGTGGCCGTAGCCTCCATGAAGTTCGCCGCAGTGGACTGCGCGCCCGTGGTCGCATTGATGAACGAGACCGGCAGCGCGTACTCCTTGCCGGCGACCAGCTTGAAGCCGTCAGTCGTGGTCACGGCCTGCTCCTCGGAAGGAGTCGGCGCGGGAGCTTCAGCGTCCTTGCTGGTATTGAATGTATCGATGGCCGCCTTCAGCTGCTCGGTCACGGCATCGACACCCGCCTGGGGGATTTTGTCGTTGGCGGCCGCCTTCTCAGCGGTTGCGATGGCCTCTTGCAGAGCCTTGAACGCCTCATCGGTCTTGTTGCCCTGCTCGATCGCCTTCGCATCGGCGATCTTCTGGTTCAGCAAGGTCTTGTCAACCTTCTGCTCACCCTGGCCGGGATCGGCCTTGTCAGCGCTCGTGTTAAACGCTTCAACAGCGCCCGTGATCGCTTTCGCACCTGCGGCGATGGACGCATCCGTGGCATCGGCGGCATCGACGGTCGCGTACGCATCGGCAATCGCCTGTTGCAGCGCAGCGAACGCCTCATCGGTCTTGTTGCCCTGCTCAACGGCTTCGGCCTTCACGATCTCCGATGTCAAGCCCGTGCGGTCGACGAACGAGACGTTCGGCGCGGCGTTGCCCACCACCAGCTGGAACGGATGCAGGTTCGTCATGGTGCCGCGATTGGGGATGCTCACGGTATAGCCGAACGTGATGTCATAGGTGTCGGTGATGCTAGACACGGGAATGGAATACGTTGCGGAACCATCCTCGTTCACGGTCTTCGCGACCTTCTTGCCCTGATAGGTGACATCGCCCAGCGTGTTGCCCTCGCCCAGCGACTTCGCCGTCAGCTCAATGACGTATGAGCCGTTCGATGCGGTCACCTTCACCTTGTCGCTGAACGACCGGGAGGTATCGTATTTCGACCCCTTGAAGTACAGCGTGAACGCATCCTCGTAAGACGGAATGTCGACGCCCTCGTCGATGCTGCTTGTATCGAACACAGCGCGGGCGCTCGGCGTCATGGGCATGCCAGGTACCGTCACCTGGAACGTAAGCGCATCAAGCTTCAAGGCGCTCACCATGAAAGTGCGCGTGCCATCGGAGTTATCCACGTAGGGAAGCTCTGAACCGCCGCTTATCAGCTTCACGCCCATTTCCTTGCCGCTCTCGTTCGCGGTCAGGCTGACAGCATACTTGCCGTTTTGGTACACAGCCTTCGCCGTGGTGGAGAAATAGGCGCCCATCATAGACGAGCTGTCGGAGTCGGCCTTCAGCCACTTGACCTGGACCGTGTAAACAGTGCCCTCGACCGGGGTGAAGCCGTTTTCTGTCTGCACCGCTACCGGCGCGTCGCCGTTGCCGGCATCCTGTGCCAAGGCGAGCGCCGGCACCATGCCCGTCGCCAGCGTTGCCGCCAGCACCAGCGAGGTGCCCTTGCGCACCACCGTATACCTTACCTTGCCCATGCTGTTCCTTCCTATCTCGAAACCCGCCTCTTGCCACGGGCCGCAAACCAAGCCGGGCAACAAAGCCAAGGGGTAGCGCCTGGACATCGCTAGTTGTTACCCCGCACTTACAAAACGAGAAAAGTATACTGTATATAACTTCTTTAGAAAATAACCTTGGATAACTTTTGCCATATTATCTCCAGGAGGTGGGGCGCATGTGCGCCCCACCCGAAGCTGCGCCCTACCGTTGGCGCTTGCGACGCGCAAAGAAGGCCGCTACCGCCGCAAGCGCGGCGCCGAACACGCCGGTTGCGGCAAGCGGGGCAACCGGCACGCTGTCGCCGGTTTGGCTCAGCGCTCCGCCATTGCCGCCGGACGCGGTTCCGCTATTGCCGCCCGCAGCCCCGTTACCGCCAGTGCTGCCGGCGTTCCCGCCGTTGCCGTTGCCGCCCATGGCACCGTTGTCGCCACCGTTGTCACCGACACCGCTGCCATTACCGTTGTCGCCAGCACCGTTGCCGTTGCCGTTGCCGTTATCTGTGCCCGGACCCGGGTTCGGGTTCGGCTCGGGGTTCGACGCAGGCGCGGCGTCGGCCTTCACCAGCGTCGACTGCGCCTTCGTCAGCCTCTCAAGCGCGGAGGCCACGTCACCCCCGCTGGCATCGGGGTTCGCCAGCACATCCTCCGCGACCTTCAGCGCATCGAAGAACGGCTTCCAGCTATCGGCGGTGTAATCGGATTCCTTCAGCTGCTTGGCCGCATCGACGGCGCCCTGCAAAGCCGAGGTGTCCGGCTTATCCGGGCTGGGCTCGGGCGCGGGCTCGACCTTGACCAGGGCGTTTTGCGCCTCGGCCAACGCCTTAAGCGCGTCATCGACGGCCTGCTGGTTCGTCGGGTTCGCCAGCACGTTCTTGGCGGCGGCGAGCGCCTGCTCAAAGGGCTTCCAGCTATCGGCGGTGTAGTCGGACTGCTGCAGCTTGTCGGCCGCCGTGATGGCGTCGGTCAGCGCATCGACGTCCACACCCGACTCCACCAACGCGCCCTGCGCCTTCGTCAGCGCATCCAGCGCGCTAGCGACCGTCTCCGCGCTCCCCGGGCTCACCAGCTGCTGACGCGCAGCGGCCAGCGCCTTCTGGAACGCCTGCCACGACTCGGCGGTGTAATCGCCGCGGTTCAGCGCCTCGGCGGCATCCACCGCGGCCTTCAGCGCCGACGTGTCGACTTCGGACGCCTCCGCCGCCATGCGCACGGTAACCTCGCCGCTCACCGCGTTCACGACGACGCCATCGATCGTGACCACGTGGGCAACCACGCTGTACACGCGATCGGCGGACATATCGGAATCGCCCTCGGCGCCCGTAGGCGTGTAGATCGCGCCCGTGGCGCCCGCGATGGGGGCGCCGTTGCACAGCCACTGGTACGTCACCGTGGCCCCCTCGGGAGCCGTGACGCTAGCGGCCAGCTCGGGCATGGGCTGCCCCGCCGCCACGATCACCACGCCGGACTTATTAAGCGAGACCCACGGCTGCACACCTGCAAGCGTGGCCTTCTCGGTCAGCAACGTGGCATCGCGGACCTCGACGAGAGCCGAGGAACCATCGGCGGGGACGCTCCAGTTCAGCGTGTCGGCGGTCGACCAATCCTGCAGCACCTTCCGCTGGCCGTTCGCAGACACCTCCGTGAAGCGGAACAGCTTGTCACCGCGTACGCCGCCCTGCGCCGTCGCCTTGAGCGGCACCACCGTGCCGGGCTCGACCGCGCCGGCAGCGGAGAGCGTCGCCGAAAGCGGGGTGTACTCGAGCAGCTGGTCCTCCGACAGCGTGCCGTACGTCCCCGCGATCGCCGCCTTCGCCGTCTCCCAGCCCTTCGAACCGGCAGGCGCGTAAATGCGCACTTCAGAGGCATAGCTTCCGAAGCTCCACGGCATCTCGAGCCTCTCGCAGTCCGCCGGGATCACGATGGTCTTCGGGAACGTGCCGGATGCGCTGAAACGCAGGTCGGCCATGCCCGGGCCGAAGTAAGCCGTCTGCATGATCGAATCATCCTGCAGCGAGCTCGACACATATGAGCCGTTCTGCCCGCCGCGCACGATCAGGTGCGCAGGCACATGGCCCGAGAACGGCGATGCGCCGATATAGTTGCTCGGGTTGCCAAGCTGCTTGACGTTCGTCCCGAACTCGACGAAATCAAGGTTCAGGTCCCAGTTGAACGCCGTGTCCGCCACGGTCTCCAGGCTATCGGGCAGCACCACCTCGCTCAAGGAGTCACACGTGTTGAACGCGCCCCACCCGATGCTCTTCACGCCCTCGGGGATGACCACGCGCTTGATCACGCGATTGGAACGGAACGCCTCGCGATCGATGGAAACGGTGCCGTTTTGCACGATCACGTCGGCGGTCTTGCTGGCGGCGGCGGATTTCACCAGGTGCAGCCCGTCTTCCATCTGCGCGTACAGCACGTTGTCTACCGCGGAGTACACCGGGTTCGCGCCGGCGACCGTCAGCACCTCGAGCGCGTTTGCGCCCGGGAACAGGTCGGCGCCGCCCGAAGTCAGTCCCGCGCCGACATGCGCGCGCGTCATGCCCGTCAGGTTCTTGAACGCGTTCGACCCCACCTCGGCGACGGAATCGGGAAGGACGATCGCCGTGATCGCACCGTCGTACGTCGCCGTATCCTTATCGTCATCCGAGGCCGTTGCGGCATCGTATCCGTAATCGCCGCCGCCCGAGGAGGAGCTGCTCTCCTCATCCGAGAAGGCGAGCGCCCCGATCTTCGTCAGCCTGTTCAGATCGCTGCGCAGGTTCACGGTGGAAAGCGACACGCACTTCGAGAACGCGCGCTGCGGCACCTCGACTGCGCCGCCAACGTTGACGTACGTCAGCGACGAGCAGCCCATGAACGCCTGCTCGCCCATGGCCTCGAAACCGTCGGGGAGCACGACGGAGGTCAACGCCGCGCCGGCGAAACCGTTCTTGCCGATGGACGCAAGCCCCTTCGGCATGTTCGCCTTCGACACCTGCGCACCGCTGAAGGCGCTGGCCGCGATGTCCTTGACGGTTTCGGGGACGGTATACACCCCACCCGCCGTCTTCTTCGCCGCAGGGAACGCCACCAGCTGTGTTTTATCCTTGTTGAACAGCACGCCGTCCGCTACCGAGTAGTTCGCGACGGAATCGTCGGCCTTGAACTCGAGCAGCGAGCCGTCGCCCACGAACGCCTCCGTCAGCGCGCCGGCGGGCACCTGCCTGCCCACCGTCACGGTGTTGAGCTGCTTCATGTTCGCGAAAACGCCGGTGCCCAGGTTGACTAGCGAATCGGGAAGCACGACCTCGGCCACGTTGGTCCCGGAGAACGCCCCGTCGCCGATGGACGCCAGACCCTCGTTGAGCTCGAGCGTCTTCAGGCTCGAGTCGTTGGCGAACGCCTCCGATTCGACCGTCTTCACGCTTGCGGGCAGCTTCACGATCTGCAGGCGGGCGCCGCTGAACGCCGCCTTGCCGATGGTCGTCAAGCTCGAGGGCAGGCCCTCGGCCACGGAGCCCGAAGCGCTGCGGACCTTGATCTTGTTGAGCGCCGAGCATGCATCGAACGCGCTCGCGCCGATGGTCTCCACCTTGTCGGACAGCGTCACGTTGGAAAGCTGGATGCAGTTCTCGAACGCGCTGGCCGGGATGGAGGTTACGCCGTCGGGAAGCACCACGCGCTGCACCGAGGAGGTGGAGAACGCCTCGGAGCCGATGGACGTCACGCCCTCGGGGAGCTCGATCTCGGCAAGCCCTTGGGTGCCGAAGAACGCGCGGTCGCCGATGCCGGTGAGCTTGCTGCCGGATTCGAAGCGCACCTGACCCAGGTTGTGCGTGCTCTTGAACGCCTCCTTGCCGATAGAGGTCACGCTGTACGGGATGGAAACGCTCTGGATGTCCGACCCGGAGAACGCGCCGTCGGCGATGACGGAGACGTCGTTGGGGATGGAGATGTTCGTGGATTCGCCCGTGTATCCGGTAAGCGTGCCGTTCTCATCGATCGCGAAGTCGCCGTAATCGGCCTGCTGCGCCCGCACGTGGATGGTGGCGGACTTCTTCTCGCCCTTGGAGTTCGTCACCGTAGCGGTCACGTCCGCGTCGCCCGTCTGACCCTGGGCCGCAAGCGTCACGCGGTTGGCGACCTGCTTGAGCTTCGGGTCGGCCTGCTGCACCTTCACGACGGACTCGTCGCTGCTGGTCCAGGTCACGCCGCCGGCCGCGCAGTCATCGGACACGAGGGCCGCGACGTCGAGGGTGCCGTCGAGCAGCAGCTGCGCGCTGTCCTGCGACAGGGCGACGCCGGTATCGGCGGAAACCTGCTCGACCTTCACCTGGGCCTTCGCGCTGATGGCGGGGTTGTCGGCCACGGACACGGTGATTTGCGCCTCGCCCTCCGCAACGCCCGTGAGCTGGCCGTTCTCATCGACGGCGACCACATCGGGGTTGCTGGACGCCCAGGTCAGCTTCGTTTGCGTGGAGTCGGCCGGCGCAACGGTCGCCTGCAGGCTGCTCACCTGGCCGGGGGCGAGCTTCACGGAATCGGCCGACAGCGTCACGCCCGTCGCGGGAACCGGGTTCACCACGATCTCGACGTCGCTGCTGATGTTGCTGCCGTAGTCCCATGCGCGCATATGCACGACGTTGGGGAACGCCGCGCCGTTGCTGCCCGGGCCCTTCCAGCCGTTCCAAGCGCTCTTAAGCGCGGAAACGGGCACGGAGACATGCCACGTACGCGTGCCGTCGGCGTTCTCCGCCGGATCGGAGACGGTGCTGTCGGCCCAGGAGCTGGTCGGGCAGACCACCTGGTAGTAGCAGCCGTCGGCTTTCTTCGCGTCGTCATCGGGGCCGATGAAGTTCACGCCGGCAAACCACGAGGAGTCCGTCACGTCGAACGTCACCGTGCGCTCCCCGTCTTCGCCGGACAGCTGCACGTTCGATACCTCGGGCTTCTTCGTATCGTAGTAGAAGTCCTGGTCAAGCGTCTGCTGGGCCGCGTCGTCGGTGGCCAGCGTCGCCGTGCGGCGCAGAGTGTACTTGCCGTCGGGCAGCTGGTTGCCGTCCTCGCCCAGGCCGTCGAACACGGGCTTGGAGGAGTTGTCGCCCAGATAGTAGTCCTCGACGTACAGGTAGTTGCCCACGCTGTCGTTGTACGTCGTCTTCGAAACCCAGTAATAGCTGAACGAGCGCACGCTCTCGCCGTCGGCGTTCAGGTAGTCGTACACCAACGTGCTCGCGTTGCGCTGCATGGTGGTGAACGGCACCAAGCGCGTCGGGGCATCGGTCGCCGGCGACGACGAGACGACCGCCTTCGACAGGTCGGCGCTTCCGTATTTGTCCAAGGGGTTCTTGCCAAGAGAGGTCGACGTGCCCTGGTTCATGAGCGAGCTGCCGACGATGTGCTCGTCACCGCTTCCGGCCACCGCATCGATGGCGGGCTGCTGATCCCAGTCGCCGTAGAAGCCCAGGAAGGGAGCGGACAGGTCGACGCCGCCGTTTTGCGCCGCCAGCTTCACGAAGCCTTCGACATAGGCGCCGTTCGGGGCGTTTTCGGCGACGAACGACTTGAACGCGCTATCCGCCGTCACGTTGACGACGAGCGTCGCGCTTCCGCCCAGGTTGTTGTCCGGGTCGTTGGCGGGGACGGTGATGGTTTCGCCCTGCGCATCGCCGCCGAAACTCACCTCGATGCCGCGGCCCGTCCAGTTGTAGTCGCTGCCCGTGAACACGCCGTTCGCGATCTGCTCGGACATCGCCGCCGCGTCAAGCGTGTAGGTTTGCTCCTGCTTGGTCAGGTTGTTCAGCTTCAGCGTGAAGCTCCATGAGCCGTCGGCCGATTCGCCCATTTCGCCCTTCGGACGGTCGTTGTCCGAGTCCTCGCACGTCAGATACACGGGTGTGGTGGTCGCCGCCTTCGCGTTCACCAGGCCGGCGCCCTGGAAGCGCGGGCTGTAGTACGTTTCAGGGCCCTCGTCGACCATCGGGTCGGCGATGGGGGAGGCGGTGGACATGAGCAGCTGCGAGATGAGCATGCTCTTCGCGGAATCCGAGTACCAGGCGAACTTGCTGTCGGACTCCACGTATTCGCGCACCAGCGCCGAGATGCCGGCGACCTGCGGCGTTGCCATGGACGTGCCCGACTTGTAATCGTAGTCGTTGTTCGGCACCGTGGAATAGATGTTGCCGCCGGGCGCCGTCACCTCGGGCTTGATCTTCAGGTCCGTCGTGGGTCCCCAGCTGCTGAAATCGCTCATGGTGAACGCGGTGGCGGAGGCAGTCGTCAGGCCGGATTCCTTCACGATGCGCTTGTCGGCGGCCGCCAGCAAGGCCTCGCCGGAAGCCTTCGTCACCATGATGGCGGTGGTGTCCTCGCTGTCGATGGAGAACGAGGTCAGCTTCTCGTCGCGATCGTCGTAGATGACCACGGCGAACGGCGACAGAGCGCCGATGTTGTTCACCTTGTCGGCAAACGTCAGGTCCGAACCGTCGGAAGCCGCACCGCGCCTGACCAGCACGATCGTCTTGCGATCCATGCCATCGGGATACGCTTCCTTCAGCCTCTCAACATCCGCCGCATCGCCGACGCCGCCGTCGACGTACGCGTACGAGCCGTCTTCGAGCGCCGAGAACTTCGGGGAGCCCCAGTAGCTCTGGTTATCCGCTTCGATGTAGGGGACGACCGTGCCATCGGCCGCCTTGAACGCAGGCGACGCCTCGGCGTTGTTCACACTGGCCACGGCCACGGTACCCGGCATGGCGGACGGATACGACAGCACGGAGCTGTCGGGGTCGGAGGCGTAGGGTTTGTTCTGCCCGGACTTGTTCTTATAACCCGAGGTGTACGAGTTGCCGGCCGCCATGTTCACCGATGCGCCCGTTGCCGTCAGGCTGTCGATGGCGTCGCCGTACGTTGCCGCCGCGGCATCGGAGAAGCCGGCGTCGCTGCCAAGCGAAACGTTCACGGAATCGGGGGCCAGCACCACCGCGTCGTCGAACGCGGCAAGCAGCGAGCTGTCATAGATAGTGCCGTCGGAGTTGCAGCTGACCTTCAGCATGGCGATCTGGGAATCGGGCGCCGTGCCCTGGACCTCGCCGGCGTTCGCTCCGATGATACCGGCAACGTGCGTGCCGTGGTCCATGCCGGACAGCGAACCCGGGTCGACGTCGCTGTCATGGTCGGCATAGTCGTACACGAAGGGGATCTTCTCGCTCACGTAACGGCCATTCTTGCCCTCGCCCATCTTCGTCATCTTGCTGTTGACGCCGGATTCCGTTTCGGCGAGCTTGGAATCGTCCAGGTCGCCCTTGAAGGCCGAGTGGTTCACGTCGAGCCCGGAGTCGATGATGGCGACGAGCTGGCCGTCGCCTTTCTGCTCAATCTGGTCGGCAGCGGTCATGTCAAGCGAGGTTTGGTTGGCGGGCGCATCCTGCATCCCCTGGTCGGCGGGGACCTCGTAGCCCTTCTCGATGAAGGCGTTCTTCACGCCGTCCAGGTCCTGGATGGTTGTAAGCAGGTTGGCGGGCGCCTTGATGGCGAAGCCGTCGATGGCGTGGTAGTAGTCGTAGAGCTCCTGGAACTCGGGCTGCTCCGCATCGCCGGCGTCGCGCGAGGCATCCTCCGACGAGGATTCGCCGTCGCCCAGCAGGCCGAACAGGCTGAAGCCCTGCTCCTGCCCCTGTTCCTGCTCCACCATGTCGCGGATCTGGTTCTTGAAGTAGCTGTGGCGGTCTTGGTTCACCGTCCCCATCACGCGGCTGAACAAGCTGACGCCGCGTGCGCCCGCGCCGTCCTCCAACTGCACGATGATGGTGACGTTGCCTTGCCCGTCCGCATCTGCGGCGGCCTGCTGCATCGCCTGCTCGACGGCGCTTGCCGTCGAAGGCTGGGCGCTATCGTCGGAGTCCGCCGCAAACGCCGTGGTCGAGGGAACCATCAACGTTCCCACCAGCGTCAACGCAAGACCCGAGCGCACGACGCGCCTTCCCTTGAGCTCTTCTCCCATGAGCACCCTTCCCGATTCGCCTCTATGGTCGATCTCGTTTTCGATAGACGGCGGAGCAGCGCGGACCCACCGCGTGCCAAGACCGCATACCCGGATGAGACCGTGGGTAACGATTTCAGATTCCCAAAGTTACCCGCGATATACAAAACGAGTGAAGTATACCATAGGCAACAATTTGGCAACTGCTCGGGCAGCTCCGGTTAACTTTCGCTACGAGCTCTCCATAAAGTTCACCATGGTTACCCGTGTGGCGGTTGTGCGGAGCCGGGCGCTTGCGGGCGATTGACGCTTGCGCTCGAACGGGAGGCTGGGTATTCTATAGCTATTGAGATTGATTCTCATTAACGATTCCGCCAGAACCACTACTTCAGACGAGAAGGAGTATCACCATGAATAAGCGCACCGAGCTGC
>ERZ1034917.1191-NODE-1191-length-17568-cov-30.401530_pt1 | contig 17568 bp, 26 predicted proteins | sample MGYA00520605_ERZ1034917 | MGnify/ENA primary metagenome ERZ1034917 (study PRJEB33766, sample SAMN09781784) | gut metagenome | biome: gut microbiome | host: Homo sapiens | place: Madagascar | study: EMG produced TPA metagenomics assembly of the PRJNA485056 data... | reverse complement strand
AGCCGCTGTTTCTTTTTCTTTAAAAACAAAGAACGAACAACTAACGTGTTTTCTACATAATCTCTTTCCATAAGATAATATGCATTTGTGCTCATGTCTTTATATAAAAATGCCGTGTATTTAATGTTGGTACTTGCTGGTATTTTAGGGTCTTTAGGTATATTGAAAAACCAATATCCAACGTTTGCCAAAGATGAATAATTAACACCAATTTCTTTAAAATAGGAAGTTCTTAAAGAATCCTCATTTATTTCTACCTTGGCTGTCGTTTGTTCTTTTTTATTCTCTTTAGGAGAATTGCAAGACACTGATAATGTAGTAGCAAATATGGTTACTACAACTAAATTTAATAGATTTTTCTTCATACTAATGATTTGTATCGTAATAATATTCTTTTACATTCATTTTCGCATTGTTGTTGCTTATACAATATTGCCAGTCTCAAATACTCACGCTGCCGTAATTCTCCGAGCCACAACAGCCGTTCGTAGCATTGTATAGCTCGACTTATCCCCCCTAACTCCATGTATTGCTTTATAAGCTCACGGATTTCTTTGGTTGGCATATTGTATATCTGTTTCATAAGCTTAGGTTTTTATTTGCAAAGGTAGTCCTTTTCGTTGATTTGTAGCTATAAATTTAGATATTTATTTATAGTATTTAATATAAGAATTAAAAACCATTAAAAACTAAAAGAAAACTAAGAAAATATTTTGTTGTTACAGAGAAAACTATTAATTTTGTGATGTTAAAATTAATAACAACTAATAAATATACGAATTAATTATGAAGATTATAAGATTTAAAAAAGATGAGATTAAGAAAACAAGGAAGTTCCTTCAAGGTATGCATGGCAACGAAGGACGCTACATCTCTGACGACGAGGTTAAGGACTACCTGAAAGTAGTTAGCAATTTAAAAAAGTAACTTAAAAACAAATAGGAGATACAACAATGACAAAACAAGAAGAAATCAAAGTATTGCAATCACTTAAAGGTGATACTTATTTTGCACAAAAATTTGGTGCCGATATAGACACAATGTGTGAAAACATAAAAAATGATTTCCCTATTGAGTGTGGCTGTGTATTTGACGAAGAAGCGAAAGTTTTGCGCAAAGAAATTGAAAACGTTAAAACAGCAGCAAAGGACAAGATTACAGATTTTGCACACAACATAATCGCCGCCCTCGACAAAGGCAATGACACAGATGCTATGGCTTATCAAGCGGTAGAAGAAATCATTGGCATTAAGGAAATAATCAAATTTAAACATTCTCAAAACATCAAGTTATCGGAAAGCGAAATCAATTTCTTAGTAGACAATTTGGATAAGTAGCAATATTTCATCCGTGAGCGATAAGGCGCACATCGGGTTCGAGACCCAACACGGAACAAAAGACATCATTAGTCTTAGGTAGTCTTACAGATTTGCGGTTAGTAGTTCCCTTTGAGCCGTTTCCTACCTCGTAAAACAAAGAAAGGACTGAAAGCGTGAAATCGAGAGGAGTTACTCTAAACTTGGTCGCAAGGACTTTAACTTGCCGTTTGGTTTGCGGACGCATAAGCAAGCAGCACGGAAAGGGGTGCTTAAATCCCACCGCCAAACCTTAGTGATGGCGTAAAATCATAAGGCGTGAGACAACACGGCAAACCTGTGTGACGTACAGCTTACGGCACGTTGGAACAAACGTTAAGTAGGAGTTGATAACTTTATATAATCCGTTGGGCGAAAACGTTAAGCGCATTATTTTATTAATTCCAAAAAGTATATAATATGAAAACAGCATCAATAGTAATTGAAGTAGTAACCTATTGCAATGGCAAGACGGTAAGAAATACGGTTGTATTACAGATTCCAAGAGAAGCTGCTGTAATAATAAGCGAAGATTGGCAAACAGTAGCATTTCCACAGCGTAATGCTATCGTAGCGCATGGTCTTCTTGGCAATCAGATTGCTCATTGTGACCTCGTAATTGACAATGGAATAGCTGGCGGTATGGGAAATATGACGAAAGAAAACTGTGACAATAAGCGATTTTTTAAAATAGAAGACGACGAAGAAGATTAAATGGCAGCTTTTAATATTAATACATATTATGGTTGCGAAACTTGCGAAGCCGCAGATAAGTATGGTAATGGGTGCAAGTATGGAATTATGTTCCCCGTCATGCTAACCATAGCCCAAGCAAACAAATGTCCTAACCATAGATTTAAAAATAAAGAATAATATGATTGAAATTCCGAAATCAAATGCCCTTGAGCAGCAAGAGAACGAGCTTGCATCATGGGTGCTCGAGAAGTTAAAGACAAGAAACGAAGTGCAAATCTTACAGCGAACGGAAGGTTGTTGTGCTGGCAACTGGACTGGAAATATGCCAAACGAGGACAAATGGCATGCATCTTCTTTTGAAGCGGTTGATAATGTTGTATGGGCATTTCGTAGACAAGGGTATGTCGTTACTGAACGCTATTCAAAGTACTATCCAACGGCGTATATATCCTTTAGAAAGTAACGTTATTATATAGATATAAATAATATGGAACAAGACAAAATACTGACTCACGTCTACGTTGTAAAAGTAGAGTCGAAACAGCAAGACAAAGATAATAGCAATGATGTATGTGACATTCACTTAGGTGTTCTCCGTATCTTTGCAAATAAAGAGGATGCGATGGCTTACATGCGTGAATACTATGATAAATGTCAGTTGACAAGTAAGAGTATTGAAATCTTTGAAAATGGTAACGGATATTTTTCTGTTAAAGTAAGAACATGGAGTGACAACATTTCTGGTTCTGTGTGTGTAAGTGGTGAGAAATTAGAAAACAGAATATGTGAAACAAAAGTTAGTTGTTATGCAACGGAAATAACAACAAGCTTTGACAAAGAAAAGATTTCTGTTGATGATGATTACTACGATGAATTTTTCGGGTAAAAATATGAATGTATACACAGAAACAATGTTGGCAAGCTTGTTCAATGTTACAACAACGTCGCCATACGAATGTGATTTAAAAAAGGCTGTACCCGTTAAAGGTAGAAAGTCATATAACAATGCAAAAGCGGTGTCAATACGTATAGCCGAGAACAAAGCGTTTGGTTATGCCGTATCACTTATGCTGCTTGTTGACGGACACTATCGTAAAATACAATGGAGAATGCTCTCTGATAATGAAAAAATATGTATTCAAAAAGCGATAGGTATATAAACAATAAAATCCGCTGCCTGTGGAGATACGGATGGCAGCGGATTTGGAGTTTAACGTAATATCTCGTTATAGAGATACAACAATGTGGTGCAAAGGTAGCCTTTTTTATTTGGTTACACAAAATATTTGACGTACATTTGCAAAATATTAACTAAATACTCAGCATTATGGAAGCGACATTTTCTACAATCAACGGCGAAACCCCTCATGGGGGCGTAAAGATGACGGCTTATTTTTTTGATGAAAATATGAAGCCGTGCATTGAGAAATATGCCAAGCACACAAGGATTATTGAATTTGACAAGGACGGCAATCGAATCTTTGAAGTATATTCTTAATATCAAAGAGTTGCAAGTAATGTTTCAAGCAGAGCTGTTCTGTGTGGGTATTGCTTGCGACACTTTTCTTTATCTTTAATGTATTGTGCAACAGTGTCTGCAAAATCCTCAGTTGGCGCTTGTCGACTATACGGGCGATAAAAGTTACCATCCGACTTTTGAGCTTGCAACCATTTTGTCATTGACGAGACATTTTGTAGTCTTTTATCTATATGATGTCCTGTTTCATGACAAATACTCTCTTTAAAATATTCCCATGTAGAACGAGTGTGAACTGTCACTGGTTCTGAACTATACATATATCCTTTCTTGAAGCCTTTGTAGACTTTTTTAAAGTAGTCATCAAGTGGGTGCGGTTTGTTGCAGCTCATAATCCCTTTAAGATTTTCTATTATAAAAGAAGGACATGTTTCAAGAAATTTTGATGTTCTTCCGGCATCCATGTTTGCCTCTAATGCATCAGTAAAAACCTCATAATAATAACTCATTCCATTTTTGTCTGTGTATTTCACAAAGTCCGACACATAGCCACGAATATCGACAGATTTGCCTTTGGGGGTTATAACGGTGCGAGCCTTAGACACTTCATAGGCGTTTATATCACTATCGAAAGTAAGTCCTCTTACAAGTCCAGTTTGTCGTAATTGATAACGGGTATATACAAGCGATTTATGGCGAAGCTTGGCATACAACTCAGCGACTTCCTTTGCATCTGTTGCCTTTTTAAGACGTTTGCATAAATTAGATAACGCCACGCTTTGCTTGATACCATTCTTGTGTTCTTTGTAATATACATTAAAAGCAGCTTTCGTTGTCCTAACAATGTAGGCGTTATTGATATTTATGCCTTGCGCAAATTTTTTGTATAGACTTTCTACATTAGCAATATCCCACGTTTTAGAACTTTTTAAAGCCGATAAGACTGCATTGTATCTTTCTTGAAGTGCACCTTTAAGTTGTATTCCATCGAGCGCATTGTTCATTCGTTCCAGATACAAATATGACCGCCTAAGCGTCCAGTTTCTCTGTAATGCTTGTGCATCTCGCTTTGCGTGTCTTGTTTTAGCTATCTCTTGTATAGTATTGCGACGAGACATTGCATCTGCGCCCATTTCCTTGCGTTGTGTTGCATCCAAAAACTTTATCCAATAACTTTTATTGTTTGCCAAATGCCAAGCCAACTTGTCACGTTTATATGCATCTACAATTTTGTCCGCATTATCCTCAATGTATCGTTTATATTGGTTGGGCACGTCCTTTACACGATTCGGAGATACGTAATTGGACATATCTTCTCCGTTGTACAGCCGTTTGTAGAATTGCTCACGCTCCTCGCCACTTATCATCACAGGGTCACTGGTACACATGCATTGAGGATGCCAACCATTCCACACAAAGCCTTTAGGATAGTACCCTTCAAGGTCGTCGCAAATGTCGGCACATTTCTCTGGGTCGTGTTGTGGAGATACGTGTATATGTTGACCTATAACAAAGGGTTCGTTTGCCCAACGGTCGTTTCTTGCTGTGTGATATGCAGCATTGATTTCTGTACGTGCCACACGTAAAGCATTCATACGTGAAGAACGATAAACACCCTGTCCGACCTTTTCAAGAGGTTCTTCTACAAATCTTATTCTGCCATCTATAATACGTTTTCTTCGCCATGTTACCACGTCTTTCTTCTGTCCGTTAGCAAGACGTTGAACGGTGTGATAGCGACGATACATCATATCTGGCTCTTTTAGATATTGCCGTATTCGTCTGCCTATGTCTTCGGCTGATGTTCCTTTGTTTAGCCCGTCAGCAATGACATTAGACATAGCCACCTCGAATTCTGACTTGGTCTGTTGACAGTAATTCCAAATGCGTTGGGCAAGGTTTAGCCCTTTGTCTGTGTGCAAACGGCTTGCGATAAACGTTTCTGCTGCCGTTTTACGGGCGGCAGATAACGCTTTGTCCGACATAACAGAGAAACCGCTTAAATCTGCATTGTCGTGGCTGTACGCAAGAGATACACCATCTGTTATGCCGTTCTCATAACATAACATATTATTGGTGTAATAGTCATTGAATATATCATCCAGTCGTTTGCGTAGAGTAGGGAAGTTGTCAAAATTAAAAAGTGCATCATTTTCAAGCGTATCATCCCCATAATCAAGAGAAGCAAGTTTCTTGATATAACTGCTATACAACATACCAAGTCGGCGGTTGTACGCTGCGAACAGTTGATTTAACTGCTCTTTCTTTTGTTTTGATGTTAGCTTTTTCGACATCACTTACTTAATCTATATCGTTGTTCTATATTCATAAAAGCATTGTGTTCTTTTGTGGGTTTATTGTTGTATTTGTCAATTATTTCTTCCATTTTTTTATCCCATTTGCCGAAATTTTGTTTGTTTTGAATATATTTGTATTGTTCTCTCATATTGTTAAGAGTTGCCGTTTGCCATTTATATCCTTGATAAGAAACATGAAATTTGTTGTCTCTTGTATCATATCGAATTTGCCCAAATTCTCTCGGCATACCAACTATCTTTTTACCGTTGAGACCTATCTCTACATGCAAATAACCCTGTTCGTCAACACTTAAATGTGTCACAGTAATAAAAGGTTGGTCTGGATATAATTTCTTTAATTCCTCACGACCTTTATATATAGCTTTCGCTTTGTCTGAATCTGAATAAGCTCCATTATCGTCAATTGTATACATATAGTCACTGACAGCATTAATCTTTTCAGTAGAGAGAGTTTCTTTAGGTCGACTCTTTCTTGTTCCTCCACCTCCTTTTGCCATAATTATTCCTCCTCTTCATTATTTATTGATTGTGCTGCTGATGAAGAACTGCCCATACCAAGCATCGCTGCCTGTTGCATCATTTCATCCTGCTGTTCTTCTTTCATTTCTTTTTCTACACTATCTGCATCATCATTCAACGGATTAAGCTCAATAGAACGACGTTGCGAAGTTGACGGCTTGCCTCCATTGCTTTGTGTGATAAGTTGCATCATCTCAACATCATTCTTTGGTATGTATGGCTCAAATACTGGCTCAAAGTCAATGTCCTCCGCTACGCTTGCGTCAATGCCCTTAACGTATATACCGGCATTGCAAATACCGTTGGCAACGATATTGCTTCTGCGAGTAAACATTTCCCCGTACATCTCGGTCTTATTACCAACCTTTATGAATGGGTCAGTAAACATAAGGCGTATGGCAGCACCGCTTGTATTGTTGCCCAATGTCTTCATATTCTCAAACGATATATCGGGAGTTTGCGTGAACGAGAAAATGATATTAAACAGGTATGCTATTTCCCCTTTTACCGATTCTGGCGAATGGTCCCAAGACAGTACGCTCATTTTGGTTTCCTTTCCACCTTGGAAGACAGCACCTTGTTCTCCTTTCTCTGCGAAACCCTCCAAACGACCTTGTATAAAATATTTTGGCGTGCCGAAGTAGTCATTGGTGTCGCCCCAGTTGGAGATACAATCTTCCGCTCGGTCGCAAGCCCATTGCACATCAGCCCATTCTGACTTAAACTGGCGATAATACACAACAGGTATCTTGGTAAAGCCATGTGCTTTTGTTTCGGTAAGGGTCCAGCCTGACCCGTTGTTGATGTATTTGTAGACAAACCTATCCGTATATACATCGAAATGCAGTTCTCTTGTGCCAAGCTCGTCAAACGTGTAGTATTCACGTCCAAAGCCGTCCATTCTATGCCAGTCGTTGTAATGTGGATATAGCTTGTCACCATTGGCAGGCGTAAGCATTTGTACACGAATCTCGCCGCCAAGTCTTCCGTTTTCGTCGGTAGTCATATACCATAGTTCGGCAGCTTCACACTGCGAGGAAACGGTACGTACAAGCTTCTTGTCAAAATACTTTATTTTGTTGTCGTGATAGCAATGTATAATGGCATCAAAGAGCTGCTTCTGCTTGCCACTGAGCTTTTTTACCTCCACGCCGTGGGAGTTGGCTTTGTACGTTACGGCATTTGTTAGAAGGAAGCCCACAAGTCTTTCTACGACAATTTTCTGTAATGGAAAAGCTATTCTAACTCTGTCAACAAATTCGGTTTTGTATACAGTTTGTCCTGTAGTAGGGTCTTTGTAGTCTGTTGGTACTTTTATTTTCTTCTTCTTGCGTTTTTTTTCGTCGAAGACTTTGTGCTTGTAGGGGTCCCATTGGCTCATAAGAGTCTCAAAGCTCTCATGCTGTGGCAGCTTTCGTGCCGTCAGTAACATATGTACTGTATTGGCATCATTTGCGAGTATTTCTGTTATTTTCTTCATATCTTGCTAACTTTGTTAGCAAAGTTATAGCATAATATATTATCTTATATTATAATTAGTTATCTTGTGTAAACAAAAAAACTATACTTATGCTTTTATATTATTCCCAATATCTCACTTGCGCTCATGCCGCTGCCGTAAGCACCAAGAACCTTGTCGAGTACAACATAACGGATACCGTCTAATCCGTGGTTCCACATGTCAATTGGTACATTGCGCCAATTTCCTTCTTTATCTTGTTGCCAAGTGTAGTTGTTGAACTCCTTGCGGATATTCACAGAACGGCTCGTAACGTGTATCTTAAATTGTTGCATCTTCATAATGCCTGCGTTTATTGAACCTTGAAACTTTGTGACTGGTTTAATATTCAGACCTGCGTTGTATATTTCATCAACAAGACGTGGGTCTGCACTCTCTGATATTATTTCTAGGTCGCCTTTTATATTTTTAAGTTCTCTAATTATATCGTCAGTCATCATTTTGGTTCGATAACAACGTTCATCAACATATAGGTCGTTACCACAAAGATACACTTCAACAATGGCTGTTGGGTCATTGGTGTAACCAAAATCCATGCCAATCCAATGATGTCTATGTGCTTCAACTGGTATATAATCATCTACGACAACATTCTCAAACACAAGACCTTCGACAATAGCACGCTGTCCGAGTCCGTATATGCGCCACAAGCTCGGGTTTTTCCATTTTAAGCTTTCAATTTCATCAATAACTTTTTGTTCAAGAAATGGGTTGTCTTTATATGTGGATATGAACCAATAGGTATTTTTTTCCTCGTTTACTTGGTTTATCCAATGTTCCTCGCTAAATGAAGGGTTATAGTCGAGTATAGAGAACTCTGTAGTACGCATTTGTAGCTGCTGCCATTCTATAAAAGAAAGCTCATTTGCCTCGTTTACAAACAATATCTTACGCTTAGAACCACGCACCTTTTGCTCGTTGTCTGTGGAGAAGAACTCAATCCAAGAACCATTAGGGAAAGTGTACACATACTCTGACTTGTTCATTGATTTATCATTCCACCAACCCAAGGACAACATCACATTCTTAAAGTCACGGTATACGGTACGCTTAATAGAGGGCATACCGGCACGTATTATTGAAACGGTTGTGCCAGCGTTATTAAAGCAATAGATGCAAAGAAACTGCACAATCGACCATGTTTTGGCCGAACGTGAGCTTCCTTGCAATGATACGGTAGTAAATCCCGCTTTCTTGGCGGCATCTATTCTCATGTAGTTCTTTGCTAAAAATACGTGTGGCATATTAAAACCTTTTCTTTAGGAGACTGACCGAAAACTTTATTATAGAAACCTTTTTTAGCTTGGTACTTAGTTTATTAGCAAATATTATTTAACTCTTGGCTGCTCTTCTATAGATTATAGAAGGGTTACTAAATAATCCGTCAAGGATTTCTCCTCCCTGCTCTTTAATTTTGATTTCTTCCTTAAGTTGTTCAATTTCTTCTTTCGTTAGCAAATCCACAGTCAAGCCGTGTTTTGATAAAACTTTTTTTATTTTTTCTTTCATAGTGTATTTATTGGGTTTGATACAAAAACTTCTTTAATTTCTCTTCTTGGTATATTCCCAACCGTATTTCTTGGCAAGTATTTTCATAACTTTGTGAAAATGTGTTACTGTTGCTCTTGCAATGTTGCTTTCATGCCACTTTGTTTGGTCGAGGTAATTGTTTCCTTGTTTTGATACTTTCCTATTTGCATTTGCAAATGCCTTTTTTGCTTCTGCTATTGACACGCCCCAACCTCCCTTTGGGCGTTTTATCGAAAACGTATATGTTGGGGTTACTGCTCGCATTTCTTTTGCATTTGCATAAATGGCAGACATTATATCTTCACTTGAAAACGAGTTACCAATGCGTCTAATACCACTTTGACCAAGTGCGCGAGGGTGGTTGTGGGTCAATATACTATTTGCTGGTATTTTCTTGAAGTCTAATATTACCTGTGGACCATTGCCAGCTATTGAAGAAACAAAATCGCCATTGGCGTTGAAAATGTGCATTGTTTCGTCTTTATTACGCCTGTATTTCTGTTCCATGCCGACAATGTTCTTCATCATCTTTGCAGTATATCCTTTTTCGGTAGCTCCCTTCTTACCAGGTGCACTCTTCTGTGGGTATTTCTTTCTTGTTCCTCCACCTCCTTTTGCCATAATTATTCCTCCTTATTTTTTATCTGGTTGCGCATCCTTGCGTTCTTTCTCTTTCTGAATTTCCGCAAGAACTTTGTTGTATTCATCTGTGTTTGTAACAACATGCACTTGCAACGGCTCTTGTCTAAGCTGTTCTCCTTTGCTCGTAAGGTCGATGTGCTGTATCTTGCCATAGGCTCTATCTACGACACGTTCGAGTATATCCATGCCCTTTTTGTCAAGAATACCCTTAGCGACAATGCGCTGCATCATAGGACGTGTCTTGTCGGCAAGGACAGCCTTAAGTTCATCCTCGGGCAATGTCGCTATATAGAGAAAAGACTCGGCTATAGTCTGCGCAGTTGGCACTTCGTAGCCTTTTTCTTTCATCTCGGCAATGAACGTTGTCATTGTTCTTGGCTTGGGTGGTCGTCCTTTGGGATTAGTAACTTCGCCTTTTTTAAACTTGCCTTTTTCGAGATTGGCAAGTTGTTTTTTGCGCTTACTTTCATTTTTTGATAGTGCCATATTATTTTCCTTTCTCCTTATATTTTCCTTTCATTATGTGTTTATCGCACATTTAAGCACGTTTATCGCTGTTTAAAGCCGTTTTACGGCACATTTCAAGAATTTGCATATACTCCATCAGCTCACCACGACGGAGTATGTTAGCGCATAGGCTGACAAATGCAGTCGCTTTATCACTCTCGTTTATGCGCTTTATTTCACTTGCGCTCAACGTTAGTAAATACTCCATCACCGCCACCTTATCCTTTGCAGGCAGCGATGATGAAATGTTAATGTTGAGCGCACGCTCAATGGTTGTTCTGATGGGTAAAGGCTTACTCATAATTGCTTTTGTTTACAAGTTGCATAAACTCGTTACGAACTTGTGCATCTTCTTTAAATGCACCGACAAGATATGAAGACATCATCTTACCTTTCTTTTTTACACCTCGCATAGTTTTACAAAGGTGCTCGCCTCGCATAACAAGAGCCATACCAAGCGGCGGATTTTCGTCTCCAAGAGCCTTGGCAAGCATATCTACGATGTCGTGAACAAGACGTTCTTGTATTTGCATACGAGCTGCGCAATAATCAACGACACGTCCAATTTTTGATATGCCGAGTATTTTACCCTTTGGATTAGGAATATAAGCAAACCAATACTTACCAAAGAATGGCATTATGTGGTGTTCGCACATAGAATAAAAATCTCCTTCGTCTACCACCATATTGTCGTAAACAATGCCATCTTTGCCATTGTCGAATGTTGTAATCTTTGGCATTTGCTTTTTGTCGTAACCACGGAAGATTTCGTTCCACATTCGTATAATGCGGTCGGGTGTACCAACAAGACCTTCACGAGTAGGGTCTTCGCCTATGTACTCCAATATACGTCTTATATTGTCTTCGACGGTTACTTCGTGCTCGTCAGGGAAAATAAGCCAGTCATTTTCGTCTACAATACCTCCACAGTATTTAACTTTGTTTAGTGAACGTTTTTTAGCATAAGCAACTGCTGTGTCAAAGTCTTTAAACTCTTCAATTGTTTTTCCACTGTCACAAATATCGTCTACGACAAGAGTAGTGTGGTTGATGTTAGCCTTGTCGCATTCAATAGGAGTGTTAAGCAGTCGTGAAAGTTCAACGGCTGTAAAATAGCCACCTCGAGGAATTGGATATATTGATTTGTAGCAACGCTTTTTTTCTTTAATTTCGCGTGCTATCTCTGCAATCGCGACTTTGTAACAGTCGTATGTTATTTTTACCTTATTGTTCATAATTTTGTTTTATTATTATCTTACATTAATTATCTTCTGCTGCTGTAAGGAAAGTTGCCATTTAGGGTGAAGCTTTACGAACTCAACGGTTTTCTTTGAGATGTCAGCGTTCTTTTCTTTGTCGCCTACATCGCAAGGTTGAACATAAAAGCAACGTGCTTCAATGCCGTAATCACTTACTTCATGCACACCATCATAAACAACCTTTATCTCATGTGCCTTTGTAATGACAGGCATTGCGTTTTTAAGATAGGCGTACTTTGGTGAGCATGTTATCCAATTAATATTAGCAGGTACTTTACGTGTGCCGTTTGTTTCCATTGCTATATAGTAACCTTCATAGGTTAATGCGTAGGTAAGAGCATTGTCTACTTGCAATGTAGGTTCACCGCCAGTCAATACCACGAATTTGCATCCTGGAGCAACTTTTTTTATTTCGTTGATAAGCTGTTTTGCTGTATATTCTTCGTATTGTTGAAAATCCGTGTCACAGAATGGACATTGAAGATTGCATCCAGAGAAACGTACAAATACAGCGGCACGTCCTGCCCATCGTCCTTCACCTTGTATTGAATAAAAGATTTCGTTTATTCTATATGTCTTTGCCATAATTACAGCTCCTCTGTTTCGTTTAAAACTCCATCTTTATGATAAATTGCAATATTGCCTTCGCTTTCCTGTACTTTGGCTTTGTAGCATTGAGGTATCTGCTCTACAATCCATTTAGCGATATTCTCAGCAGTTGGATTAAAATGCAATAATTCGTTGAGATTACCATGGTCAAGGTAATCGTGTATCTTCTGCTTTATATGCTTAAAATCCATTACCATACCGTCTTTGTTAAGCTCTTTGGCTTTACAGTACACGGTAACAATCCAGTTATGACCATGCACGTTTGCACATTTACTTTCGTAAGAAAGATTTAGCTTGTGACAAGCCGCTATTTCCATTTTTTTTGAAACGTAGAACATATTTTTGTATATTTATTTTGTTATATGTGTTATATTTACTATTTTTGCCAATAAGCTTTTGCTTGAGGGGACACTCGGTAGGCTTTTAAAACCCGACCCCCACTAAGATGCAAAGGTGGCAAGGGGAAGCCTCTCTTGCTATTTATTTTAACTACCACTTATTTAGAGTCTCCATGTCGTGCCAATACAATTCATGTTTTTTGTTTACGACAAGAACACCTTTGAGCTTAATTAGATTACTGCCGCTTCTTGCTCTGTTGTGCTCGTACCAATCAATGCCCTTTTGAATGCTTTGTCGCGAGAGAACTCCTTGTTTGTCGTATATAGCAGCAAGGCTTACACCTTTATCACTTGCATGTTCCAATGCCGACAATATGCCATATTTAGCATTGTCTGATTGTTTTGTTGTCTGCTCGTAATAATACGTACCTACCTTTGCATCTGGAAATGTTGGCTCGCCTTTAACGGACAATTTAAAAGACACTCCTCCGTTTTTTAAATCTTCAGGAAGAAGATATACGCCATATCCAAGTCTTGCAAGCTCTTTTGCAAACTTAAATTCATCGTTGCTTCTACCTTCGTTTGCGTGCTTATGTCCTTCTTGCCAAATCACAAATCCTCCACTTTTTCTATTGTAATAGTCAATACCGTTTCCTAAAGTTCCAAGTCTTTCTCTTTCGCTTGTATAATAGTCATACGATTTCGGCATTGGTGGTCCGATAAGCCTTGTTCCGCCTGGTCCTTTTGCCATAGTTACTTAAAACATTTAAACCATACGTCGAAAATCTCGTCGTTATCTTTAACCACAGGCTTTGTATAAGGAATTTGACCTTGCATTGCAAATTCCACTTTTCGTACACAATCATCAAAATTGTTATATCTGTACATTTTTTCAAACTGTTCCATATATGCAAGTCTGTTTGGGACGATAGGAATGCAGCCAAGTGCAACGGCTTCTTGAACTCCATAACCAAAATTCTCTTGCAACGCAAAACTTACCACAACCTTTGCTTTTGCTAATACCTTATAGTATTCGTCTTTGCTTAGATGCTCCTTTTGCGTATTGATATACTTATATTGAGGAAGTCTTTGTTTAAGCAATTCAAATAAATATGGCTGCTTCTCATCAACATTTCTACCGTTAAAGACAATGATGTCCTCTTTAGGAGAATTTGTTTTATACCTATCAATGCCCTTAAAATCCAGCGGCAATCCAGTTACCACAATCTTATCAGCGTCAACGTATCTTTTCTTGAGAACATCTTGTTTTATAAAATTGCTACCCACATAAACTTTCTCACAGATATCAAAAATGCTTTCCTCAAACCCTTTATAAACTCGCTCCATTTGTCGAACGAAATCTGTATCAGTAAAACTGCCTGCATGAAGAATGCCTTGTACCTTTAGGTTATAACCCGAAAAAAAGTTTAGATACGGAACTGCCATAAGTGCAAAGTTCCAGATATCAGTCACAAACAGAGTTTCATTTACGTCAATTTTGTTTGTGATAAGCAGCTCTATCAATTGCTGAAACTGGTGTAGCTGTCTATATACAGTATTATCCGCATCCAAAAAGCTTCCGTGCTTAATCTCGTTAGAAAACACGGTAGGTTCAAGATACGTATATTGTATCTTTTTACGGTCAAGATATTCTTGAATATCTCTATCTAAATGCGTTGTATAACGCTGTTCAATATGTTCAATTGGTAAGTATATCATAGTCTTATTGTTTAATAACCTCTGCGCCATTCTCGTTATCTTCAAGTACGGAGCAGTAACTTAACTGAAATTTTTCTAAGAGCTCTTTTGCGAGCATTTCGCAGCTCTTATTTCCAAACTGACAAACACCGACACAATATTTAACGTGAAGATATGCAAGTATTCTTCTTTTAAGACGGATAATTTCAATTTGTCTGTTGTCGTCTGTAACTTCTTTTTTGCATTCAATATAAAAGATATGCCTATGAGGATGTTTTAAGAAAGAAACTTCCTCAATATTACAATCCTTCCATTGATGAATACCTTCAACTTGAAGTCTAACCACGACCTGACATTTGCTTATATCGCTCATAATCTAAGTTGTTAAAGTTGTTATATACGTAATTTAATTTTTTAACATCATTAGCTCCTGAAACGGCTAAGAATAGCTGTCTGTTATGCATCTTTGCGTATTTCTGAAACTTAATAAATGTAACACAAGAGGCAAGACTCTCTATTGAAAAATCTCCTTTATGCTGTTCTTTGTCTATAAATAGACCTGGAGTTACCTTTATTTGATTTAACTCCTGCCTTAAAGCCGTAGGGATGCATCTTCCTCCCTTTTTTAAAATATTCTTGTAAGGCATACCTTTTACACCTTGTGGAGTAAAGTAATTCAATGTTCCGTAACAAAGTGCAGCTTGCTTCCAAGAGCTACTATCAACACTAACTAATGGAACTTGAAACATTTTAGGAAATGTAACATAGCCAAGTCCATGCACCTTTGCTCTTCTGTTGGTATGTACAGAAACATCTTGGAAACGTTTTGTCATCCAATCACCTTTTGTAGTGACACCACCAGCAACACAGATATTTTGGTTTGTGTTTAAAGTTTCATTAAGATATTGCCAATCTTTATCAAACATGGTGAGCACAAACATAGGCTCAAACCCTCGGCTAACCATCAGCTCGTAGTTTTTTTTGCTTTGTATATCATTTCCTACAACGTCAAGCATAACATACTTTTCGCAGTTATTGCCGTATTTCTCTAAAAAACGACAATAGTTGTCAACGGTAAGCCAATCTCTTTTTTGTTTTGCATTATGAAGGGTGAATGCTCCACTATCAATCATGACATTAGCTATTCCGTCTTTATGCAAGCCGAAACACCAATCGCAAAATACCTTATCGTTGTTAAGATATGCGTATGAAGCTAATATATTGAACGAAACATTGTTTCTCATACAACTTACTACTTGATTTCTACAGGATAATCTGTTAGAGCAACCTTGATAGCTTCTCTTATTTCATCTTCTTGCTCTTTGTTAGTTAAAGGAATGGTAACCTCAATTTTGATAGGCTTATCCAATACAGGGTCTTTAACCTCTTCATCAACAGGTGGAAGTTCCTCCCATTCATCTTTCTGCAAAAAGGAGCAATCAACACCCCAGTCCTGCAAATCCTCTACTTCCCAATCACCGTTGGCAAGCTCGTCCCAATCCCAGTTTCCTGCCTGTACGTTGTCCTTGATGGCATATTCCTTAATTTTGGCAATAGGCACGTCCTTGTTAAGTACAAAGCAAGGCAAAGCGTCAAAACCTTCCACGCCTTCGTTGTGCAGCTCTTGACAAATACGCAAACGCATATTACCGCAGATAACGACAAACTTGCCGCCCTCGATTGCGTACACCATAAGTGGCTTGTATTGCAACAGCTCGGGCGAGTCTTTGAGCGACTTCTTTAACTTGTCGTGTTCTTCGCCTTTAAGGTAGCGAGGGTTCTTTGGAATGCCTACAATCTGCCCTTCATTGAGTTCCAGGCAGCTTAGATTTATTCGTTCTTTAACGCCCAATTCGTTGAGCGTGTTATTCCGCTTTTTTGCCATATTAAACGAGTTTTATAATGATTTAAGGCAAAGTTAAGCAGATTTATCAAGGTTTATAAGGATTTATTAGTTTCTGTGTAAACAAAAAAGGCACGCTACGTTTTAGCCGTGCGTACCCTTTAAAATGTGTGTTATATTACAACTGTGTTACCTGTGTTTCTGTGAGTTTACACAAGATATTAGTTTTGTTAAACCTAATTATCCTGTATAATTACATTTGTTTTTAACATATTTATTTTTGATATACATGTTTACTTATTTAACAACCTTAGCAACTCTTCCCGTATTGCCTTTTGAACCTGTGATTTTGTTCTTGTAGTCGCCATACCATAAGAACCACTATTTGTAAAAACATCACGACCTAAAGAATATCCATCTGATGTTCTAACAATGTCAACGATATGTCTTTTGTCGTATGTGCTCTGATGGCTTATGCGATATTCTACATCATTAATGCGTATATATTCAGAATCGTTTTGCTTTGGCAGCTTAAAACTATTTATTTCTTTTGTTTTTGCACTGATATACTCAGCATTATATTTTGTGCTTGCACTTGCGCTACTGCTTGTTCTGCTTGCACCTGCGTTGTTTGCGCTTATTGTTCTTGTTGAACCTCCACCTTTTGCCATAATATTTTTTTATTTTGCAAAGTTAATAATCTATGTAATCTGGGGGTAAATAATATCTAACCCCGTATAAACAATTAATCCTCCTCGTCGTCACGTTCGAGTTCTGCGTCAGGATTTTCGGCCTTGAATATTCTCCAAGCTTTGTTGAGTCTGCGACGCTGATATTTAAGGTCGTCTTCAAGTTCTTCCCAACCTGTAAGGTATATATCACCATCTTCTTCTACGTATTCAACCTTGTAATCTAAATCATCTACTGTAGCTTAAAAACCAATAACGTTACCTTCTTTATCTTTAATGTCGTTAGCTTCAACCATTCCCATTGCGCTGTAACCTATACAGGTACATTCAATGTCGGGTAACGACATATCGCCTGATGCATCAAAATACTCTCTAAGGTCGTTGTTAAGCTTTTTAACCTTCGCCTTGCGTGTGTTGAGTTTGTTAAGTTCTCTTTTTGTAAGTTGTATCATTGTTGTATCTCCTTTGTTTATTAGTTATATTAATTTTAACACCATAAAATTAATAATTTATCTTCAAACAGCAAAATAAAAACTAATAAAACATTAATATTTAATATATTTTAAATC
>ERZ1034917.1190-NODE-1190-length-17606-cov-4.248248_pt1 | contig 17606 bp, 11 predicted proteins | sample MGYA00520605_ERZ1034917 | MGnify/ENA primary metagenome ERZ1034917 (study PRJEB33766, sample SAMN09781784) | gut metagenome | biome: gut microbiome | host: Homo sapiens | place: Madagascar | study: EMG produced TPA metagenomics assembly of the PRJNA485056 data... | reverse complement strand
GATGTTGCGGTCGTTATCGACGCGCTTACTCAGGTCTGCGTTGACTTGGATGCGTCCACGGAAGACTTTTACAAAGTTCGCACTTCTGATGGGGTTGAGGGCTTTTGTATGAGAAAGTACATTGCCCTTTCCAAGTAAGGAGTGCATCTATGGATACGACTGAAAGCATCCTGACATCAGTGAAGAAGCTTCTCGGAATTGACGAGAGTTACACTCACTTTGACGCCGACCTCATCATGCACATCAACTCCGTCTTTTCCATTCTTGGACAGATGGGAGTTGGCCCAAAGAAAGGCTTTGCCATTTCAGGGGCTGATGAAAAGTGGTCTGACTTTCTGGAGGATGACCCCGGTCGGCTTGCCCTTGTAAAATCCTATATGCACCTTAAAGTTCGGCTGCTTTTCGACCTGCCTACCGCTTCCTCTGCTGTTGACGCGATGAACCGTCAGATCAGCGAGTTTGAGTGGCGTCTTTTCGTGGCGGCCGATAATGCTGCAAGAGAGGAGGAAAGTCAAAATGGATGAACTTTGCCACTATGGTATCAAAGGCCAGAAATGGGGCGTTCGCCGTTTCCAGAATTCAGACGGCAGTTACACTTCTGAGGGAAAACGCCGCGCTCAGCAGCAGGAGAAGAAAGATCCTGTGAAAGAGATGAAAGATGAAGACCTTAGAAAGGCAATCAATCGGTTATCTCTGGAAAACAAATATAAGGATCTGACTAAAAAGCCGACCCCGCCCTCCAAGCTTGAGTCGACCAAGAAAGCTGTGGATGCCACTTCCGAACTTGTCAATCGGGCGAAGAAGATGGATCAGGACAGCCGCAAGGCTACGAAGAAAGAGCGGATGGACCTGAGCAAGAAGACCGATAAGGAGCTTCGCGACCAGATCAACCGCGAGCTTTTGGAACGGCAGTACAACGATCTGTTTGCCAAGGAGTCGGTGTCTAAAGGCCGCCGCTATCTTTCCGATGTGCTTGACAGCGCCGGAACGGTTTTGGCCGTCGGCAGCTCGGCTCTGAGCATTGCTCTCGCAATTCAGCAGTTGCAGAAGAAGGCGGGGTAATACCGAATGGCCCTGTCGAATACTGCTGTCCCCCGGTATTACGGGAAATTTCGTGAAGCGGTGATTCGGGGTGAGATCCCTGTCTGCAAAGAGATCTCGATGGAGATGAACCGGATCGACGATCTGATTGCAAATCCGGGAATCTATTACGATGATAAAGCCGTTGAGGGCTGGATCAAGTATTGCGAGGCAGAGATGACCCTGACGGACGGTTCCGATCTTCACCTCCTTGACAGCTTCAAGCTGTGGGGCGAGCAGGTATTCGGCTGGTATTACTTTGTGGAGCGCACGGTCTATGAGCCAAATGCGGACGGACGAGGTGGGCACTATGTCAAGAAGATGATCAAGAAGCGGCTTGTGAACAAGCAATATCTGATCGTCGGACGAGGTGCAGCCAAGTCGATCTATGACTCATGCATCCAATCGTTCTTTGAGAATGTGGACACCAGTACAACACACCAGATCACGACGGCTCCGACCATGAAGCTGGCCGAAGAGGTCATGTCGCCGATCCGCACCGCCATCACAAGAGCTCGCGGCCCTGTATTCCAATTCCTGACCCAAGGCTCGCTCCAGAATACGACCGGTTCACAGGCCAACCGCGTCAAGCTGGCCTCGACCAAGAAAGGCATTGAGAACTTTCTGACCGGCTCTCTTATTGAGATCCGCCCCATGTCGATCAACAAACTGCAAGGTCTTCGATGCAAGATCGCGACTGTGGACGAGTGGCTTTCCGGTGACATTCGCGAGGATGTTATCGGTGCTATCGAGCAAGGTGCTTCCAAGGTGGACGACTATCTGATCGTCGCCACCAGTTCGGAGGGTACTGTTCGTAACGGCGCCGGTGATACCATCAAAATGGAGCTCATGAGCATTCTCAAGGGCGACTATCCAAACCCGCATGTTTCGATCTGGTGGTACAAGCTCGACTCTGTCGATGAGGTCGGTTATCCGGAGATGTGGATGAAGGCGAACCCCAACATTGGAAAGACAGTCAGCTACGAGACCTATCAGCTTGATGTGGAACGCGCCGAGAAAGCACCTGCCGCAAGGAATGATATTCTTGCCAAGCGTTTCGGGCTGCCGATGGAGGGTTACACCTATTACTTCACCTACGAAGAGACGCTGCCGCATCGCAAACGCGATTACTGGCAGATGGCCTGCGCGCTGGGCGGAGACCTTTCTCAGGGTGACGACTTCTGTTCGTTCACCTTTTTGTTCCCGCTGCGTAACGGTTCCTTTGGCGTGAAGACCAGAAACTACATTACTTCCAGAACACTGAATAAGCTGCCAGCTGCTATGCGTAATAAGTATGAGCAGTTCATGGATGAGGGCAGTCTTGTCGTTTTGGAGGGAACGGTTCTGGACCCGATGCAGGTCTATGAGGACTTGGATGAGTACATCGTTGCGTGTGGGTATGATGTCCGCTGCTTTGGTTATGACCCATACAACGCCAAGGAGTTTGTGGAACGCTGGGCGGCTGAGAACGGCCCGTTCGGCATTGAGAAAGTCATTCAGGGCGCGAAGACGGAGTCTGTCCCCTTGGGTGAACTGAAGAAGCTGGCTGAAGACCGGATGCTCCTCTTTGACGAAGAGCTGATGACCTACGCCATGGGTAACTGCATCGCCATGGAAGATACCAACGGAAACCGAAAGCTGATGAAAAAGCGGTATGAGCAGAAAATCGACGCCGTGTCGGCTATGATGGATGCCTATATCGCTTACAAGCGGAATCCGGAAGCATTTGAATAAGAGAGGAGGTTAACCATGGACTATCTTGACAAACCAGACATTCAAACCTTTCTTGCCCACCACGGCATCAAAGGTCAGCGGTGGGGAGTCCGCCGCTTCCAGAACAAAGATGGATCTTTGACAAAAGCTGGCGTTGAACGCTACGCCGAAGAATCGTCCAAGACGATCAAAGTCAATAATGACGGTTCGTCGACTATCCCAAAGGGATTTGTATTTAACCGAGTCGGCGGAGCCCAACTTGATCCGAATAAATCTGGCGGGTTGTATGTTAGTTATGGAAAAGCCGATGCATCTCGTTATGTTAAAAATCTCGGTCCGACTCCCATTGGGAAGCTGCTAAAGACGGCCGCATACAATGTTCAGCACATTTCAGTCACAGAGCCATTGAAAATGCCGTCAGATGAGCAGGTAGTAAAGGAGACTGCGGAGCTACTTATAAAAAACAAGAAGCTCCTTGATAGTCTCAACGCATCTATTTACAGGTTGGCTGTCACTAACGATTTCGACAAAAGCGTTAGTCTCGCAGATGTCGAAAAAGCGCTTCGAAATCCAAGCAGTAAAGAGAGCGTTAAGCTTGCTTATGGCATAAATACCTTCCTTGGGGATGGGAGGATGGCCGCTGAATCAAAAATTGTTTACAAGCATTTTAGGGACAAAGGTTATGACGCTATCCCGGATATTCACGATCGCCTGACTGGAACATCTGAAACGGCTATGATCGTAATAAATCCAGACAAACTTCAGGTCACATCAAGCACGGTCATCACAAAAGATGTGATGAAAGAAGCGAGGGAGTATGTCAAGTCTTTAGAAAAGCTTCCTATAAGTGAACTCATAAAGGATTAACCCTGCGGAATTTTTTTATGCCATGAAGGAGGTGATGAGTTCCGAATGGAAATGACAGTTGCCACGCGGCTAAAGCACGCATGGAATACATTCATGAACCGAGATTCTTATGTTTCTCGGATGTCGATTGGGCCGAGTTACGGTTATCGCCCCGACCGTCCACTCTTCAGCCGTGGAAATGAGCGTTCGATCATTACCTCGGTCTATAACCGTATTGCGCTGGATGTCTCATCTATGACCGTTCAGCATGTGCGACTGGATGGCAGCGACCGATTCAAGGAGGTCATCGAGAGTGGGCTTAATAACTGTTTAACGGTAGAAGCCAATGTTGACCAGACCGGAAGGGCCTTTATGCAGGACATTGTGATGTCGATGCTTGACGAGGGCTGCGTTGCTATCATCCCTGTCGATACAAACTTTGATCCTGAGAAAACCGACGGCATTGACATCGAAACGATGCGGACCGGCAAGATTCTTGAATGGTTCCCGCAGCATGTAAAGGTTCGCGTCTACAATGACCAGCGCGGTGAGAAAGAGGATATTCTTGTCCCCAAGAGTACCGTCGGCATTGTGGAGAATCCTTTCTATGCTGTCATGAATGAACCGAACTCTACGATGCAGCGGCTTATCCGAAAGCTGAACCTGCTGGACGCCATTGACGAGCAGAACAGTTCCGGAAAGCTGAACCTCATCATTCAGTTGCCGTATGTCATCAAGACAGAATCACGTCGTCAACAGGCGGAATTGCGCCGACAAGATATCGAGAACCAGTTAGCCAGTTCCAAATACGGTGTTGCATACACTGACGGAACTGAGCATGTGGTCCAACTGAATCGCCCCGTCGAGAACAACCTGATGTCCCAGATCGAATACCTAACGAGTATGCTTTACAGCCAGTTAGGTTTGACCCAGGGCATTCTGGATGGCTCTGCCGACGATAAGACGATGCAGAACTACCTGACTCGAATCGTTGAGCCGATCCTCTCTGCCATTGTTGATGAGATCAAGAGGAAATTCCTCACCAAAACTGCTCGGTCGCAAAAGCAGTCCATCCTGTTCTTCCGAGATCCCTTCAAGCTGGTGCCTGTCGATAAGATCGCTGAGATGACTGACAAGTTCACCCGCAACGAGGTCATGACCTCGAATGAGATCCGGCAGAAGATCGGCATGAAGCCTTCTTCCGACCCAAAGGCGGACGAGCTGCGCAACAGCAATCTGAGCGCACCGGCGGAAAGCACGCCGGCATCAACACCGAAGGAGGACAACAATCAAAATGGAGAAGAAACTTAAGTACGACTTCAGCGGCTGGGCGACGCGCAACGACCTTGTGTGCAGTGATGGCCGCACCATTCGCCGTGATGCGTTTGCGCATTGCGACGGAAAAACCGTCCCCCTCGTCTGGAATCATCAGCACAACGACCCGACTAACATTCTGGGCCATGCGCTGTTGGAAAACCGCGAGGATGGCGTTTACGCTTACTGCACTTTCAACGACACCGCTGCCGGTAAGGCGGCCAAGTTGATCGTGCAGCACGGTGATGTGGACTCGCTGTCCATCTTTGCCAATGGCCTGAAGCAGCAGGGCGGAAATGTGATGCATGGCGACATCAAGGAGCTGAGTCTTGTGGTCGCCGGTGCTAATCCCGGAGCATTCATCGACTTTGTCGATCTGGCTCACGGAGAGGGTTCTGAACAGGAGGTCATCCTGAGCGCGAATGAACCCATCACGCTCGCTCACGCAGATGAAGGCAAAGCTGATGACTCTGCCGATGACGGCAAGAAGTCCGCTGATGGCGAGAAGAAAGAGAATGGCTTTGAAGACGGCGATACCGTTGAGGATGTCATCAACAGCCTGACCGAAAAGCAGAAGACCGTAGTGGTTGCTCTGCTCGCCAATGCTATGGCCCACAGCGATTCTGACGACGATGATGGCGAAGAGAAGAAGGACGACGGCCACATCGAACATTCTGACAAATCCGAAGGAGGAGAAAAGACTATGAAACACAATGTTTTCGAGAAGCCTGAGGACAATCAGGCGACCACCCTGAGCCATTCCGCTCAGACTGAGATCATCGCCAGTGCAAAGCTCAAGAGCGTCGGCACTCTTCAGGGGGCTATGAAGCTCTACGCCGAGCAGCACAACGATACTCTGAAGCACGGCATCGACGACATCGAGGCCCTGTTCCCTGAGTATAAGGATCTGCGCACCGGCGCCCCTGAGCTCATCACCCGTGACCAGGGCTGGGTCAATGTGGTCATGAACAAGGTCCACAAGAGCCCCATCAGCCGTATCCGCACCCGCAACATGGATGCCCGCGGCGATGACATCCGCGCACATGGTTACCAGAAGGGCAAGAAGAAGGTTCCTTCCGGCAACATGAAGCTGATGAAGCGCACCACCGATCCGCAGACCATCTACATCACTGACTCCATGCACCGTGATGACATCATCGACATCACCGATTTCGATGTGGTCGAGTACCAGTATGGTGTGATGCGTCAGACTCTGCTGGAAGAGGTCGCTACTGCTATCATGATCGGCGACGGCCGCGATGAGGCGGACGAGCACAAGATCTCTGAGGAGCATGTCCGTTCTATCTGGAATGACGACGATCTCTACACCATCCACTATGATGTGGACATCGAGGCTGCCCGCAACGAGCTTCAGGGTACCGGCACCGCTTCCCGTTTCGGCGAGAACTACATCTACGCCGAGGCGATCATCACGGCCGCGCTCTACTCCCGCGAGAAGTTCAAGGGTACCGGCACTCCCGACTTCTTCTGCACGCCGCATCTGGTGAATGTGATGCTGCTAGCCCGCGACACCAACGGCCGCCGCATCTACAACTCCAAGGCTGATCTGGCTGCCGCGCTGAACATCAACGAGCTGCACACCGCCGAGCAGTTCGAGGGTCTGGCCCGCACCGACAAGACCGGCAAGAAGCACAACCTGCTGGGTATCTTCGTCAATCTGAGCGACTACACCGTAGGCTCCACCAAGGGCGGCGAGATCACCCGCTTCAACCAGTTCGACATCGACTTCAACCAGGAGAAGTACCTGATCGAGACTCGTATTTCCGGCGCGCTGACCAGACTGTGGTCTGCTATCGCACTGGAAGAGCCCGTGAAGACCTCTTCCGGCCAGACCGAGGATGCCGGTCACGACGGCACCTAAGGGAGAAAATTCAAAATGGCAAAATTTTACGGACCGGTAGGCTATGCTGAAACGGTGGAAACGGCGCCTGGTGTATATGTGGAAAAGATCACGGAGCGGATGTACTTCGGAGATCTGACACGTAACACCAGGCGTCTTCAGTCATCGGAAACGCTCAATGACGACATCAATGTTGCGAATGAGATCAGCATAGTCGCCGATCCGTTTGCCAACCAGAATTTCCACCGGATGCGGTATGTTGGCTTTATGGGGGCGAATTGGAAGATCTCCAATGTTGAAGTCCATTATCCAAGGCTGATCCTGACGATCGGAGGTGTCTACAATGGAGAGACTGCTTCTTCAGAAGACGCTATCTGACATTCTTGGATGCCCCGACCGAGGCGAAAAGTGTCGTGTGTACTTTCAGCCTCCCGCCAGCAAGGAAATGATTTATGACTGCATCATTTACGAGCGCAGCCGTATTGAACCTACTTTTGCTGACAATCAGCCATATGCGCTTCACGACCGGTATCAGGTGACTGTGATTTACAGAAATCCTGACAGCGAGATCCCAAGCAAGATCGCGCTTCTTCCGATGTGCAGCCATGAACGCCACTATACCAAAGAAAACCTGAACCATGATGTGTTCAACCTATATTTCTAACCTTACAAGGAGGAAACAGCTATGATGATCAAATGGGATGAAGTCGGCAAGCGTCTGTATGAGACCGGCGTCGACCACGGCGTCCTGTTCCCGATGGGCGAGGACAATGCATACGGCAAAGGTGTGCCCTGGTACGGCCTGAGCGCCGTCAATGAGAGCCCTTCCGGCGGCGAGCCTAATGCCGTATGGGCGGATAACATCAAGTACCTGAACCTGATGAGTGCCGAGGACTTCGGCGCCACCATCGAGGCTTACACCTATCCCGATGAGTTCGAGGCCTGCAACGGCTGCGCTGAGATCGCCCCGGGTGTCACCATCGCCCAGCAGGATCGCAAGATGTTCGGCTTCTGCTATCGCACGCTGATCGGCAACGATACGGTTGGTACGAACTATGGCTACAAGCTCCATCTGGTGTACGGTGCGCAGGCTTCTCCCTCTGAGAAGAACAACCAGACCGTGAACGACAGCCCCGAGGCTGCCACCATGAGCTGGGAGATCAGCACCACGCCTGTGGAAGTCCCGGGTTTCAAGCCGACCGCGCATCTGGTCGTCGACTCCACCAAGACCGACAAGGCCAAGCTCGCGAAGCTGGAGGAGATGCTGTACGGCACCGATGGCGACCAGGCCACCGAACCCACGCTTCCGATGCCCGAGAAGGTCATCGAGCTGACGAAGGCTGCCGGCTGATCCACGGTACAAGAACTTCTAAAGCGGGGCTCTCTTCACCGAGGGCTCCGCTTTCTTTAATTTTTGAAAGGAGAAAGTATCATGCTTAAGAAAACCATCGCTTATACCGACTACAACGGTACCACTCGCAAGGAGGATTTTTACTTCAACCTGACACAGGCTGAGGTGACTGAACTGGAGGTCTCTGTTGAGGGAGGCCTCGTCGAAATGATCAACCGCATCGTGGCCGCACAGAACGGCAAGGTCATCATCGAGACTTTCAAGGACATCATTCTGCGTGCTTACGGTGAGAAGTCTCCGGATGGCCGCCGTTTCATCAAGAACCAGGAGGTTCGCGATGCCTTCGCTCAGACTGAGGCATACAGCAACCTGTTCATGGAGCTGGCAACCGATGCCAAGGCTGCGAGCGAGTTCGTCAACGGCATCGTTCCTCCCAAGACGGAAAAGGCAGCCCCGGCCGATCAGAGTGCCGAAGCTCCCGCTGTTCCTGAAAACTGATGACAATGAGGACCGGCGATGCTGAAGATCACAGTGCCGGCTACCGAATTGTTTGACGGGGTCGGAAACTTTATCAACACCAAGGAGCAGACGCTCCAACTGGAGCATTCGCTGGTCTCTCTTTCAAAATGGGAAGCCAAATGGCGCAAGCCTTACTTGTCCCGCAAGGCGATGACCATAGAAGAGACGATCGACTACATCCGGTGCATGACGCTGACACAGAATGTCGACCCGAATGTGTATAAAGCGATCACTCCAGCAAATTTGAAGACGGTCACAGAGTACATTGACGCTCCGATGACCGCCACGACCATCTCCAATGCAAAGAAAAAGGGTGGAAGCCGTAAAATCGTCACGGCAGAGGTCATTTATTATTGGATGATCTCCTACGGTATCCCGTTTGAGTGCCAGAAATGGCATCTGAACCGACTTCTGACCCTTATCAATGTGTGTAATGTGGAGGGGTCGCCGCCTCAGAAGCTTTCGAGAGCGGAGGTTGCCGCGCAGTATAAAGCGCTGAACGCTGCCCGACGGAAGCAGTGGAATACAAGGGGGTAACACCATGACAGAAAAAGAACTGAGAGCCAAAGTAGTCTCGATCGCAGAGAAGTATCTCGGATGCAAGGAAAGCAATGGCTCGCATAGAAAAATCATCGACCTCTATAACAGTCACAAACCGCTTGCACGAGGCTACCCCGTGAAATACACAGACGCCTGGTGCGCAACTTTTGTGAGCGCTGTGTTTATTGAGGCCGGCTTGACAGAGATCGCGCCGACTGAATGCGGATGCGGAGCAATGATCAATCTTTATAAGAAGATCGGTCGTTGGGAAGAGAATGATGCCTATGTCCCCTCTCCGGGTGATGTTATCATGTACGACTGGCAAGATAACGGCGTGGGTGATAATATCGGCGCTGCTGATCATGTCGGTATTGTGGTGAGTGTTTCCGGAAATTCCATCAAGGTTATCGAAGGAAATATGAGTGATGCCGTTGGGTATAGAACCTTGCGGGTGAATGGCAAATACATTCGAGGTTATTGCCTCCCCAAGTATGCTGCCAAAGCTGGTTCGACAGGTTCCAACACGACGACACCGCCGAGTAATGCCTCGGCAAGCGCTAAAAAGGCTGCCGAGGCAGCAAGGTCTTTCGATAAGACTTTGGCCGGTACTTATGTTGTCACGGCAAATGTTGGACTGCATATCCGTAATGGCGCAGGAACAGGCAAGGCCAGTCTCGCCGTACTTCCCAAAGGTACAAAAGTTGCAAATTATGGGTACTACACACTTGTCGGCAATACAAAGTGGCTTTATGTTCAGGTCACTTACAAGGGTGTCACATACACCGGATTTTGCAGTTCTCAGTATTTGAAGAAGTAAACAAGTGCAATTTGGAGGAAAACATGATCACGTTCAGACAAAAGGGCGACTTCTCCAAGCTGACGAGGTTTTTGGAGAGAGCCAAAGAAACGGTGCATCTCGGAGACCTCGATCAGTATGGCCGAGCCGGAGTGGCCGCTCTTGCGTCTGCAACGCCTGTTGACTCCGGAGAAACGGCCCAATCGTGGTATTACGAGATCACGAACAAGAAGGGTTTTGTAAGCATCTCGTTTCACAATTCAAATATTCAAAATGGAGTTCCAATCGCCATCATTTTGCAGTATGGACATGGAACTGGAACCGGCGGCTGGGTAGCGGGGCGTGATTACATCAATCCTGCTATCCGGCCTATTTTTGATCAAATCGCAAATGATGCATGGAAGGAGGTCACGAAGACATGAGCACAACGATTGACGAGAGAGTTGTTGAAATGCGATTCGACAACCGTCAATTCGAGGCGGGTGTGAAGACAAGTTTGTCCACGCTCGACAAACTCAAAGAGGGTTTGGATCTGGACGGTGCGGCTAAAGGTCTGAAGGGCCTTGGCGACGCAGCTAAAAAGTGCGACCTTTCGACCCTTAGCAATTCCGTCGAGACTGTTCGGATGAAATTCTCGGCGCTCGAAGTCATGGCGGTGACCGCCCTTTCAAACATTACCAACTCGGTCATCAATACCGGAAAACGGATGATCGAATCGTTTACATTGGAGCCTGTCAAGCAGGGCTTTGACGAATACGAGCTTAAGATGGGCTCTATTCAGACGATCATGATGAGCACCGGCGCATCGTTGGAGGAGGTCAACAAGTATCTTCAGGAGCTGAACACCTACTCCGATAAGACAATTTACTCTTTTCAGGATATGACCTCCAATATCGGTAAGTTCACGAATGCCGGCGTCGGCCTTGAGGATGCTGTTATGGCTATCCAGGGCGTGTCGAATGTGGCGGCCGTTTCCGGTGCAAATGCAAACGAGGCTTCCCGTGCGATGTATAACTTCGCGCAGGCCTTGTCCGCAGGATATGTCAAGCTGATCGACTGGAAATCCATTGAAAACGCGAACATGGCAACGGTGGAATTCAAGACGCAGCTTTTGGAGTCGGCTGTTGCGTGCGGAACTTTGACGAAAACCGCAGACGGAATGTATAAGACCGTCAAGGGAAATGTCATCGACGCCACACATAATTTTAACGATTCTTTGCAGGACCAGTGGATGACGACGGAAGCTCTTGTCGGCACACTTCGTAATTATGCCGATGAAACGACCGACATCGGCAAGAAGGCATTCGCGGCTGCACAGGATGTTAAGACATTCTCACAGTTGATGGACACCTTAAAGGAAGCTGCTGGCTCCGGCTGGGCGAATACCTGGGAGATCCTCTTTGGTGACTTCGAGGAAGCCAAGGAATTGTGGACTGGTCTTAGCAAGACAATCGGCGGATTTATTGATACGCAGTCTGATGCCCGTAATTCGGTGCTTCAGGGATGGAAAGACCTTGGCGGCAGAACCGAGCTGATCGAGTCTCTCAAGAACACGCTCAAGGGAATCGGGACGGTTATCAAGCCGATCACAGAAGCCTTTCGTGATATATTCCCGCCAACTACTGCGGAACAGCTTCATAATCTGACGGAAGGACTGCTGAAGTTCACAGAAAAGCTGACGCTTAGTGATACTGCTTCCGAAAACCTGAAGAACACCTTCAAGGGTCTGTTCGCCATTCTTGATATTTGCAAGCGGGCAATCGGCGCAATTCTTGGTCCGGTCGGCTCTCTTCTGGGGAAAGTGACCGGCTTAGGCGGCGGAATTCTCGGCGTAACCGGCTCCATCGGAGAATGGCTCGTCAAGCTTGACGAAGCGATCAAGAAGAACGACACCTTTGGCAAAGGCATTGAGAAAATCTCTGATTTTGTGAGCGGTGCTGTTACGGCTATCAAGAATTTTGCCGAGTCTGTTCGTGAATACCTCGGTCTGCCGACGCTGGACGAAGCGAAGGAGTCTCTGAACGAACTCCTTGGTACTGCCAAAGAGAAGATTCAGGTTCCTGGACTGGAACTCCTGCACACGATCCTGGAGAAGCTGAAAGAGCGTGCCTGTCAGGTCAAAGATGCTATTGTCGGTCTGAAAGATGGCATCTCCGATGCGTTTTCTAAGATTGGCGGAAATACCGATGTGTCGAAATTTGCCGCATTGATCCAAGCACTATCCATTGCCGCTAAGAAAATTGGCGGGGGTATTTTCGATGCGCTCGGCAACGGCATCAATAAGATCATAACTGCGGTGAGTAACGCTGATTTTAGCGGAATCATCGACCTACTGAACGGAATTTCTATCGGCGGTATTGCGATTGCCATAACCAAATTCACCAATAGCTTGACGAAGCCCTTTGATGAAGTCGGAGGCCTTCTTGACAATGTGAAGGGGATTCTGGATGGGGTTCGTGGATGCTTTGAGGCGTATCAGACGCAGTTAAAAGCCGGAACTTTGCTGAAAATAGCAAGCGCTATTGCGATTCTGGCAGCATCTATCGTCGCGATTTCTCTTATTGATAGTGAGAAGTTATCTGCGTCACTGGGAGCTATTACGGTTCTCTTTGCCGAATTGATGGCATCCATGTCGGTCTTTACCAAAATCAGCGGAGATGTTAAAGGTGCGGTGAAGAGTTCGACGGTGATGCTCGCCATGTCGACATCCATCCTGATCCTTGCATCAGCTCTGAAGAAGATCGGTGACTTGGATGGCGGACAGCTTGCAAAAGGTGTCGCCGGTGTGACGGCCTTGATGGCTGCGATGGTCGGTGCGGTGAAGCTGCTTAACATGAGCGGAGGTTCTTCGATGAAGGGCGCGACACAGATGGTTCTCTTTGCGGCTTCCATCAAGATCCTTGCATCGGTCTGCACAGACCTTGCAACGCTTGAATGGAATGGGCTCGCAAAAGGGCTTACCGGTGTCGGTGTACTGCTGGCGGAAGTCTCACTCTTTATGAACACCGCAAAGTTCAGTGGAAAGTCTTTAACAACAGCGGCGGGCATCGTCGTTCTTGCCTCGGCAATCAAAATCCTGGCATCTGCCTGTAAGGATCTCGGCAGTCTTGATTTCGGACAGCTTGTGAAGGGGCTTGGCTCCATTGGTGTTCTTCTGGCGGAGATAACGGTCTTTACCAAGTTGACCGGCGATGCAAAGGGTCTGGTGTCCACCGGGGTCGCGATGATCGGGATTGGCGCTGCTATGAAGATCTTTGCTTCCGCGATGGGCGACTTCGGAAACCTTGACTGGAATCAGATCGCCAAGGGACTTGTTGCTATGGGCGGCGCATTGGCCGAAGTGGCTATCGCTATGAAGGTGATGCCGAAGAACACGATAAGTGTCGGTGTCGGTCTTATTGCGGTCGGTGCAGCACTTGAGATCGTGGCAAATGCCCTTGGAAAAATGGGCGGTATGACCTGGGAAGAGATCGCAAAGGGGCTCGTCACAATGGGCGGCGCTCTTGCAGAGCTTGCCATCGGTCTGAATGTGATGAACGGTACTTTGCCTGGCTCTGCTGCCATGCTGGTAGCGGCTGGCGCACTGGCTATTCTGACTCCGGTGCTGCTGGCTCTTGGCTCGATGAGTTGGGAGAGCATTGCCAAGGGGCTTGTGACGATTGCCGGTGCATTCACCGTGATCGGTGTGGCCGGTCTTGTGCTGACTCCTCTTGTTCCGACGATTCTGGCACTTGCCGGGGCATTTGCGCTGATCGGTGTCGGTACAGCAGCCATCGGAGCAGGTCTTCTCGCTGCCGGTGCCGGACTTTCGGCTATTGCAGTCGGCATTACCGCCTTGGCTACTTCTCTCGGCGCAGGCGTTACCGTTATTGTGGCAGGACTCAGCACGATCATCACAGGGATTGCCGCATTGATCCCTGCTGTTGCCGAAAAGTTTGGTGAGGCTATTATAGCGTTCTGCGGCGTGATCGCTCAGGGGGCTCCTGCCATTGGCGAAGCTGTTAAGGCGGTCATTCTTACGCTGGTGGATGTACTTGTTGAGTGCGTCCCTGCAATCGCTGACGGTGCATTAGCACTGCTGTCCGGCGTGCTCGCCTCTCTTGCAAACTATACTCCGGAAATCGTTGACTCTATTATGCTGTTCCTGATCAACCTGCTGAACGGCATTGCAGAGCGGCTGCCCGAACTCATTCAGGCGGCAGTCAATGTGATCGCGGCATTCTTCTCCGGCATCATTGATGCTCTGGCAGGACTTGATACAAGTGTATTGGTGAAAACCATCGCCGGCATCGGTCTGCTGTCCGGCATTATGGTCGCATTGGGTGCGGTAGCCGCATTGATCCCAAGCGCTATGATAGGTGTGCTCGGCATGGGTGCTCTTATCGCTGAGCTGGCGATCGTTCTTGCTGCTGTTGGTGCCCTTGCACAGATCCCCGGCCTTTCCTGGCTGATCGGTGAGGGCGGTAAGCTGCTGGAGCAGATCGGTACGGCGATCGGTGGGTTTGTCGGCGGCATTGTCGGTGGATTCATGAGTGGTATCTCCAGTCAGTTCTCGCAGATCGGCAGTGATCTTGCAGCGTTTATGACAAATGTTCAGCCGTTTATCGACGGCGCAAGCAGTATCTCTCCGGCAATGTTCAGCGGTGTGCAGGCATTGACAGACGCGATATTGCTGCTGACGAAGGCCGAGCTTGTGCAGGGTATTACGTCCTGGTTCATGGGTAGTTCTTCTCTTTCGGATTTTGCTGATGAGCTCGTTCCGTTCGGAGAAAGCATGGCGGAGTTCAGCAACGCCATCAGCGGGATGGACGCCGACCTTGTTTCCAAAGCGGCGACTGCCGGTAAGGCACTTGCAGAGATGGCCACAACGCTGCCGAACAGCGGCGGTGTAGTCGGCTTCTTTGCCGGTGAGAATGACATGGACAAGTTTGGAGAGCAGTTGGTTCCGTTCGGAAAGGCCATGAAGGACTACTCTCTCGCTATCAAAGGAATGGATGTCGGTGCCGTCAGCAATTCCGCTTCTGCCGGTAAGGCGCTCGTGGAACTATCCAATACCATTCCGAACTGCGGCGGGCTTGTGAGTTTCTTCACCGGAGACAACAGCATTGCTGACTTCGGCGACCAGCTCGTTCTCTTCGGCAATGGTCTTGCGGCTTACTCCGCCTCTATCGAGGGTATCAACATGAGCAAGCTCTCCGGCGCGATCACACAGGTCGAGAAGCTGGTGGCGCTTGCCGATACGGTGAAGAATATGGATCAGTATGCATTTGTGAACTTTACGAATGCACTGGTTCTGCTGGCAAACACAAGTATCCAAAACTTTACCGACGCCTTCTATAACAGTGGAGCTACCGTGAGCACTGCGGTCATCTATATGCTCAATTCCGCAGGCACGACCATCCGGCAGAACCAGACGATCGTTAATGTGGCGATGGCTGAGCTGATGCTTGCGATGGCCGCGACCGTGAAAGCACATACCACGAGCATGAATACCGCGGTCGTGCAGATGATGGTCGGCTTCAGCACCACGATCCGCAGCAACGGTGCTTCCGTGCGGACGGCGATGCAGTCTGTCATGCTGGTCGTTGTAGCAGAAGTGAACAACTACAAGGATCAGTTCAATGAAGCCGGCAGGAATGTTTCGCAGGGCTTTATCAACGGCATCCGATCTAAGCTGAGCGGCGCCTCTCAGGCGGGCCGTGATCTGGGTCTTGCGGCGTTGAATGCGGCAAAGAAGGCGCTGGACAGCCATTCTCCCTCCCGCGAGTTTATCGAGCTTGGTAAAAACATTGGCGAGGGTATGACCATCGGTATCAACAACGCGATCGTTCCGGTTTCTTCGGCTGCGGCAAAGATGAGCGATGAAGCCATCAAGGTCGCGCAGAAGGGGCTCGACTCCTTTAAGGATTGGGCGGAAGAGCGGAAATATTACAGCGAGCTCAGCTTGAAAGAGGAGCTTGCCGGATGGGAAACGCTCCAGAAGAAATACCGCGAGGGCAGTGAGGAGCGAAAGCAGATCGACCGCGAGGTCTATCGTGTTCAAAATGAGTTGGTTACGGCCACTTATCAGTATTCGATGAACTGGATCGAAGAGCAGAAATCGTATAACAAGCTGACCCTTGCGGAGGAACTGGCTGCCTATAAGCGTGTTCAGAGCCGATATGCCAAGGGGACAGAGCTGCGGAAGAAGCTCGACCTGCAAGTTTACCAGTTGGAGAAAGAGATCAGCGACGCGCAGAAACAGTATATCTCTGATGTGCAGTCTGTGCAGAGCGAGGCGAACCAGAAGCGGCTCGACCTGGAGGAAGAGTACGCCGATAAGGTAAAGTCGATCAACGCGCAACTGGCGAGCGATATTCAGGCTGAGAACGACAAGTACGAGAATGCTCTGAAATCCCGCGAGGATTCCCTCTATAAGTCCTATGGCCTCTTTGACGCTGTGAAGGAGCGTGATGAGGTCAGCGGCGACACCCTGATGAAGAATCTTGAGGGTCAGGTCAAGGAATTTGGCGAATGGCAGGATATTTTAGAGTCCCTTGCCGGCAGAGGACTTGATGGTGACCTTATCGAGGAACTTCAGGATATGGGTCCTGACGCGATCGCCCAGATCAAGGCGCTGAACAACATGAGCGACTCTGAGCTTGAGAAGTATGCTGACCTCTGGAAGGTCAAGCACGCAATGGCTCGCGAGCAGGCGGTCGGCGAATTAGAGGGGCTGCGCGAAGAGACCCAGCAGAATATTGCAAAACTCCGCGAGGAGGCCGATCAGGAGCTTACCGAGTATCGTGCTCTCTGGCAGGAGAAGATGAATCAGGTCACGGAAGACGCCAACGCTCAGTTGGAACAGCTCCGCAGAAGCTTTGAGGAAAAGATTGGTCTTATCAAGAACAATACTGATGATGAGCTTCAGGAGATGGCCGACACGGCGCAGAAGGTTCTGACGGAAGCTGGCTGGGACGAGACCGGCAAGCAGATCGTCAAGGGGCTTACTGAAGGCGTTCAGTCTGAGAAGTCCAGCTTTGTTGATGAGATCACGCAACTGGCTCTTGCAGGCGTACAGGCGGCGAAGTCGACACTGGACATCAACTCTCCGTCGAGGGTGTTCCGTGAGATCGGTAACTACACCGGTCTTGGTTTCGTGAAAGGTCTTCAGGACTATGTCGACCGATCTTATGCGGCCGGTTCTGAGATGGCGGAGTCGGCCGAGGGCGGTCTTTCCGGTGTGCTCCAGACCATTGCCGACATTGTGAGCGGCGGATTCGACATGGAGCCGGTGATCCGTCCTGTTCTGGATCTCTCCGCCGTATCGGCCGGAGCAGACGCCTTGAACAACCTATTCTATTCGCAGCGAGCGGTCGGCCTTGTCGGGCAGGCTGCCGTTGCATTTGAGGCACAGCGCGGCGGAAGCAGCCAGACAAGCATTTCCGTCGACAATGATGAGGTTGTGGCTGAACTCCGCACGCTTAGAGGTGAGATGGCTTCGATGCTGGAACGCATGGAGAAGCTGCGTGTTGTGCTGAACACCGGTGCGCTCGTCGGAGAACTTGCTGAACCGATGGATGTGGCACTCGGACAGCGGTCTACAC
>ERZ1034917.1189-NODE-1189-length-17622-cov-11.731599_pt1 | contig 17622 bp, 14 predicted proteins | sample MGYA00520605_ERZ1034917 | MGnify/ENA primary metagenome ERZ1034917 (study PRJEB33766, sample SAMN09781784) | gut metagenome | biome: gut microbiome | host: Homo sapiens | place: Madagascar | study: EMG produced TPA metagenomics assembly of the PRJNA485056 data... | reverse complement strand
GGGTAATATAGCATATCTTTTTAATATTACACTATTTAAGAGACGCTACACTAGGGAGACAATAATTAAATATATTAAATATTAGTATATATTTCTATTTTCAAAGGAACCTTATTTGTTTCATCCCTCTGGTTTTATTGAACATCTCCACCGGTTATCCAAAATTGGATAACCGGTGGAGAGCGTGCTAAAAGCCGACAGCCAACAGAGCGAGTGGCTTACTCACGTTATTGGAGGCGAAAAGGTCAGATACGGCCAACCGGAGTTCGTTTTCCGTTTGCAGAACCGAACAGAACAGAACGCCAGTGGGTCATCGTAACGCAACCCGGCGTTGGCGTTTTCGTTCGACACTCCGGCGTCGAAAGGCCAGGCTTGGGATGGCCTCGAGGGATTCAAGGCTCAGTGCTGCCATCGAGAGCTCGGTCTTGATCGTGGCTTTGCCCGATTTGACCTTGCTCTGATTACCCGCCGCATCCACGGCGACGATCTGGTATTGGTAGTTGCCCTTGGCGATGCCGTCAATCCGGAAGCTCAGTTGCGAAGCCGTCAGAGTTTCGGTCTTTTCCAAATTGACGCCGTGCTTCAGGATGTAGCCGGTCACGCCAACATTATCCTTCGGCATCTTCCAAGTCAGGAACAACGAATTCTCCTCCACCTTGGCCTTGGCCGAAACTGCCGCCGGAGCAATCATATCCTTCACGGTGAATGTTTGGACATCGCTCTAGATGCCGATATTCTTATCTTTGTCGATAGCTCGCACCTGATAGGTGTGCGTACCGACCGAAAGCTTCGACACTTTCAAAGAATTCTTCGAACTCTTCAGAGTTTTGCCGTTATCGAGCTTGATTTCGTAGCCGGAAACCTTGCCGGAGTTATCCACGCCCGGAGCCCATGACAAAGCACACTGTATTTGGCATCCACCGACGGGATCGCCAGCCCCGTGACCTTTTCAGGCCGCGTAATTGGCTTGGAAAACCGGTGAAACTGATTACGTCTGTCCGAACATCGCAGCTCGTTACAACAAAACCGACGCTCGCGGCAAGAACGTCGGCAACAACCTCGTGAATATCGACATGCTCCGGGTGATCCGTTGGATCGGGCTGGAACCGTCCGTGGCAGTTCCCGGCAGGGATAAAAAGGTGACGGTCTACGATTTCCATTCGCTGCGGCACTCGTTCGCGTCCTACTGTGCGGAAGCCGGTGTACCCCAAGCAACGGTCGTTTCAATTCTCGGAGCTGATTCCGAAATCGTCAGCAAATTCTACACGCATGTCGGAGATGAAGCCCAGCAACAGGCTATCGCCGCGATTACCGGAGAACTCAACGGAAAATCCGCCCAGCAGCGTATCAATGAGGCGCAGGAACTGATCCGAACCTCCACGGAGCCGAGTAACGCCGTACTTGAAAAAGTCAAAGCTGTACTGGAAAAATAAATAACAATATGTTCTCCGATTACTTGTTTGAGCAAGCAATCGGAGAACCATCATTTGCTATTTTCGAGTTTGAAAACCCGGTTCAATCGCTCTTCAATATAGCAGCTCAGGGACTGGAAAAAGAACGCTTTCGAGGCGCTCCCAAGAACGATGGTTATTCGCCAAGTAATGACAAGTTCGCTGCGGAATACCAGCACATCGAACCTCTCCGGAGCGCTCTTGCCACAGGCGCCCGCCTGCCGGTTGAACAACAGACAAGGATCTGCATGAAAATAGATCAGTTTGTTGTGAAATCAAGAAAGACAGATACGCTGCACAAAACGGTTCATATGATTTCCATGAACCGTTTTCGGAAATGTTCCGGGTGAAATTGAGCAACCTCCTTTCGAAAAAGAGAAAGACTCCAAGTCATTGAGGCTGTTTGTTCAATGCTGTTCAGAACGCACTCAACCGACTGTTCCTGCATGAAAAGACCGGTCTTGAAATCAATAATTGTTTCCGCCGTTCCACCGCGATTCATGGCAATCACCGGACATCCCGCGGCCATTGCTTCGACCGGAACGATACCGAAATCTTCAACGCCGGGAAAAATCAGAGCCTTGGCCGAAGCGTACAGCTCCCGCAGTTTTTCTCGCGGAACCCAGCCGGTAAAATGTACATTGGCAGAGGCGTTTTTTTCAAGTTGTTTTCGCAATGGGCCTTCCCCGACGACCAGCAATGTTTCTTTCGGCAGTTTTGCGAATGCGGCCACAGCCAGATCAGGCCGCTTATAACAAACCAGCTGACCGGCAAAAAGATAGTGCTTTCGCTCCAGTTGCGGTGCTTGTCCGAAAAAATCGACATCCGCCAGCGGATGGATCACAATCGCATCCCGATCATAAATACGCTTGATTTGTTCGGCCACAAAATGGGAATTGGCGACAAACATATCGACGCACTCCGCCGACTTCAAATCGTAACGCCGCAAATAATTTTTGAAGATTCGCATGGCGAGCTTACCGCAGATTCCGGCGTTGGCGTAATACTCCTCATGCATATTCCATACATACCGCATAGGGGTGTGGCAGTAGCAGATGTGACGGCAGTCCTCCGGTTTGCGAATGCCTTTCACCGGTCCCGATTCGCTGCTGATGATGAGATCGCACCCGTCAAAATTCCATTGTCGCTGCGCAAGAGGCATCAACGGCAGATACTTCTGGCAATGAGTTCGTCCCATCGGCAGGCGGCCGACCAGGGACTCTCGGATGGAATGACTCATGATCGCAGCCGATATCCTCCCGGGAATACAGGCGTGGGTATAAACATCCGCCGCCGGGAACATTCGACACAGTTCCTCCAATACCGCTTCGCCGCCGCGCATGCCGGTCAGCCAGTAGTGAAGCAAGGCGGTCCTGGAGTCAGAATGCACCGCGCCCTCCGATCACTGCCCAGACGGTTTTGTATAGAATCCACAGATCCAGTTTCCACGATTTGTGCTTCGCATAATAAAGGTCGATGGCGACGCGGCGGCGATAGGTCGTCAGGTTGCGTCCCGAAACCTGCCAAAGTCCGGTAATTCCCGGTTTGACCGAATGGATCAGAACCGAATATTTGCCATAAAGTTTTTCCTCCGCACGGACGATCGGACGGGGGCCGACGAGGCTCATCGTCCCATTCAGTACGTTCCACAGCTGCGGGAGTTCGTCCATGCTGAAACGGCGCAGCCATTTCCCTACCGGAGTGATACGCGGATCGCGCCGGAGCTTCCGGAAGGTTTTCCACTCTTCATTTTCCAGAATTCCGGCCATGATTTCCAGAGCGATTCCGGCGTCCATGCTACGGAATTTCCAGACCCAGATCAGTTTGCGGAATTGTCCAAGACGGATGCTTGCATAAAACCCCGGTCCCCGGGAAGTCAAGCGAACCGCCAGCCAGATCAGTAACTGCAACGGCAGTGTTGACAGCAGGAGAAACAATGCGATAAGCCGTTCCGATTTCATGGTTCCTCTGCCTGATAAAGGATATAACGGAAACCATTTGCGTTCATCTCGAGCAACTTGCGCGCGGGCGGCTCCGGTTCATTCGGACGCAAAATCCAAAAATCTGGAGTATCACAGAAGGGAGACGGCTCAGAACGTCCCCCGGCAAAGAAAGCGACGGCGGGAAACTCACTCCAGACCACCGGGCGCCGGTGCGAATGATAGATCTGTCGATGAGCGGGAACCTGATCCGTTGCAGGTCCGACGTAGTTCGCTCGAATCGCCGGAACCGCCTGAGCGATCACCTCGAGTTCCCCGTGTTTTCGTCTGGAATAATAGTTTTTCAGTGACGGCGCCATTCCATCGAAAAACAGGATGGCCAGCGCGAGGCAGCCGGCACTCCACAGACACCATGCCGGAATGCGGAAACGATATTGCAGGTAGAGAACTCGGAGTCCGTATGCCGTCCACCCGAATAGCAGCGGAGCTGCTGGTAACAGATAACGGCGTGAAATTTCCCATTTCCCGTCCCCGGCGATGAGTTGTAAAATCTCCAGCAGCAGATGTCCTGTGAAACAGACGAGTACGATGGTCTCGCGACGATTCCAAAGCCCGGTCTTGATTCGCCAGGCAATCACGCAGAATGCCAGAATTGAGAAATAGGGATAACACCCCTTGATGATGGCGCAGATCATATGCCGTCTCCCCAGCCGGGAATACCGAGGCGTTCCAGAATCAGCGCATAACGGGAATTCGGCACTGGATAACCACTCCAGCGATAGTTCAAATACAGTTGCGGGGAGACCAGTATCGTGGTAAGGATCAGCAAGGCGGCGCAGCGAAGAAGGTTCCAGCGGTTTCCCGTAACATCCCAGACAATAAAACAGAGGATTCCTGCGGCGGCGATCAGCGGACCATCGACACGAAGCATTGTCAGCAGTGCCGCACCGACGCCCCCCACCGGAACTGCTCGCCATGAACGACGGCTTTCATAAAACATCAGCAAGCCAAGCACCAGAAGAAACAATCCGAGCGAACGGCCGTTATCACGTAAACCGTCGTAAACGTAACGCTGCAGATGGGAGGCTGCTAAATAGAGCAGTTCGGCCAGCAGAGCGATTCTCTGATCACCCCAGAGTTTCAGAACGATACCGTAAAGCGGAATGGCCGCCGTTGCCCACAGCAGAAGTGCCGCCACCTGACAGGCTCGGAAGCCGTCCAATCCGGTCAGCCACGCGATTCCACCGGAGAGTGCTGAAAAAAATACGCCGGAGTGGGGATGAAACGCATAGAGCCAATCTCCCTCGGCAAAAGCTTGCGCCATCGGAGCATAGCGCGTCGCCGTATCATCCGCCGGAATCGGGTTGAGCCAAAGCAACGTCCCCAGTATCAACAGGCCGCATAACGGCAGAAGCAATGCGGAAAAACAGGCATTGTCGGTATGTTTTCTCATTGATGCCGATATCTTTCTATGGATTCCCGCACCGGCAGTTCCGGCAGGGAAACGCCGTTCTCAATCTGAATAATCCGATTACACAAATGCTCCAGGACGCTCAAAGCATGCGAAACCATGACTACGGTAATACCGGATTGGATTTTTTCCGTGATCAGCCGTCCGGCCTTCTTCTGAAATTCGTCATCTCCGGCTACAAAGGTTTCATCAATCAGTAAAACCTGCGAATGCAGATAATAGGCTATGGCAAAACCGAGCCGGGTACGCATGCCGGAGGAATACACTTTGATCGGTTGATCAATGAATTCTCCGAGTCCGGCCAGTTCGATGATCGGATCGACATGCTGCAGAATTTTTCGACGCGGGACACCCATTTGAATTCCTTCGAGCATGATGTTCTGGCGCCCGGACAAGCGATCTTCGAATCCGGAACCGAACGAGAGGATTCCGACATGCTCATAAGCCCGGCTGATAACTCCCGTATCCGGTTTGAGGATACCGGCCAACAGACGCAACAGGGTTGTTTTCCCTGCTCCGTTCCGGCCGATGATGCCGACAACATCGCCGGAGCGTATCCGGAAATTGACATCCTTCAATGCCTGGAACCGATTTTTTTTCCAGGGAAAAGATGCGGATTTCATATAGCTTATGCCGACATGGCACACATCATACACAATCATTGACTGGTTCATGGTTCAGGTCATCCTCGGATATTGTTTGCCGAAGTGTTTCAACATCCAGCCGCCGACGGCCAGCAGGATACATGTCCAGAGAACCGGGCCCGCCAGGCTCTGCCAGTCCGGGAAACAGCCGTCCATCATCACTCGACGGAGCTGGCTGATGATAACCGCCAGTGGATTGAATGCCAGGATCTTCTGTATTTCCTCCGGAAGCAGCGCCAGGTCGAAAAACACACCGCTCAGAAACATCATCAGATGCAACAGAAACTCCACCACAAGCACCATATCCGGGCAGAACGGCGTAACCGCAGCCAGTATCATCCCGGTCCCGCAGGTCAATAACAATAACAGCAGTAACAGCAGCGGAAGCGCCATCAGGGCCGAAGAAACAGCGCCGCCCAGAAACGGAGCCAACAGCAAAAGCAGAGTGAATGCAGTCAGAAACTTCACCAGATTGACGATGCAGATACTCACCGGGAAGACGTATTTCTCAATGTTCAGCTGCAGCATCAAAGGCCGGTAGGTAATCAATGCGGCGCAACTTCGGATCAAAGTGTTGGCCCAAAGCTGCCAGACAGTGATCCCAATGAACAGAAACAATGTAAACCGATCGTCCGGATAGGGAACCAGCCACCTGAATGCCACATAATAGACGGCCAGCGCCAGAAACGGTTGCAAGACCCACCAGATGTATCCGGCATAATTGTTGCTGGCCTCGGCTTTCAGTTCCGCCATACTCCGGTAATAGATGATGTTCCAATTTTGAATGAATTGTTTCAATGAGCCATTTCCTCAATTTCAAGTGTTTGAAAGAACCGATGCAGATTCTTTTCCGTATAATGGGACAGAATATGGGCTCTCAATTCCGGAGACGGCGGCAGGTGTACCGCTTCCCGAATTCGCGTCGCATCAATACGGGACGGATCAAGATACATCGAACGCGCGCCGAAATATTCCCGAATCGGAGCAATTTCCGGCAACAGAAGATTGCAGCCCAAAGCAGCCGCCTCCAGATTGGCGATTCCCGGCGTTTCTTCAAAACTGGCGGAAATCGCCAGACGGCTTTGCGTCAGCAGTTTCAACGTATCATAATGGGAAAGCGCACCGGTAAACAGATGTTGGCCGGCGCTTTCTCTCCGGCAGTGTTCCAGATAGCGCTGGTGCATCGGCCGGGCCGTACCGACAAAGGTGATCTGCAAGTCAAGTCCACGCAGAGCTCGAATCAATCCCAATTGGTTTTTACGAGGGCAGAAGTGCCCGATGCAAATGATCCGCTGACGTTTATTCCAAGGCGCCGGTTCCTGTACCGTCAATGTTTCCAGATCGACGACATTGGGGATCACGACCACCCGCGAGGTGTTGGCGCCTTCGCGAAGCAACAACGTTTTTTCCGCTTCGGAGTTGACGATCAAACACGAACTTTGGGTCAGCATTCTCTCACGGCAACGCCGCCACGAACGGAATTGCATGTAATGAGAGGTGGAGCCTGACGGTTCCCGAAGGCAGCGGTACCAGATTTTGAACTGCTCCGGCAAAGCCCGCCAAAATCCAGCGGTATTCGCGTGAAAACAGGTCGGCAGCAGTACCACGGGCAGGCCATTGCGGATTGCGGTATGCCACGGTTGAAAACTGTCATGCGGCCGCTCCAGATGCCAGACAAACACTATGTCGTTTCCTTCGAGATCCGACGGTGCGACGGAACCGGAATGCAACCGGACATGATTTCCCGACTGTCGCAGAATTCGTGCATAGGACTCCATCTGCATGGTATCCCCGCCGGGATGGCGCAAATAATCCCGGCGGAGGCAAAACAGAACCCTTTTGTTACGCATGGAATTCCTGCTCCGTTTTTTTTAACCCGGAAAGAAAGACCATTCCGCACTCATATTTCAACACTCGCGGCAGATTGCGTTCCAGCGTGGGATCCAGGTTCGCCGGATTTTCCTGATAAAGTTCCCGTTCCAGATAGTCGCAGATAAAACCGCTGACGATATCCGCCGCCTGCGCCTCGGCGGGAGAGAATTTTCGCAGCAGCGCCGAAAACTCCTCGCCGAAAACATCGGTATTGTTGATGAACCCTTGGACGGTAAAAAAGGGAAACAGCATGGCGTTACGCAGGTGAATCTGCTCGAAATACGGCTCGAAACGCCGCTTGATCGCGACCGGTGACTCCACCCCGATATGTCCGTCCACGTAAACGTACTTACGGAGCGGATCATCCGGATCATCCTGATTGCAATGCAGGTAGTCGTAATTTCCGCTTTCGATCAGATGGATGGTCCGGCCGCCGGGACGCAATACGCGGGCAACTTCCGCAATCAGGGCGTCTTTGTAACGGAACTCCACATGCCCGAAAAAATCACTGCTGAATACGGCGTCAAAACTGCCATCGGGAAAAGGCAGCTGATCCAACGCCTGCTGCGTCACGACCTCATCATAACACTCTCCGGCGCGTTTGGTGCAATCCGGATCCAGGTCGATTCCGGTCAGATGATCGGCATAGCCGTGCTGTTTGAGCGTCAAGCCGTAAGGTCCGCATCCGCATCCGAGATCAAGCACCCGTCCCCCCTGAAGCTCCCGGCAGAGATGACGGATTCGGGAAGCTCCGAGCAGAAAACGGTTTACCGGATCGGACAGATAATCGTGACTGGGAACCGAATTGAATTTGTTTTTATAGAACTCCTGCGGAACAATGCCGAAGGAGGTATAAGTGACATCTTCCAGTTTATCGAACATCTTCCGTTTCCTCAGTGTTATCCTGTTTTTCCCGTACCATGTCCGCAATGATGGAAGCCCGAATCGCCCAGGTATTGGATTCGGCAAGCGCCTCCAGTTTTTTCCGCAGTTTCTCCAAATCTTCATCTTTCAGGCCGGCGGCCTGTTTTAATTTTGCAATATAATCGTCCCGGCTTTCGGCTACCATGACGCCCTGTTCCCGATACTGCATGACTTCAGCAAATCCGGTGGTTACAACCGGCGTTCCCGAAGCGCAATATTCAAAAAGCTTGATCGGCGAAGCGGCATCTGTAACCGGGTTGATTTTAAAAGGTATGGTCGCCACGTCGAAATACCGGAGATAGCCGGCCAGTTGATTGTAGTGTTTCAGTCCCAGAAAATGAACGTTTCCCAGAGCGGTGACGCGGGATATCTCTTCTTCATTGACATTCAGGCCGATCAGGACGAAGTGCAGTTCCGGCAAAGCCTTCGCAGCCTGTTCAATCAGATCGAAATCCACCCATTGCGCCAGAGCCCCGTAATAACCGATGATCTTGCGCCCGTCGTCAGGCAGATCGGCGGGACGCTCCGGAACGGTCCGAAGCCGGAAATCCTCCAGTGTCACGCCGTTGAATACCAGCTTCATATCCGGTCGGATTCCGGAATATTTTTCATACAGCTGCCGGGCGCTGGTGATGACGAAATCGGCATTTTTCAGGAGCATTTCGAAATTGTTCATGAATACCGGATCAGCCTTTCCGGTCTCGGGATTGGTGTGGATCGACGGATCGTCGAGAATATCGAAAATGATTTTGCAGTCTGAATTACGAATCAGCTCGCCATAGGTGAAATTGCGATGATAGATGATGTTCGGAAAATAAAGATAAAGATATTTCCCGTTCAAATCCGGAATGAAACCGTTGGGCTGGATGTGCAATTGAGGAGGAATATCTCCGAGCAGAGATTGATTGACCATCGGCTCATCGGAAATATAAGTCGATTCGAACCCCATTTGCGCCAACGCCTGAAAGAGTTGCTGAGGCCGCTGCTTCATTGCATTCCAAGTCATCCCCGGAGCCGCCAGCTGAACGAATTCAATTCGCCGTTCCCGAGATTTTCCGAGCTTGCGTTCCAATACTTTGCGCCATTCGTCCCGCCAGCGGACAAGATCGTAGCATTTACTGGTTTTCAAGGCGTTTTCCGCAATATCCTGCCGCAATTCCGGCTGTTCAATAAGTTGCGTCAGCGCTTCCGCCAGCGCCTCCGCTTCCGGAGCGATCAGCAGACCGTTGAAACGGTTGATGATGAGTTCCGGCAAGCCGCCCACATTGGTGGCGATCACCGCGCAGCCGCTCGCCATGGCTTCCAGGCATGAAAGGCTGGTTCCTTCCGAATAGCAGGTCGGCACCAGTACGATATCCGCACGGCGATAGACCTCCGGCATCTCCTCCGGCGGACAGCAGCAATGTTTCACGCGCCCGTGGAATTTTCCCAGAAAATCCTTCAACTGCTTCCGGGCGTTGTCATCGATCTGACCGATCAGTTCCAATTCGATGTCTTGATATTTCCGGAACAGTTCCGGAAACACCTCCAGCACCAGGTTGAATCCTCGGGCGGCATAGAGTCGCCGTGGATAGACGATTCGCAGTTTTCGGCGTTTCTCTGCGTTCTGCAGCGGATGAAACTCCCGCCGGTTCACGAAATTCGGAATGCAGTTCATTTTGACTTCCGCATCGTGGCACATGGTACGGTACCAGTTGACGGTATTCGTGTCCACGGATATCAATTCATGACAGTTGGCGATGGCCTGCCGGATAGCCTTCTGATGAAATATCACCGTTTCCTGCGTCACGCGGTAATGAGGATCGTCCCAGAAAATTCCATGGGAAATTCCCAGGGAATTCGGGGCGGAATAAAGCGAAGCGATCAGAAACGGCGAATAGATCATCAAGGCGCAGGGATTCTCATTCTGCCACCGGTTGACTGCTTCGCTGAAGGAGTTGAAAAGCAATTCCGAATGCAGCGCCGTTACCGGCAGTTCCCCATATTCGCAATGATGGGCTAGAGTCCAGTCGGAGTTGCCCGCCTGAACGACTACAGCTTCAAATCCCATTGATTGAATGATGCCGAAAAGCTCGATCAGATAACGTTCCGCTCCGCCGTGCATGTAGTTCCGCCCGTCTGCATCGTAGAAAAGCAGCGTGGCAATCGCAACGGTTCGGCTCGGCGCTTCTCCGCGCCCCGGAGTAAAAATATGTTTCCACTGAGTAACTGCCTCAAACGGCGGAGCGATCGGAATTTCCGGTATCGGCGGCGCCACAGTTGCTGGAACCTGACAGCCGGAACCGTCTAAATTGACTTCATGGCAAAGTTCCGAAAGCGCGGCATTCAGCAGTTGCAGTTCCCGGTCGATCCCCTGAAGAGCGGAAGGCAGCTGCATCCGTTTGTTCCGAAGAATGCGGGAAGAAACCTTCCGAAAAAAGTTGACTTTCCCTTGAATGGAGAAATTCAACAGGGTGCGGTCGGTGTAGCGAAGAAAATTAGTCCAGACGAAACTTCTGGAATTCAGCAATTCCATGACCTGTCTGGTGATGCTGCCGGCGGTAAAGGCCGTATTGAAAATCTTTTCGTGTCCCTTTTGCACCTGAGCCGTGAGCCGGGCAATTTCCGTGGCCTGGATCTTGCGCTCAGCTCCGAATGCCCGGTTGGCGTCCGCCAGTTCCCGTACTTTCAGCTTCAACAGAGTGCAAAGTTTCCGCTGCTTTTCAAGGTCTTCTTCCAGACGCCGTTTCTGTTCGAGAAGCAAGTCATTGCATTGCTTCAACACTTCCAGATAATTTTCCCCCTGCCTGGGCGATGAATTTGCCGGCTGACTGTCCTTTTTCATATTTTCTCTAAAATCCTTTCCAAATCAGTTGCAATGCAATTCCAGGTGCGGGAAACGACGGCCCGCTTCATTTCCTCCGCCGGGGGCGGTGCCTCCAATTGCCGCTGCACCTGCCTGATGAAATCCGCCGCACCGATGGCGACATGAACCGGCAAACCGGCTTCACCGGGAAGTGTGCTGACCACAGGTATCCCCAACGCCAGATATTCATACATCTTCAACGGATTGCTGTATTCGGCAACCGGGTCATGCCGGAAAGGGATCAGGCCGACTGAATAACGGCTCATGACCTCCGCGGCCCGGCAGAACGGTACGGCAGTGCGAAATTTCACATTCGGCATTTTCCGCAAAGCGGCAATACTCTTCCGGTCGCGAACCGGACCGGTAAACTCAAACGGCACCTTCGGCTGCGCGTCCGCCACCTGTTCCAACAGAGAATAATCGATCCACTCATACAGCGCTCCGAGAAAACCAGCCAGGGGGCGCAGCGGTTGTCGGCGTTCCATCTTCAGCCATGAGTCCGGACAGCCGTTGGGAAGAAAAAACGTTTTTTCCCGATACCGGGCCTGCCAGAACTCCGTCAGCTTCCTGCTGACGGCCAGAATCAGCCCGGAGCGGGTGGCCAGGCGTTGTTCCCGCTCCGCCACTGCCGGAGCGTAACAGGATTTTGTATGGATTGAGCAGTGATCCAGACAGTCGTAGATCAGACAAGCGGACTCCAGCCGTTCCGTCAACGCTTCCCAGAACGGATTGCTGACGACGGCGAAAAAATCCGGTGGAAGCGTCCGCCGCAGCATGGTGGCCGCATAGGTAATCCAGAGTTTTTCTCCGCTCGTTCCCGCCATTCGCCAGCCGCCCGGCAACGGCGGCAGATGATGGATCCATACTCCGTTTTCACGCCTGACGGCATGACGGGGCATCGGGCGGCGCAAACTGGGCATTTCGATGAAATGCACCTGATGACGACAGCTCAAAATATCGGCCAGCTGCCGGGTGCGTCCGCCAAGGGTGGAATCATATGCGACAGCGGCGAAAAAGACAAAATTCATTCCGACAGGCGCTCCAGTACGATATCCGCGATTCTCCGGGCCGCCGAACCGTCTCCGAAAGGATTGGCGAGACGGCAGCGCCGCCGGTATTCCTCCGGGAAATCCAGTAATTTTTCAGCTTCCCCGACGATACGTTCCGGATCATGGCCGACCAGGCGGATGGTTCCGGCATCCAGCGCTTCGGGGCGTTCTGTACTCTCCCGCATGACCAGTGCCGGTTTTCCCAGCGCGGGCGCCTCTTCCTGAATTCCTCCGGAATCCGTCAGAATCAGAAAACTGCGACGCATGAGATAAAGAAACGAAAGGTAATCCTGTGGTTGACAGAGCTGAATCCCTTCCATGTTGCCCAGTTCTTTTTCCGCCACCATTCGGATATTGGGGTTGGGATGCACCGGATAGAGGATCTCCACATCGCTCCGTGCCGCCAGACGTTTCAGGGCGGCGCAAATCTGCCGAATCCCGTCGCCGTGGTTTTCCCGGCGGTGACCGGTGACCAGAATCAGTTTCCGAGCCGGATTCAGATGGGAGAATTCCGCCTCCATCCGCTGCAGCCGCTCCGGATCGGTATCCAGTCGGTTCAGCGCGATATGAAGAGCGTCAATTACGGTATTGCCCGTCACGAAAATATCCGGTTCCGGAATCTTTTCCTCCTGCAGATTTTTCCGGGCGCGTTCCGTCGGCGCGAAGTGAAGAGTCGCCAGCCGGGAGGCGAGCAACCGGTTCATCTCTTCCGGAAACGGCGAATAACGGTTTCCCGTCCGCAATCCGGCCTCGACATGCCCTACCGGAATCCGGCGGTAGAACGCTGCCAGCGAAGCCGCCAGTACTGTAGTCGTATCTCCCTGAACCAATACCATATCCGGCGCATATTGTTCAAGCAGGCGTTCCATTCCGGCCAGGACACCGGTTGTCACTTCGGTCAGCGTCTGTCCTTTTTTCATGACAGCGAGATCGAAATCCGGAACAAGTCCGAATACCTCAAGGACCTGTTCAACCATTTCCCGGTGCTGTCCGGAAAAACAGACTTTGACTTCACATTCCGGGCGCCTTTGAAATTCGGCGACGACCGGAGCCATTTTGATGGCTTCCGGTCGGGTACCGAAGATGACTAATACCTTTCTGATATTCATATTATGCAATAACAGCCCAAGTATTATCCACCCCGAAGCCGATGGGCTTCCATTCGAAATCTGCCGCTCCGGACCAATACCCCAATGCTCCGGTTTCATTGTTGCGGACTAGAATGTCCTCATACCCATCGCCGTTGTAGTCGCCGACTCCGGGAAGATCCCATTCGGAATGCGAGGCGTTGGCAAAAACAGTCCGAAAATCGTTCGGATCACAGTTCATATACGCACCAACATAACCATTATCATTCCACAATAGCAAATCCGCTTTACCGTTATTGTCGAAGTCGGCAATTTCTCTGACCTGCCAGTCTTTGCCGATAGCGATGCCGAAATCTACCCATTCAGGTGTAATGCCGGTATTGGGTGAGGTAAGCAGCGACTGGATATCCCAGGCGCCGAGACGCCCATTGGCGTTGATGATGATGTCGTCCCTACCGTCACCATTGACATCGCCCATGCCGCAAAGCTCCCAAGAAGAATCGACATTACCCCAGACACTCGCCCACCGATCGGTGCCGTCAAGCCACAAGCCGATGCCGTGAGTCTGATTGTTCTGCCAGAGAATATCAGCTTTGCCGTCGCCGTTGACATCACCGACCATGGCAAGATCCCAATCAAGATTCACTCCCCAACCGATGGTTTTAAATGCCATATCCTCCCCGGAGTCGTAATAGCCCACCGCCCCGTCGGCCGCGCCGATGTTCCGGAACATGATGTCGCCTTTGCCGTCACCGGTAAAATCGAATGCGCCATAGACTATCCATTCCGATTTTGCGGCCGGACCAAGCGCCCCATTCCATTGCAGCGGATCGGCATTCAACCACGTCCCCAGCGGATTCGCCGAATCCACAAGGTTCTGAAACAGAATGTCCGATATGCCATTGCCGTCGATGTCGCTGCGGACACTCATTTTGCCCGGTAAGCCACCGGAAACGGTAAGTGTCAATAGATTGTCGGTCAAATTCAAGGAATAGCTGACACCGTTCGCCTGAAGGGTTTGACCAACGGAAAGAATACCCAATTCCTGATTGGCAGTATTCTTTACTGTAATGCTGCCGGTAAAGTCCTCCGCACCATCCGCAAGATGGTAAGTCCCGCTTTGCTGATCTGCGGATACTGTGATGAAATACGTTGCACCCATAATCATGCCGAGATCGGTGATGATGCTCTCGTCGAACGTCGTTCGTTCTGAGACCAAATAATTGATCCTTGCTCCATAAGCCCGGATGACGTCCTCTGTCGCTGAAGTTCCGGCATTTTCCACGGTCACCTTGCCACCGACACTGGTTTCGCCCTTGAGGATTGCACCGGCATAGAGCCTCATATAACCGCCGGAGTGTAAAACGGTCGTATCTGCCGTTCCACTGTCCTGCAATGTCAGATAGCCACTGGAATTAATGACGTTGCTGGTAGCTGTTCCTCCCCAGTAAACATGGGCCCAACTGTTGGACGAAATGGTATTGCTTGTGGCGGTTCCTCCGGAATAGACATGCATCCAACTGCTGTTTAAAACGTTGACAGACGCATGAATATCTTCATCATAAACATTGCTGGTCGGCATGCCGCCGGTACCGTCGTAATCGCGGTAGGCGCTGTCACCGACGTACATGCTGCCACCGTTGAGAATCGTATGATTCGCCACGCCGAGCATGGTGAATTTACCTTCTTCATTGATACGGGTTTGATAAGCTGAGCCGCCATTTTCAAGATTCAGCGTACCAGCCTTATTGATGCTTGCCGCGGAAATCAGCGTACCGCTCGACATGGTAATTTGCCCATCCGAATGTACGATTGCACCGGCAATCGTCATTCTCCCTTCAAGGTCAGAAATACACTCAAGGCGGCCGCTGGAGAATACTTCGACATCGTTGATTTCCGTGTTGGATACAACGGCAGCTCCACGGGACATCAAAGCTAACTTATTGACCGTTCCTCCGACAATGGCGCAGGAACCGCCGCGGGATACTGTTAAAGAATGAATCTTCGCATCCCGGATATCTATGGAACCGTTGGATTTCAATAAAATATCGACCGCAGAACCTCCACTTGAAACATACAGAGACCCATAAGCGTTAATAATCGTTCCACTTGCCGTGCCGCCTTTGAAAACATGCATGAGGCCGCCGGAGTTAACCGTTGTCTGATGCACTTCGCCCATTGCGGACAGCACACCCCAACTGTTCAGTTCAGTACCGGAAACACTTGCTCCTTGGAAAGCAAATATTTTTGCATAGGCGGCAATTGTATGGGTTGCCGTACCGCCGCTGGAGACATCCATGTACGCAGTATTTTCCAGCAGTGTATTATTTGCATATCCTCCATTGCCGATGGTAATGATTCCGTGGCCGGAAACGGTAGTACTGTCGGCGCTGCCAGCACTGGAAATATACAGGAAACCATCGGTATTAATGGTGGTATGTTTTATCACTCCATGACGAAAAACAGTCATGGAACCACCGGAGTCGACATTGGTACGGTTCGCCGTGCCGCCGCTGTAAACCAGCATACTGACACCGCTGGAAATATTGATATCTTCCGCAATATCGGTTTTCCCGATCATTCCGGATACCTGATTTCCCCAATACACACCGGCGTCGCGTTCCAGATAAGTGACCCTCGCTCCGGCGCTTGAAATCACATTCCCCTGCCATGGATTGAATGCAATACTGGCCCTGCCGCTATCCGAAACAACCATGAGTCCACCTGGTTGAACAATTGTTTCTGTCGCTTTGCCGCCGCTGGAGATGCGTATGCATCCTCCGGAACTTATCGTGGAACTGTTCGCAGCACCGCCATCGGCAACGCTCATGATTCCGCCGGATAAAACCGTCCCATAGAAACAACTTGCAGTCTGGGCTGAATTCACTGGGCTGTAGCCGCTGACAAGAAACGAAGCGCCGTTTTCTATAATGACGGTTCGAACAACTCCGTAATAACCGACTTCCCCTCCGCCTCCTGATTGTACAAGAATCTGTTCTGCCGTTCCGTCGAAAACATCCAGATATCCGCGTTCGCCTACAGTGACTTCCGATATTTCACTGCCCCCATCGAGAAGTACGTTGCCACCTGCATGCACGTAAATTTTCGATGCGGTTTGTTCTTCCCCTTCAAGTTCAGCCTCTCTTCCTGAAGTCACCTCCGCATTGGAAATATGGAGACCGCCTGCATAGAAGTTTTGCTCCTGAACCGTAAACCCGTTGATAATACCTCCCGAAAAGACGGTCGTCGAGGTCGCAGTTCCGAAAGAGACCACGAACTGCCCACCGCCGGAAACCGTGGTATTGTCCGCCACTCCTCCGCGAGAGATCAGCAAAACTCCCCCGGAGTTGATGACTGTGTGGGTCATACTGCCCCCGGAGACGTACGGCCAATCAATTTCGGCATTACACATGAATCCGCCGGAATTGATGATGGTATCCATCGCCATGCCTGCACTGGAGACAATAAGATTTCCCTCGGCATTCACAATCGTTCTGCTTGCCATGCCGCCGCTGGAAATATGCAGAAATCCCCCAGAATTAATCTTTGTATCGGTTGCGACGCCACCATTGTAGACATAGGCATCGTTAGCAACAATGGAGTTAGATAGATTGGCAGCTCCTGCTATGATTGATGCAAAAAAAGTATCTGCGGACAGAGAAAAACCGTTGAGTTTTCCGCCGGAGCTAATCATTGTGGAAGTTGCCGTACCACTGTTCGTGATATATAAGTTGCCCTTTTTAATAGTAGTACCATTGACGACTCCCCCGTCAGAGATAAACATTTTACCACCGTCAACAGTTGTATTATCCGCATTGCCACCACTGGAGATGGTTAGGTTACCACCAGAATAGACTGTCATACCGTTTATTTTACCACCGTCAAAAATTAACGCTTCCCCAGTAGATCGAATCATTATTTGATTTGCCGTGCCGCCGCTGTAAACCAGCATACTGACACCGCTGGAAATATTGACATTTTCCGCAATATCGGCTTTCCCAATCATTCCGGAAACCTGATTTCCCCAATACACACCGGTATCGCGTTCCAGATAAGTGACCCTCGCTCCAGTACTTGAAACTACATTTCCCTGCCATGGATTGAATGCAATACTGGCTGTACCTCCACTAGAAACATTAAGGCTTCCACCGGAATTTACTACTGTTTCTATCGCCATACCCCCACTGGAAACTTCCATAAGCCCATGGTTGTTGACGATGGTATTAGTTGTCCTGCCGCCACTACAAACATAAAAATAGCCACAGGAGTTGACCATTATACAGTTTGCCGTGCCGCCGCTGTAAACCAGCATACTGACACCGCTGGAAATATTGACAT
>ERZ1034917.1188-NODE-1188-length-17625-cov-176.107342_pt1 | contig 17625 bp, 24 predicted proteins | sample MGYA00520605_ERZ1034917 | MGnify/ENA primary metagenome ERZ1034917 (study PRJEB33766, sample SAMN09781784) | gut metagenome | biome: gut microbiome | host: Homo sapiens | place: Madagascar | study: EMG produced TPA metagenomics assembly of the PRJNA485056 data... | reverse complement strand
GTGATCTGGGCACCGGTCAGGTGCAGCTGCCAAAGATCGGAGCATTTTGCTGGTAGGAGGATAAAATTTGACACGAGAAGAATGGAAACTTGGGGTGTTCGATGGATTTCCCCAGCAGAAAATCAATTACGAAAAATGGAATACTGCAACTGGGAAAACGGAAGTAAGCACCTGCGAAGATTGGCTGTATTACCGGGAAGAATTGCAGTTGCGGGAACTGGCATTTGGTTGCTGCGTCAACCTAATTGCGCGAGCCATCGCAAATTGTGAGTTTAAAACGTTCGAGGAACGGACAGAAAAAAAGAACAGTTATTATTACATGCTCAACGTTGAGCCGAACTTCAATGAAAACAGCACGGCGTTTTGGCAAAACGTAATTTACAAGCTTTATGCTTTTAACGAGGCGTTGATTGTCCCAGTTCAGAAAAATCGGCGCATGATGCTGGTGGCAGCGGACAGCTGGACGCCCCCGGAGAATTACCCAACAAAAGAAAAAATTTATGAAAATGTGCAGTTGGGCGATGAAAAATACACTCGTCGGCTAAAGGAATCGGAAGTGCTGCACCTGACACTCGACAACCGGAACATCAAGAATGTTGTGGATGCAATCTACAACAGCTACAACAAGCTGATTCAGTCCGCTATGAAAAGCAATGTGTGGAACAATGGTCAGCACATGAAGGTTCACATTGATCAGGCGACAGGTGGAAATAATGACTTTGAGAAAAAAATTTCAGAAATGTTTGAATCACAGTACAAACCGTTTTTGCACAGTGATTCCGGTATTTTGGCTGAATTTGAAGGCTATGATTTTCAGGCATTTGGCGGAAGTTCGCCAGCAAAAGATACCCGGGATATCCGGGCGCTGATTGATGATATTTTCACGTTTACTGCCAGAGGATTCGGGATCCCACCCGTGCTGCTTCTCGGTGATGTGGCTGGCATGTCGGATGCAATCAGCTTGTGGCTTACAACTTCCATTGACCCGCTTGCCGCCCAAATCGGTGAAGAGTGCAACCGAAAATTGTTTGGCCTGACCGGATGGACGCAGGGATGGCGGGTGCTCGTGGATACATCTACTATCCAGCATTTTGATATGTTTGCCAATGCGGCCAATGTTGAAAAAATCGTTGGTTCGGCAGTCTGGAGCATCAACGACATTCTGACAAAGTGCGGTCAGGAGCCGTTGCCGTATGACTGGGCCGATAAACACTGGCTGACCAAAAACATTGCACCCGTTGAGGAAGCAGCACAAGAAATTTCCTCACAGAAAAAGGAGGGGTAAAATGCCTAAACCGTATTTTGATTTCCAGCAGGCAGGCGAACAGGCTGACATCTATATTTTTGGGGACATCACGTCTTTTCCGTGTGTAGAAAGCGACGTCAGCGCGTTCCGCCTTGCTCGTCAGTTGGAACAGGCCGAAAATCTGGCCGAGATCAACATTCACGTTGACAGCTATGGCGGAGAGGTTTCGGAGGGATTTGCTATTTACAATGCAATCCGAAACAAAAATGCTCACGTCAAAACCTACGCCGACGGTTTTGTGGCAAGTGCCGCAATCTATCCGTTTCTGGCCGGTGATGAACGTGTAGCCAACAACGTCAGCGCGTTTTATTTTCATCCCGTGATTGGCGGGCAGTATGGATATGCGGAAGACCTGCGAGAAGCTGCCGATGAACTGGACAAGCTTACTGAAATCGGTCTGGGTGCTTTTACTGCAGCAGGCATGAAGGAGCAGGCAGCGCGCGACCTCATCAACAGCAAAACATGGTATGCGCCGGAAGCGGTGCTTGAAATGGGCCTTGCTACCAGCATCCAGAAACAAAGCGACAGCAAAACGGCACTGCAAAGCGTCCGCAGCCTGATTGTCCGCCAGATGCTGGCCGTCCCGGCACCGCCCGCTAAAAAGCCAGAAGAAAAAAAATCCACGCTTTTTGAACTGTTCGCCAAAATTTGAAATCAGCCGCAAAGCCGTGCCTCAAACAGGCGCGGCTTTCTTAATACAAGAAAAGGAGAAAAACTTATGAACCTGAAAGACTTTTGGAAGAAGAGCCAGAAAATCACTTCTCTGCGGGAAACGTTCCAGCAGGCAATCAAGGAAAACGATTCGGACAAGTTTACCGATGCGTTTGAACAGCTCATGACTGCGATCGGCGAGGAGATCTACAACAGCGTCCAGAGCGAAAACGAAGATATTCGCCATTCGTATGATCAGAACGTTCTGCAGGCACGGGGCGTGCGCCAGCTGACGACCGAGGAGTTGAACTACTATCAGGCTTTTGCAAAGTCAGCCCGCTCTGCCAACCCCAAGCAGGCACTGGAAAATCTGGATGTCGTCATGCCCGAAACTATCATTTCCAGCGTTCTGGATGATCTGCGCTCGGAGCACCCGCTGCTGAGCCACTTGCAGTTTACTACGACCGGCGGCGCTATTCGCATGATGGTCAATACTGACGGCTATCAGGAAGCTGCTTGGGGAGACCTGTGCGATTCCATTGTGAAAGAGCTGACTTCCGGCTTCAAGGAGATCGATGCAGGGCTGTTCAAACTGTCTGCCTTCATTCCGGTATGCAATGCTATGCTCGATCTGGGCCCGGCTTGGCTGGACACCTATATCCGCGCACTGCTGTACGAAGCCATTGCCAACGGTTTGGAAGTTGGCATTGTGGTGGGCGATGGTGACAAAAAGCCCATCGGTATGATCCGCGATGTCGGCGCAAATGTTGCTGTGGTCGGCGGCAAGTACCCTGAAAAGGCAAAAATCAAGGTCACGGACCTTGAGACTACCACTATTGGCAACCTGATTTCTCTGGTCGTTATCACCGCCAACGGCAAGAACCGCAAGGCCAAAGATTTGATCTTGCTGGTCAACCCGCAGGATTATTATCAGCTGGTCATGCCCGCTACCACCGTCCGCGCCCCGGATGGAACCTACCGCAACGATGTGCTGCCGTATCCCATCACTATAATTGAGACGGCTGCCCTGTCTCGTGGCGAGGCGGTTTTTGGCATGGGTCGCCAGTACTTTGCCGCAGTTGGCATGGGCAAGGATGGCCGCATCGAGTACGATGACAGCGTGCGATTCTTGGAGGATCAGCGTGTCTACAAGGCCAAGCTGTATGCCAACGGTCTTCCGCTGGACAACAACGGCTTCTTACATCTGGACGTTTCCGGCCTGCAGCCCCTGACCTACCACGTTACTACCGTCCCTGCACCGGCCGCATCCAATGATGCAACGCTGATCGCCCTGAAGCTGGGCAGTCTGAATCTGACCCCGGGCTTCACCTCCAGCAATGTGACCTATACGGCAACTACCTCTGCGGCCTCTAACACCATCACCGCGACCCCTGCCAACGCCGGCGCCAAGGTTAAGGTGGAAGTGGGCGGCAAGGAGATCGAGAACGGCAAGCCTGCGACCTGGAGCGAGGGCAGCAACACCGTGACCATTACCGTGACCGCTGCGGACGGTGAGACCGTCAAGACCTACACCGTCACGGTCACCAAGTCCTGACCATGATCGGGATGTACGATACCGAGCTGCTGCCGGACATCAAAAACTATCTTGATATCACATGGTCGGATGATGCACTGGATAGAAAGATCTGGGACATCATCATGGCGGGTATGCTCTATCTGGATAGCAAGATCGGCGCAGCGCAGGACTACACGCAGCCCGGGCTTGCCCGTGCGCTGCTGATGGACTATGTGCGCTACACCCGCGACGGCGCAGCAGATATTTTTGAGCACAATTATCTGCACCTACTGCTTGCGGCAAGAAACGAAAGGCTGGTGAATGATTTTGCAGAGAACACGCAAAAGCCCGACCCGCCCTGACACGGAAGTCAGCCAGACCTTCAACAGCGGGGTCGTGCAGATATTTTCCACGCGGGACGCTGCGCCGGTCGGGCACTCCCCTATCGTGGAGTGCACGGCAAAGTGCACCCTGCGGTACGAGGAACAGCGTCTTGGCATCAACCGGCTGTATCTGAGCCGCCAGAATCAGGCGGAGGTTGTCCGGGTGATCCGCGTGCCGGCACCGCAGAGCATCGCGATTTCCAGTCAGGACGAAGCCCAGACCGAGGACGGAAGACACTACCGCATCGACACGGTACAGGCCGTCCGGAGCTGGCCGCCTGCGCTGGATCTGGCGCTGCGTGCCGTGGAGCCTGATTTTGACAACAGCTTACAGGAGGGCACCGAGGATGACATGGTATGAGTGCATCATTGCTGCCCACACGGCTGTTACAGACAGTGTGAGCCACGGCGGGCGGATGAAGTCCAAACGGTACTTCGTCTGGCAGGAAGAAGCGCCGGACGACCTCATCGCGGACGGCAAGCACATCGAACGTGCCATGATCGGTACGACAGACCTGTTTACCACGATGGAGTTTGACCCGTGGTGCGACGCGCTGGAAAAGGCGTTTGATGATTCCGAGCATATCGCGTGGGAAAGGCTGCAGCCGCAATATGAAGCGGACCGCAACATCTGGCACTATGAATGGCGCTGGGAGGTGTCCGGCTGTGGCTAAAATCTATGCTACCGGAATAGACCGCTACTTGCAAAAGCTGGAACGCCTGAACAAAAACACGGATACCGTCTGTAAACAGACGGTCTATGCAGGCGCAAAAGTTGTTGGTGACGCAATCGTGGCTGCCATTGATGCTATGCCTGTTCAGGAACCGCCCGAAAAACAGCCGTATTTTTTTCTGTCTGATGCGGCAAAAGAAAGCGGCACACTGATCACGGGCGTTTCCGAAGCCCAGAAACAGGGCTTGCGGGAAGGCTTTGGTATTGCGCAGATGGCGCACGAAGATAACAGCTGGAACACCAAAATAGGCTTTGACGGGTACAATTCCGTCAAAACAAAAACCTACCCGAAAGGGCAGCCAAACGCTTTGATTGCTCGAAGTGTCGAGGGCGGCACCAGCATCCAGCAAAAGACCCCGTTTATTGCGCCTGCTGTCCGGCAGGCGCGCAAAGCTGCACAGAAAGCCATGGAGGAGACCATGGCGGAAAAGGTGCAGGAGATCATGGATAAATAACCTGCGCAGGGTGTCCACTGTGGACACCCTGCTTTTTTGTATGAAAGGAGAAAACACATGGTAACTACTGGTTTTTCCAACGTGCATATCGCCACTTACGCTTCTGAAAGCGGCGTTGTGTCCTACAGCGGCGTGCGCAAGCTGGGGCGCTCGGTGAGCATGAGCACCGATATTTCCACCAGTGATGACAACAAGTTTTACGCCGATGACCGGCTGGCGGAAACCGAGACCGGCTCTGCCTTTACCGATGGCAGCGGCACCTGCACCGTGGACGGCCTGACCGCAGAGGAAGAGGCCTTCATCATGGGCCTGAAGGCGGGCAACTCTATTACGCCGGACGAGGGCACCGCTGTGGAGACCTACGAGTACGGCGCATCTATGGATCCGCCTTATCTGGGGCTGGGCGCCGTCAAGAAGGTGCAGAAGGACGGCAAGAGCATGTGGAAGGCAATCGTCCTGTGCAAGATCCGCTTCAAGGTGCCCAAGGACGATGCCGAGACGCAGGGCGAGCAGATCGACTGGCAGACCCAGGATCTGGATTTCACCATCATGCGTGACGACAGTGCCATGAACCGGTGGAAGATCATCCCCAAGAAGGAGTTTGACACCGAGGCAGCAGCGGTCGCGTTCATCAAGAAGGCACTGGGAGGCGCGGCATGATCGAGGACAAGTACATCACATTCGCGCACGTCAAGGGTGATGAGTACCCCATGTGCATGACCATCAAGGCGCTTTCCGTGCTGGAGGGCGCATACGGATCGGTGGACAATATCTTTGGCGTTGCCAAGGAAGCCACCAAAACCGGCCGCGTTGCCGACCTTGCAAAGGCGGCGCTGACCATTGCACCCGTGCTTGCGGATGCTGGCCGGGACTATATGCGGGAGATGGCAGCAGAATCCAACGATAAGGAATTTCAGGATATGGCGCAGAGCCTGCCGGACTTCCCTGCTGCTGCGGAGCTGGAAAAGAGCATGACGTGGGCAGAGTGCCGCGCACTGTGGAACGACTGCGTTACCGCAATTGCGCGCGGCTCCGGCCGCGAGGTGGAGGCTGAACCGGACAACAGCGCAAAAAACGCGGAAAGCGCCATGTGATACAGCTTAACGGAGCATGGTTCTTGTTTTACGGCCGCAAACTGGGCATGAATGAGCATCAGGTGCATTCATGCCCGGTGGGCCGTATGCTGGATTATATGGCGTGTATGCAGATAGAAAACGGCGCAAACCAGAAGCTCTACGCCAGCGTGGACGATCTGGAAAAAATACGGTAAGGAGGTGAGAACGCATGGCAAAAACGGACATTGGCCCCAAAATAAGCGTTGAGGGTGAAAAAGAATACCGGCAGCAGATGCAAAACATCATTGCCCGGCAGAAAGAGTATGCCGCTGAGCTGAAGTCCACCACGGCATCTATGGACGAGAACACCTCCGCAGAACAGCGTGCATCCTCGGTGGCGGCGGTGCTGCGCAAGCAGATCGCTGCGCAGACGGACGCTTTGAACGCCCAGAAGGGTATGCTGCTGCAAGCCACAAGCAAATATGGCGATGCCAGCACACAGGCGTCAGCTTACCGGACGGCGGTCTATAAGACCAATGCAGAGCTGGAAACCTTAAAAAGCCGCCTGCATGATGCGGAAAATGGCCTTGGTGAGTTTGCGTCTAAGGCAGATGACGCAAAAGGAAGTTTGGACGGCCTTGCAAGCACAAACACCGGGAGCGGTATGTTTGATGGGCTGCAATCGGCAGTTACAAAGGGAAGCATTGCGGCAAACCTGTTCAGCACAGTTTCGGGGAAAATCATTGAAGCGGGAAAGCAGGTCGTATCGACCGGTGTGCAGTACAATGCACAGCTGGAACAGTACCAGACAGCACTGACCAATATGCTGGGCAGCGAAGCAGAAGCCGTTGCTCTTTTGGATGAGATCAAACAGGACGCTGCCAAAACACCGTTTGATACTGCCGGTCTGGTAAAAGCAAACGAATTGCTTATTTCTACCGGCATAGATGCCGAAAGTTCCCGCAGAACCATTCTTGCATTGGGTGATGCAGTTTCTGCTACCGGCGGCGGCAATGACGAGTTGAGCCGCATGGCGCAAAACTTGCAGCAGATCCAGAATGCGGGCAAGGCGACCAGCGCGGATATCAAGCAGTTTGCTTATGCCGGTATTGACGTTTACGGCATACTTGCGGACTATACCGGAAAAACTGCCGAAGAAGTGCAAAATATGACCGTCACTTATGACTTGCTGTCTAATGCACTTATTTCGGCGGCTGACGAAGGCGGCCGCTATTTTAACTCCATGAGCACCCAAAGCGAGACGCTGAACGGTCAATGGAGCACGCTGAAAGATAACGCCACACAGCTTGCCGGGCTTATGACGGGCGATCTGACAGACGGAATAAAAGTCGTGATCGGGCACATGAATGACCTCACTGTTGCCGCGTCAGAAGCGTATGACACAGGTGGATGGCTTGGTTTGGCAGATGCGATTGCCTCTAACATCCCAATAGTCTCGGAACTTAAAACCGGGTTTGAAAACGCTACATCTGCCGCTGTTAACCTTTTTGATCATCTCAGCTATTGGCTGAACAAAGGCCTTGGCAAAGATGCTTACGCCGGGTACAACAGCTACGAGGATTACCAAAAAGACCAGAAGAAAAAATCAAGTCAAACTGAAGAGGCTCGGCGACAAGCGAGAGAAGCGCGCGGAAGAAAACATGCAGAGCGCGTTCGGCAGGCACAAGCACAAGCCGCATCGAATTATATTGTCCCTGCTTACGATAATTCTAGCGGCGGCGGTGGAGGCGGCGGCAATTCCAGCGGAAGCTCAACTGTAAAGAAAGACTTAAAAAAATTAGTCGATACCGTAAACGATACAAATACCGAGTTTGTAAAAGGAAACGAAAATACAGTTGGTGCTGTAAAAAAGACTATCGACACTGTAACGAAAACTTATGACGTGTACGATAGTACAACGAACAAACTTAAAGGAACGACAACCGAAACCCAGCATACCGTAACCGAGAGCTGGAAAGAGATGGTGGACGGCGTAGAAACAAGCTACGAGCGTATCCGTGTTTTGGACGAAGCCGGAAATGAAATTTCTTCCAGTTTAAAAGTTGGCGCTGAGAACATATTAAGCAATCTCAAGAATACTACAACCACCAAAACAAACGACACCCTGACCGCGCAAGAAGCTGGAATTGAAGACGCTATCGGCAATATTGAACGCGCAAGAGAGAGCACGCAGACTACTCAAAAAATTCTGAACGAAACAACCGGTCAGATGGAAGAGGTTGTAACCGGAACAGCTGAAACCATAACCGACAGCTATAAAGTTATAATCGACGGTCAAGAATATGCTGTTCAAGCAGTCACAAAATTTATTGATGGCTATTCACAGGGCACAACAAAACTTCTTACCGCCACAGCAACGAACATTAAGTACACCGAGGGCGTTCTGGGCGGCTTTTCCAAGTTTGTACTGGATCTGGATTCTAAGCTTGGCGGGCTGGAAAAGGTTGCGAGCAACCTGACAAAAAGCCCTCTGGGGCAATGGTTCAGCGATTTGGCGCAGGGCTACCGCGCAAGTGATAGCTTCTGGGACAACATTGATGTTGTTGGCACGCTTGTTGGCGGACTGACTGGCGCTGCACAAGGATTTCAGCTGACCGGAAGCTGGCAAGGCGCAGTTGCCGGCGGCGTTATCGGGATTGTTGGCAAGCTGTTGGGAACGTCTATCAGCACGCAGGCTGGAAGCTGGGGCGCGGATCTTGTATCGGGACTTGCCAGCGGAATTACGAGCGGAGGCGGCATTATCGCGAAGGCCGTTTCGTGGATCGGCGACATTATAAAGGGATTTTTGCACTTTTCGCGCCCAGACGAAGGACCCTTGCGGGAGTACGAGAAGTGGATGCCGGATATGATCCAAGGCATGGCGGATGGCATCCGCGACAACGCTTACCTACTGCAGGAAGCTGCCGCAGACCTTGGCGGAAAGCTGAAGATGCAGTTGCAATACGATGTGGGCAGCGCAAACGGCTTTGCACAGGTGGCTACCAACTCCCGCACGGTGAGCATGGGCGGTATCAACGTCAACGTGTATCCCTCTGAGGGCATGGACGAGGAGCGCTTTGCCCAGTACACCATCACACGACTTACACAGATGATCAACGAGGAGGCGGCGGCCAGTGGAGAAGTACCTGTATTTTAACGGGCACAGCAGCACCGAGTACTGCTGCCATATCGAGCACAAACCCAGCATCCCGACCCCGAACCGAAAGTATGAGGAGTACGAGGTTGCAGGCCGGAACGGCAAGCTGCACGCGGATCAGGGGCAGTACGAAAACATCACAGTGTCGTATCAGTTGTATTTCCACGGCAGAAACCCTACCCCGGAGCAGCTGCGCAGCATCAAGGCGTGGCTATGCGGTACGCCGGGTGCATATCCCCTTTCGGACGGATACGACCCGGAGTATTTTTACCTTGCCATTGCGAAAATGGGCGATACCAGCAACATCTTGGATAAGTACGGCAGATTTACGGTGGAGTTTGATTGTGATCCGCGGCATTTCCTACGCTCCGGGCGGGAACTGCAGGAGATGACGAACGGTCAGGTGCTGCTGAATCCGCTGGATCAGGCGGCACTCCCCTATTTTGAGGTGACCGGAAACGGCAAAGAGGGCGAACTGACGATAAACGGAAAAGCGTTTGGCATGAAGCCGCCCGCCGATAAAACCGTGTGCTGCGATGCAGAAACGTGGAACGCATGGCTGGAGGACGGCGCCAACGCAAACCCGGTGACCGGCGGCATCTGGCCGGAGCTGGCAGCGGGTGAAAACCTTATCCAGTGGAGCGGCGGTATCCAGACCGTGAAGATCATGCCAAGGTGGTGGACGTTATGAAACCTGTTTTACACGATGAAAATGTGCTTTCGGCTGAAAACTACGGCTTTGGAACACTTTCGGATGCACTGGAGTGCACTGTCAGCTGCGAGGAAAACGGAACGTATGACCTGACCTTGCAGTACCCGGTGACCGGCATCCACGCGGAGGATCTTTTGGAGCGGAGCATCATCAGCGCACGGCCTTCCAGCTACGAAAACCGGCAGCTGTTCCGCATTTATCGCATCAGCCGCCCAATGAATGGACGGTTTCAGGTGTCGGCGCACCATATCTCGTATGACCTCAGAGACTGCATTGTAAAGCCATTCTCGGCAAAAACGCTTAAAGAAACGATCCAGAAGCTGAACGAAAACATTGTGGGCGACTGCAACTTTGAAATTTCGGCAGGATATGACAACGAGACCGCGTTTTCTGTTACAAAGCCCATGACCGTGCGCGCTGCGATGCTTTCCAACGGCGGCAGCAGCATTGCAGACACCTACCTTGGATACTGGGAGTTTGACGGCTTAAAGTGCACGCTGCGGCTTAAAGAAGAGGCAAACCGGGGCGCGGTTATTGCATACGGTCTGAATCTGGTGGACGTCACGCAGGAAAATAACATCGACAACGTATACACCCACGTCTATCCGTACTGGGCAAACGCGCAGAAGGGCAAGTTTTACGCGCTGGACCCCATAAAGGCATCTGAGATCGAGGGATACCAGAAGATCTACCCGCTGGACTTGAGCAGCTACTTCCAGAAAGCACCTTCGGACGAAAGCATGAGAAAGGCAACCACTGATTTTTTGTCCAAAAACCAAATCGGAAAGATAGAGCCCAGCCTGACCGTAAGCTATGTGCAGCTGGAAAAGACCGTGGAGTACAAAGACCAGAAGAACAAGATCATCCTGCGCGGCGATACGGTGGAAGTGCGTTATCTGCGCCTTGGTGTGAATGTGCTGGCCAGAGTGACAAAGACTGATTATGACGTGGTGCACGACCGGTATGCTTCGATCCATGTCGGCAAGGCAAGCGAAAAGCTTGCAAGAACTACCGTAAAAGACCGCAACCGCATGAGCACCACCAACGACCGCGCTGTTGACGCAAGCCGTGTGGCTACCGACTACATTGGCGAAACGGACGACGGCGGCATCCAGTTCGGGCCCGGAAGCTTCAACTACACCATCAACGAAAAAGGGCTTGAGTTTAACGGTATTCAAAACAAGAAGTCTATCCGCATCTTGTACAACGAAGACACTGGTGAACCGCTCAAAAGCTTTGAGGAGCAAACATATTCTGTAGATCTTACTGGTTACTCCGCTATCCTGATCACCTATGAAAGTACAAAAGGCTCTACTTGGTTTGCAGGCGGTGGCAGCGGCGGCAGAGTGTCCAGCATCATACCGGTAAACGGAAAGACTTACACACTTATGTATGCGTGGAACACCCCGCATTTTCGGAACGTAACGGCTTATCAGGATAAAATTATATTTGGCCCCGGAAAAGAACGCACATCAAAATACACGATCGTATCAACTGTTCTTGTTGTTGGCGTAAGCTATACCGGAAACTTCAGCTTACAAAGCCCCGGCTCGGATGGCTGGGATACCAACAACGCCGTGTGCGTACCGCAGGAAATTATTGGTTTTTTGTAAGGAGGGCTATTGTGAAAAAAGATGATTACCTATACCAGTGCACCGTAAGCCCGGACGGGCGCATAAAAAACGGTGGCTGGACGCTGAAAAGCGTCATCCCCAAAACGCTGCCGCCGGATCAGCTGCTTTTTGAGGATTTCCCGGCCAACAGCAACGGTGGCAATGACTATATCTGGGACGGGCAAAATCTGATTTTTGACCCGCTGCCGGAGGAAAGTGAGGAAGCAAATGCAGAAAATCAGGATCGACTTTGATAACCCCGGTCTGCCGCAGCACATCAGCGCGGTGGAGAACGACAGCCAGAGCCGTTTTTTTCAGGCGACGCTGTACGAAAACGGCAAGGCGTATACTGCGCCTGCCGGTGCAACTTACAGCATTATGTACCACGGCTTTGGCCCCCAAAATCAGGGCTGGTACGATACCATCAACGACGGTGCCGGCAAGCGGGCGGCCTGTGCCGTTGCTGGCAACGTGGTCACCTGCGAGATCGCGCGTCAGGCGCTGCAGGTGCCGGGCCATGTGAGCATTGTGCTGTGCGTAACGACCGGAAAGGGCCATATGCTCAAGAGTTGGCCAATCGAGTGCGACTGCAAAAATGACCGCTACGACAGTACTGCGGAAATCCAGAGCTTCTTCTATATTACGCAGGTTTCTAATGCGGACTGGACGCAGGCGATTCAGGCATGGGAAAACCTTAAAAACACCATCGACCCCACCCTTTCCCTCTCCGGTAAGGCTGCGGATGCGGCAAAGGTGGGAGAGGCGGTCAATGCGGAGGCAGAAAGAGCAAAGGGGGTGGAAAGTCAGCTAAAGGAAGATATAGATAATGACTTTTTTGCATTTGGAAAAATTCCTGTTAAACTAGAAAGTCTTGGAAATGTGTATTTTGGATATACTCACGGGGACAAAAACGCAAATAGTTTTGAGAAAGTTCGCTTTAGAACGGTTGTTGGGAAATTATATATGATTGAGGCAACAATACAAACCAATATACCACTCTTTAAGTGCGGCGCTTATTATTATCCAGTGTCACCGATATCAGATGTAGTTGGGAGAGTAAAGGCTCGTGGATACTTTTTTGGTGACGGAAATGTAATGTCGATAAATACAGTTTCGACGGAAGAAAAAAACGTATATGAATGCGAAGTGCATGGCATATCAAACATAACAAAAATCGTGAATGAATCCAAATCTGCAATAGAGTCAATAAACCATAGATTTATGTGGAATACTTTCAAAAATCTTATATCGAAATGTATTTGTTGTGGCGATAGCCTAACACGCGGTTATTATAGCGCATCTATCCCAAACGAAAACGGAACCTTGCCTACATACCCAAAGGAACTAGCAAAAATTACTGGATGGGAGTGTACTAACGCAGGTCGTTCTGGTTATGACAGTATTCAATGGTATTCTGAACGCTTCAAACTCTTCGATTTTTCTGATAAAGACGTTGCTGTTCTTTTTCTAGGGACAAACAGAGGCATATCAAGTGATTATAATGATGTTTTGAATGGTAGTACAACCGGAAGCGCTTACCGAAAAATAATTGAAGGAATCCATGAACAAAATCCTAAATGCAAAATATATACTTTATCGTGTTTTTCGACATCTTCTACGCAAAACACATTAGAGGAGGTAAACAATAACATACAGCACATATCAAGTTTGTATAATTATGTGTATTTTTGCGATTTCCAAAATAATCCATACTTTGATGTGTTATCTGATAATGTTCACAGCTCCGAAACGGGAATACATTTTACACCTATTGGGTACAAGCTGATGGCGAATGCTATCTATATGCTTATGGTAGACAGTTTTATGGATAATATTTCAGATTATGACACGCCAATTAGCTAACTGGGGCTTTAGTTGACTATTCACCCACATAAAAAGAAAGGACTGATATAATGCTCCCTATTATGGACGTTTCCCGCTGGCAGGGGCGCATCGACTGGGACAAGGTCAAGGCAAGCGGCCTTGTCTCCGGCGTGATGCTCAAGACGGTATCCACCAACCGCAAACTGAGCAAGCGCAAGGACGGGTTGTACATCGACCCGACGTTTGAGCACAACTATGCCGAGTGCAAGCGGCTGGGTATCCCGGTGGGCGTATACTACTACACCTACGCCACCGATAAAGAAATGGCAGACGCAGAGCTTGCCTTGCTCAAGACTGCCTTGACCGGAAAGACCTTTGAGTTGCCCATCAGCGTGGACGTGGAGGACAACAAAATCAAGAAGCTGTCCACGCAGGCGCTGACCGACCTTGCCGCCTATGCGCTTGCTACGGTGGAGCGCTGGGGCTTTTATGCCCTGCTGTATGTCGGGCTAAATTTTGCGCAGACGGAGTTGTACATGGGTGGCGCGGCGCTGCGCAAGTACGATGTATGGCTGGCAAGATATCCCAGAGACAAGAGCAAGACCAAACCGGAGGACAAGCCCAAAACAGACTTTTCCTTTGGGATGTGGCAGTACACCAGCACCGCCAGCGTTCCGGGCGTGAGCGGCAACGTGGACTTGAGCCACGCTTACAAAGACTACGCTAAAATCATCGCAAAGAAGGGCTTGACCCGTCTCCGGGAGGGCGCATGAGCGAAGCAATCATCGTGGCAATCATCACCGGCGGTCTGAGCCTAATCGGCTCGATCGTCTCTAACAACCGAACTGCCAACCGCACCGCCCAGAGTATGGACGCCAAGCTGGACAAGCAGCAGGCTGTCACTGAAACCAAGCTGGAAGAGCTGACCCGCGAAGTCCGGGAGCACAACAACTTTGCCAAGCGTGTACCGGTGCTGGAAGAGCAGATCAAGGTGGCAAACCACCGCATCGAAGATCTCGAAAAAGAGAGAGGAGAGTAACACATGGAAACCATTCTTAACAGCATTCTCACCCCGCTGCCCGCGTGGCTGGCGCTGGTGCTCATTGTTGCGGGCACTGTGTCGCTTGTGCTGGGGCTTATCCGTCTGGGCTACGGCGCAGCAGTCAAGACGCTTGTGCTTGACCTTATCGACCAAGCAGAACGCGAAATTCAGGGCACCAAGCGCGGCGCAGAGCGCAAGGCGTGGTGCGTCAAGATGCTGCGCCACTATCTGGACAACAGCCGGTGGGGCAAGCTGGTCTCGTGGGCTATCACTGAGGAGACCATGAGCAAGGTAATTCAGTTTTTCTTTGACCGCGCACGAGCGGCACTGCAAAAGCAGTAAGGAGGATATCATGGCAAGCACTGCACACGAGCATTTTGTTGACGCCAACAAAATGTACGCCGTACAAGAGCAATTTCGTTGCGCCACGAAAATGGTTGCAATGTGCAAAATTTGCACGTTGCACGCACGGATGAGCGCAATGGTGCGCAACGCCGGACAGCTCCCGCAGCCCTTCTGGCTCGGTTCTGACTGTGGCGGCGGCTCGTGTGGTGCTGCCCGCTGCGCTGCAAGGACTTGACCGACAGCAGATGACCGCCGCCATCAAAAGCGCACCGCTTGGGAGGGTAGACCGTAAGATAGCCTTACTGCGGTACGTTGAGCGGCTCCCGCTGCCGGACATTGCAGCGCAGACACATTACAGCCGGACGGCGATAGGCTACCGGCTGAAAGGCATTGAAAAAATGCTAGATGTGTGATATACTATCTATACCGTCCGAAGTAGAGTACACACACTTCGGAGAAATGTGTACAGAGAGCCAGCGGAAGAACGTTTACCCGCTGGCTTTTCTTTTTGCATGGATTGTGGTATAATAACCTCAACAAATCCTCCCGGCCTCTCGTAGAAGCGCATGAGGGTGGATATTTGAAAACCCCCGGTGTTTCGTTTGGAGCATCGGGGTTTTACTGTTTATACGATTCCGTACTTGTGCGCATACTCAAGCAATTTCTTTTTTGCTCTTTCGTGGATGTCCTTGTTTTTTTCACAAGGGTTTTGCGTGTAATTGTAAAAGCTTTCTTCTTCAATATTGGAAAGAAAATCCAGAATCTTCTGATCAAATAAATCGTTCATAGTCATCCTCCATTGTTTTGTTTTCCTTGCTGTGATTATAGTATAGCACTGTTTACAGTGTATGTAAATTGACATTTTCGACAATGTTTATAGTGCCATCTTGTGCGCAATTGGCATTGTAAACAGTGCTGTGCTGTGTTACAATATAGCAAATGAAACAGGAGGAGTTTTTATGATTTCAGAAAAGAAAAAGGCATCTAACGCCAAATGGGACAAGGAAAACATGACAAGCTTGGCCTGCCGCGTAAAAAAAGACTACGCAGAAAAGTTTAAGGCAGCGTGCGCAGAGGCTGGCACAACTCCAAATGCTGTCTTAAAAGCTGCGGTAGATGAATTTTTGAAGAGATATGACAAGAAAAAGTTAATTGACAATGCAGGGGAAGAGCTTGGCAAGTATTCGCAGCTATTAGGTAATATTGAAATCGAAGCTTTTGACTTGAAATAGCTAAAATCAAGCGCTCACGCGGTGTAATGCCGTGTGGGCGCTTTTCTTTTTTGTCCTTCGTTGTACCTTTGTTGTCTCTCGTTTTTTGCCGATGCAGTACACTGGATGCACAAGGAGGGATGTATTATGAGCTATTATCCGACACCCGGAACGCCCTACGTTCCGCAGCAGCCTGTTAATCCTTACGGCGGCATGGGCACAGTTGGGCTTGCCACTCCCCTGCCAAACACGCAGATGCAACAGGCACAGCCGCAGCGTCCGCAGCCGATGAATGGGCAGCAGCCTGTTCAGCAGTCGGCACAAGATGGCGGCTGGCTGCTCGGCAGACCCGTTTCCAGCAGGGAAGAGTTTTTGGCGATACCGTCCGACCTATACGGCAGACCGACCTACTGCCCAGACCTGCGCAGCGGCGTGATCTACTGCAAGCGACTGAACCCAGACACCTGTGAATCCTATGTGCAGGAGTTTTACAGCCCGGAGGCATGGCGGCAGATGCAGGCGCAACAGGCACAGCAGACCGCTGCACCGACACAGCAGTATGTGCCTATTGAGCAGTACAACGCCCTCGTGCACCGGCTGGATGAGCTGGAAAAGTGGCAGAAGAGCTTTTCTAAGCCCACTGCCGCAGCAAAGAAAGGAGAATAACAATGCCTTCTCCGTTTGATATGATTACTCACAGCCCTATCATGCAGCTTGCAAATCTGGCTCGCGCCGGGCAAAACCCGATGGGGCTTATCCAGCAGTTGGGTGGGCAGAGCGCACCCATCATGCAGGGCTTGAACTTGATTCAGGGTAAGAACGAAGCACAGCTCCGAACGATGGCGCAGAACCTGGCCAAAGAGCGCGGCATCGACCTGAACCAGCTGGCAAGCGTCCTGAATTTGACGCTGCCCCGATAACGCATCCCTCTAAGCGAAACGCTTCTCAGTTTTGCGGACTTGACAAAAACCGCTTTTGTTTGGCTTCGCCTACCGCATACGGCGGTGGGATGGCATAACGCAAAACTGAAAGGAGTTTTTTTATGGACGATTTTGCAACTGGCTATCTGGCTGGGCAGGACGGCGGCAATAGCAACGGCGGATTCTTCGGAAACGAAGGTCTGTGGGCGGTTATTATCCTTGCTATCATCTTCGGCTGGGGCACAAACGGCTACGGTCGGAACGGTGGAGACAACGGCATGAACAGCTACATTCCCTATCTGGTCGGCACTGGAGCAACCGGTCAGGGCGGTGCAGACACCCGCGCGGCGCTGTCTGAGGGCTTCTACCAGCAGGATACCTCCCGCTCTCTGGCTGGCATCCAGAGCGGCATCTGCTCTCTGGGCTATGACCAGCTGGCACAGATCAACGGCGTCAACACCAACATCGCAAATGGCTTTGCGGGCGTTAACAGCGCCATCTGTCAGCTTGGCTACCAGAACGCACAGCTTGTGAACGGTCTGGAACGCAGCGTGTCCAACGGCGACAACGCCATCAACCTTGCCATCATGCAGGAAGGCAACGCTCGGCAGGCTGGCCAGACCGCACTTGCCACGCAGCTGGCATCCTGCTGCTGCGAGAACAAGCAGCTGATCGGCGACCTGAAGTACACCATCGCAACGG
>ERZ1034917.1187-NODE-1187-length-17630-cov-10.419118_pt1 | contig 17630 bp, 13 predicted proteins | sample MGYA00520605_ERZ1034917 | MGnify/ENA primary metagenome ERZ1034917 (study PRJEB33766, sample SAMN09781784) | gut metagenome | biome: gut microbiome | host: Homo sapiens | place: Madagascar | study: EMG produced TPA metagenomics assembly of the PRJNA485056 data... | reverse complement strand
TTGTCATAGCGGGTCGCGGTGGTGACGCCGTCGCTCCACTTGTAGAACACAAAGCCCTCCGCGGCCACTGCCGTGACGTTGACGCTTGTGCCGGAGTCGGCCTGAATTTCGACGCTGGACACGCCGGTCTGGCCGTTGCCGGTCAGCGTGCCCTTGGCGCTGTCCTCGACCTCATAGCTGGCCGTGAACTTCGTCGGCGTCGAGGTCGGCACCGGCGTGTTGCTGCCTGCGGAGGCCGACGCACGCTGCGGGATGTCCGAGGTATCGGGGCGGCTGTCCATCGTATTGCAGGCGTGGTTCTTGGCGTACTCCAGCAGGGCGCGCGCACCGGAGGTGCTGAAGCCGTTGGATTCAAAGTAGGTGCCCTCGCCGTAGCCGCGGGTGTTTTTAAGGGCCTCGGCGGTGTTCAGGTACTTGAAGCCCAGATCGCTGCTGGCCGCCGCAATGGCCTGGTTGAACTGGTCAATGCGGGTCTGGGTCTCGGCAGCGTTCGTGCTGTCCTCGGTAACGGGCGGGATGCCCACCGCGATGATGTCGCAGTAGGCGTAGGCCGAGCGGATGCTCTGCAGGAACTGCTTGTAGTCGGCAATGAAGGAATCCACACTGACCGAGCCGTCCACATCGTTCGCGCCCAGCATCACAAAGACGCGGCGGGCCTTCATCTTGGGGATGGCCTGCGGGATCGTGTAGCTGCTGGCGTCCGATGCAAAGTTGACGCAGGAGGTGGACAGCGCCTTGGAAATCTGCAGGCCCTCCTGCCCGACAAACTGATTCAGCGTGATGCGGGTGTCCTTCTGCAGCGTCACGGCGTACTGGTCACCGGCAAAGACGCTGGCCGTAATGTAGGCGTCATCCGCCGCGCTCTGCGGCAGGATGGAATCCAGCGTCGTATCCAGCGGGTAGGCGTCCGGGTCGTAGGAATCCTTCCCGCCCGCAAACAGGCCCAGCTTCGTCGGCAGCACCCATGCCGCCAGAATGCTCATCACAACGGCCAGCGCGCACAGCGCCAGCACCACACATGCTTTGCGCTGTGTCGGGCTCAGGCCTTTTTTCTCCTCATTACGTTCTCTGCTCATCGGGAACGGCAACCTCCTTAATTATCGAAAGCGGGCGTACCCATGGCCACAACCCACCTAGTATACATAGTATGGATTATATCATATTTGCCGGGCTTTGAACATGGTTTTCAAAAAATTGTCACGTATTACAATTTTATTACAAGCAAAAAGCCCGGGATTTGACATCCCGGGCAAAATTGGGTTCGATTTCAGGAAAGCAGCATTCTGTCGTTGGCAAACTCGCCGTCGCTGACCTGCTCAAAGCGCTGCAGCAGGTCACTGACCTGCAGGTTCTTCTTTTCCTCGCCGCGCACATCGTAGATGACGTGACCCTCGTACATCATGATCAGGCGGTTGCCGTACTTGATGGCATCCTTCATGTTGTGGGTGATCATCAGGGTGGTCAGGTGGTTTTCCTCGACGATCTTCTCGGACAACGTCAGCACCTTGGCCGCGGTCTTGGGGTCAAGGGCGGCGGTGTGCTCGTCCAGCAGCAGGAGCTTGGGCTTTTTGAGGGTCGCCATCAGCAGCGTGACAGCCTGGCGCTGACCGCCGGAGAGCAGGCCGACCTTGCTGGTCATACGGTTTTCCAGCCCAAGATCCAGCGTTTTGAGCAGCTCGTAGTATTCGTCGTGCTCCTTCTTCGTGATGCCGGTCTTGAGCGTGCGGGCAAGACCCCGGCGGGCCGCCAGGGCCAGGTTCTCGTCGATCTGCATCGTCGCGGCGGTGCCCATCATCGGATCCTGGAACACGCGGCCAATGTACTTGGCACGCTGGTGCTCGGACAGGCGGGTCACATCCTTCCCGTCAATAATGATTTTGCCCATATCCACCGGCCAGACGCCCGCGACGGCGTTCAGCATCGTGGATTTGCCCGCGCCGTTGCCGCCGATGACCGTGACAAAGTCGCCATCCTCCAGCGTCAGATCCAGTCCCTTCAAGGCGACCTTCTCATTGACGGTTCCTGCATTGAAGGTCTTGTATACATTCTTGATCTCAAGCATTGTCCTTGCCTCCCTTTTTCACGGGTACTTTGGTGAAGTATTTGCCCTTCCAGTACGGGATGGTCAGGAACACGGCCACGACCAGCGCGGTCAGCAGCTTGAGGTCATCGGTGGACAGGCCCATGCGCAGCACGAAGTTCATAACGATGTAGTAGATGATCGCGCCGATAACAGCGGCGGTCAGCTTGAGCGCAAAGTTGCGGAAGATCTTGCCGAAGATGACCTCACCGATGATGACGGCGGCCAGACCAATGACGATGGCGCCGCGGCCCATGTTGATGTCCGAGAAGCCCTGGTACTGGGACAGCAGACCGCCCGCCAGCGCCACAAGGCCGTTGGAAACCATAAGGCCGAGCACGATGGTGACGTTCGTGTTGATGCCCTGGGCGCGGGCCATGTGCCGGTTTGCGCCGGTAGCGCGCAGCGAGCAGCCAAGCTCCGTGCCGAAGAACCAGTACAGCACGCCGATCAGGATCGCGCAGAAGATGAGCAACACGAAGATCGGGTTGTTGAGCGCCAGCGCGCGGACATAGCGGGCCGAGACCAGCAGGCTGTACTTGTCCACACTGACGGGCAGGTTTGCCTTGCCGCCGCCCGTGCCGGTGCCCATGATGCGCAGGTTGACAGAATACAGCGCCAGCTGGGTCAAAATACCGGCCAGAATTGCCGGGATGCCGCAGGCCGTGTGGAACAGACCCGTGACAAGGCCCGCCAGCATACCGGCCAGCGTGGCCGCCACAAGGGCGACGCCCACAGGCACGCCGTTGAGCACCAGCACCACGCAGACCGCGCCGCCCGTGCCGAGGGAGCCGTCAACGGTCAGATCGGCCACATCCAGAATGCGGTAGGTAATGTACACGCCGATGGCCATGATGCCCCAGATGAGGCCCTGCGCCACAGCGCCGGGCATGGAGTTTGCCAAAGAGGTCAGGAAATCCATAAAAACATCCTCATTTCGTAAAGCACCAAAACAGCGGGGAAAGAGAGTAATCTCCCCCTCCTCGCTGTTATGATGATTTTCAGTCGCTGTTCAGTTCAATCAGCCGATAGCCACGTAGTCGGACGGCGGGGTGATGCCCAGCGCCTCGCAGTTGGCGGCGTTGTACTTCTTGGTCACGTTCGGAGCGAACTCAACGGGCATCGCAGAGACGTCCGCGCCGTCCGCGAGGATCTTGGCAGCCATCTCACCGGTGGCGTAGCCGAGGTCGTAATAGCTGATGGAGAGCGTTGCAACGCCGCAGCCGGAGCAGATGCCTTCCTCACCGGCCACAACGGGGACCTTGGCGGGGATGACAACGTTTGCGATGGCCTCGGTGTTGGAGGCTGCGGTGTTGTCAGTGGGGATGTAGATGACGTCGGAGTTATCGGCGGCAGTCTGGGCCACGGAGGTGACGTCGTTCGTATCTGTGAAGGCATAACGGGCAACGGTGTAGCCCTCCTCGTTCAGGTAGCCTTCAATGACGTCGCACTGGTAGACGGAGTTCGGCTCTGCACTGCAGTAGAGCAGACCGACGCTCTTGGCATCCGGGAAGAGCTCCTGGATCATGGCTGCCTGCTGGTCCAGCGGAGCCAGGTCAGAGGTGCCGGAAATGTTGTTGCCGACAGTGCCGGTCCAGTCGCTGATGTCCAGCGCGGTGGCGTAGTCAGTGATGGAGGTTCCCAGCACCGGGATGTCGGCAGTCGCCTGTGCGGCGGCCTGCAGCGGTGCGGTGGCGTTGGCCAGGATCAGGTCAACGCCGTTGGAGACAAAACCATTCACAATGGTGGCGCAGTTGGCGGAATCGCCGGATGCGTTCTGCTCGTCAAATTTGACGCTGCCCTCGCCCAGCTTCTCGACCAGAGCATCCTTGAAGCCCTGAGTAGCGGCATCCAGCGCTTCATGCTGGACAAGCTGGCAGATACCGATGTTATAGACCTTGCCATCCGCAGCGGCGGTGCTGTCAGCAGTGCTTGCAGCAGCCTCGGTGCTGGAGGCGGTGTCCGCAGCAGAAGCGGCGGTGTCGGTGGATGCGGTGGAGCCGCAGGCGGCCAGACCCATGGTCATGGCGGCTGCCATCATAAGGGAAACTGCTTTTTTCATGTCTATTCCTCCATAGTACCTGCTGCGCAACCTTTTTGTTTCAGGTGTACACCCGCGTCTCCTCACGCGGGTCCCTCCTGCGCAGCCGGTTTAGTGCTTTAAAGTATAGCACACTTCACCGGTTTAAAGCAAGTGCAAATACGTATAATGCGTCATGCGATTCGGTGCGTTTTTTGGTTATATTGACGAATGTCCAAATTGATGCCCCGTAGGGGCGGATCCCATATCCGCCCGCGGTAGTTACCGCAGGCTGCGCGAGCACATATAGAATGCGCCCCTGTGAAGGCAAACAAAAAGCCCCAGCTTGCAAATAAGCTGGGACAACTTTCGGTTTTATTCCGCAAAGCAGGCGTTTTCCGCCTTGGCGATCAGCTCCACAAATCGGTGGGGATTGCTGGCTGTGCGCAGGCTTTCCACAAGGTCGCTGCGGCTCAGAAGGTTTACGAGCCGCGCCAGGATCTGCAGATGCAGGCTCTCACTGCCCGGCGGAACAGCGATCATGAACACAAGATCCACGGGTTTCCCGTCCGGTGCGCCCCAGTCGACACCGCGGCGCAGCAGCAGCGCCGAGATACCCGGTGCGGACACGCCCGCGTTGCAGGCGTGGGGCAGCGCAATGCCGCCCCCGATGGCCGTTGTGCCGCCGAACGTTTCCCGGTAGCTGACCGCATTGTAGTAGGCATTGCCGTTGGTGATAACGCCGATGCCTTCCTGCAGCTCGACCAGAATGCCGAGCGCGTCGGCGGAGTTATCAATCTTTGCATAGAGCAGTACGCCCTTGGGGTTCATCAGTTCGCTGACCTTCATCGTCAAACCTCACGTCCTTCGGCTCTGCCGATCAGGCTATACAGATACTCCCCCACTGCGCCCTCGGCGCAGGTGCAGGTCGTCACATGGTCGGCGGCAGCCTTGACCTCTGCCGGTGCGTTGGCGACAGCCACGGCGTAGCCGGCCTCCCGCATGATCTCCAGGTCATTGTAGTAATCACCGATAACGACGGTGTTCTTCATGGATTTGCTCATGAGGGCGCACAGGTCATGCAGACCGCTGGCCTTGCTGACGCCGCTGGGCATGATCTCTAAGTAAATGCTGTTCGTGGCCAGGAAGTAGTTTTCCCGCCCGTAGTACCGCGTCTTGGCGTACTGGCCCAGTTTGCGGATGCTCTCCGGGTCGGAGGCAAAGACGACCTTGACCCAGCCGTCGGGCACGCTCTCCACCGGGCAGGCAATGCTGCCGAGGTGCTCGTCCACCTGATGGGCGTGGGTCACCTCATTGGCATGGATGACGAACATCTCGCCGTTTCCGGCCATGACCTCCACGCCTATATGCGGGAACTTGTTCAGGATGTCAAGGATGGCCGTCGTCGCCTGCTCGCGGTTCAGCGTCGAGCGGTGCAGCACCGACTCGGCGGAGAAATCATACAGCAGCGCCCCGTTGCAGGAGATGGCCGGCAGCGACAGGCGGATGTTCCCCAGCGCCGCGCGGATGGACTCCGGCGGGCGGCCCGTTGCCACCGTGAAAAGCCCCCCCATGCTGGTGTACAGCTGGATGACCGCGCGGTTGCAGGCGGGGATGCCCTCCTTGGCCGTCAGCAGCGTATTATCCATATCACAGATCACAAGGGTATCGCTTAGGGGTGGTTTCATGCGCGATGTTCCTTTCTTAACCGTGTCAGAAACTCTGTAAAATAGGGCGGCAGGGGCGAATCAAACTGCATCCACTCCCCTGTCCGCGGGTGGATAAAGCCCAGCTCCTTGGCGTGCAGGCACTGGCCATTCAGCGATTTGATGCAGTTTTTGGGGCCGTACACAGCATCCCCTGCCAACGGATGCCCCGTCGAGGCCATGTGTACACGAATCTGATGGGTGCGCCCGGTCTTTAATTTGCACGCAATGTAAGTGAAATTGCCGCAGCGTTCCAGCACCTGCCAGCCCGTGTAGGCATACTTGGCCCCCGCCGCGTTCTCGGCCAGGACGGCCATTTTCTTGCGGTCCCGCGGGTCGCGTCCGAGCCACTTTTCCACAAAGCCCTCGTCCTCCTTGAGGTTACCGTACACCACGGCATGGTAGACGCGGTGGATGCTGTGTACGCTCATCTGGGCGCTGAGCGCCTGATGGGCGGTATCGTTTTTGGCAACGACGAGAAGGCCGCTCGTGTCCTTGTCAATGCGGTGGACGATGCCCGGGCGGATGGCCCCGCCGATGCCCGACAGCTGCCCCGCGCAGTGGTAAAGCAGCGCGTTGACGAGCGTGCCGTCCGGGTTGCCGGGGGCCGGGTGCACGACCATGCCCTTAGGCTTGTTGACAACGAGCAGGTCGTCGTCCTCGTACACAATGTCCAGCGGGATGTTCTGGGGCCGGGCCTCGATGGGCTGCGGGTCAGGCAGGTCGATGGCGTAGACTTTGCCGGGCACCACCTTATCCTTTTTGTTGACGGGCGCGCCGCCGCAGGTCACAAGCCCCTGCTCGATCAGATTTTGCAGCGCACTGCGGGACAGCGTCGGGCACTGCCCGGCCAGCCAGGCGTCCAGGCGTCCGCTGTCGCCGGGGGCTGCGGTAAGCTCAAGCCGCTCCATCTTCGTCCGCCTTTGGCTCTGCGGTCTTATCCTTTTTGAAAGAGTCCAGCAGCACGGCGAGCATCAGCAGGCCGACGCCGACACAGACGCAGATGTCCGCAAAATTGAAGATGGCAAACCGCATGAACAGCACATTGATGTAGTCCACGACCACACCGTTGAGCACGCGGTCAATGAGGTTGCCCACGCCGCCGCCCAGTACCAGCGTCCAGGCTGCGCGCTCTGTCAGCGGCATTTTGCGCACGAACAGCATGATAAGAACAGCCAGCAGCATGACCGACGTCATGCCGATGAGCAGCCCCTGCTTACCGGCCAGCATCGAAAACGCCATGCCGTCATTCAGGCAGTAGCGCAGCTCCACAACGCCGGGCAGCACATCCATGCTGCCCACCGGCAGCAGCGCCGCCGTGGCCCAGTGCTTGATGAGCTGGTCAATGACGACCAGAATGGCCGCTCCTGCCAGCGATAACAAACCAGAAATCATACAACACCTTATCCGAAAAAATCAGCGGTGCTTAAGCGTATAAGCACCGCTGACGGTAGAGTAAATTTACTGCTTCAAGACCTTAGCGCAGCGCGGGCAGAGGCCGTCCTCACCGACGGTGGTCTCGTACTTCCAGCAGCGCAGGCACTTGTTGCCAGCCGCATGGGCAGCGCTGACGCCGAGACCCTCGACCAGGCCCTTGACGCCGCCCTCACCCTCAACAAGGTCAACGTGGGAGACGATGAACAGGTCAGCCAGCTCATCCATCGGGATGGCGTTCAGGAAGTCGTAGACCTCCTTGCTGCAGTACAGCGTCAGACCGGCCTCTAGCGCAGAGCCGATGACCTTATCGGCACGGGCCTGCTCCAGCACCTTCTTGACGTCGTCGCGGATGGCCATGATGCGGTCCCACTTAGCTTCAAACGCCTCATCGGCGGCAGCCTTGGCCTCGGGCATCTGCTCAAAGACAACATAGTCCTTCATGCCGTCCAGCTTCGGGATGTAGCTCCAGATCTCCTGGCTGGTGAAGCACAGGATGGGTGCCAGCAGCTTGGTGAAGTCGACCAGGATGCGGTACAGCGCGGTCTGGGCACAGCGGCGTGCGTGGTCGTCTGCGCAGTACAGACGATCCTTGATGACGTCCATGTAGAAGTTGGACATATCAATGACGCAGAAGTTGTACAGCGCGTGGTAGGCACGGCTGAAGTCGTAGTGCTCGTAGGCATCGCGCATGGTGGCGGTCAGCTTGTTGCAGGCCTCGAGCGCCCAGCGGTCGATCTCAAACAGCTGGTCATCATCGACCATATCCTTTGCGGGATCAAAGTCGCTGATGTTGCCCAGCATGAAGCGGGCCGTGTTGCGCATCTTGCGGTACGCCTCGGACAGCTGACGGAAAATTTCCTTACCGGCGCGGACGTCGACGGTGTAATCGCTGGAAGCGACCCACAGACGGATGATGTCAGCACCGTAGTCGCGGATGATCTCACTGGGCTCCATGCCGTTGCCGGCGGACTTGTGCATCTGCTTGCCCTGGGCATCAACGACCCAGCCGTGGCACAGGACCTCGCGGTACGGGGCCACACCCTGGGTGGCGACGCTGGTCAGCAGGCTGGACTGGAACCAGCCGCGGAACTGGTCGGCACCCTCCATATACATGTCAACGGGCCAGCGCAGCTCGGGGCGCTCACGGCAGACAGCGCTCCAGGTGGAGCCGGAGTCGAACCAGACGTCCATGATGTCGGGGTCCTTCTCCCAGTCGGAGGCACCGCACTCGCAGACCTCGGTCTTGGGCAGGATGTCGTTGGCATCGTACTTGTACCAGGCGTCGCTGCCCTCCTTGCGGAACAGGTCGGACACAGCCTTGATGGAGGCATCGGTGATATGGTACTTGCCGCACTTCTTGCAGTAGAATACCGGGATGGGCACGCCCCAGACGCGCTGGCGGCTGATGCACCAGTCACTGCGGTCACGGACCATACCGGCCATGCGGTCATGGCCCCACGCCGGCTGCCAGTGCACGCTGTCAATCGCCTTGTAGACGTCCTCCTTGAAGGCGTCGATGGAGCAGAACCACTGCTCGGTAGCACGGAAGATGATGGGATGATGGCAGCGCCAGCAATGCGGGTACTGGTGGGTGATGTGCTGCACACCCATCAGATGGCCGCTCTCCTTGATGTGCTCCAGAATGACCTTGTTGGCGTCCCAGACCTTGAGACCAGCAAACTTCTCGCCCGCCTCGGCGGTCAGGCGGCCCGCGTCGTCCACGGGAACGACAACGGGAACCTGCGGGTAGTGATTGACGCAGACCTCAAAGTCCTCAACACCATGGCCGGGAGCGGTGTGGACGCAGCCCGTGCCGCCTTCCAGCGTGACGTGGTCGCCCAGAATGACCAGACCCTTGCGGTCAAGGAACGGATGCTGATACTGCATGAGCTCGAGCTCACTGCCGAGAACAGTCTCGGGCAGGACCTCGTACTCGTCGATATGGCAGCCCTTCATCGTGGACTCAACGAGCTCGCGGGCCATGATGTGGTAGGCGTCACCGATCTTGACGAAGGCATATTCCAGATTGGGGTTCAGGCAGGTCGCGACGTTGGCGGGCAGCGTCCAGGTGGTGGTCGTCCAGATGACGATCCATGCCTTGTCCAGCGGGATGTTGTGCTTGGCCAGCACGCCGTTGGGGTCGTCGGTCAGCTTGAAGCGGACATAGATGGAATCGCACTCGTCCTCGGCGTACTCGATCTCAGCCTCGGCCAGGGCGGTGCGGTCCTCGGGGCACCAGTACACGGCCTTCATGCCCTTGTAGATGTAGCCCTTCTTGGCCATCTCGCCGAAGATCTCGACCTGGCGGGCCTCAAACTCGGGGCGCAGGGTCAGGTAGGGGTTCTCAAAGTCGCCCTGCACGCCCAGACGCTTGAACTGCTCGTTCATGACGCCGATGTGCTCGGTGGCAAACTCCTTGCAGATCTGGCGCAGCTCCAGCTTGGAGACACCGGCCTTCTTGTCGCCGAGGGAGCTCAGCGCCTTCAGCTCGATGGGCAGGCCGTGGGTGTCATAGCCGGGCACGTAGGGTGCCTGGAAACCGGACATGTTCTTATAGCGGATGATGATGTCCTTGATGATCTTGTTCAGGGCCGTACCCATGTGGATATTGCCGTTGGCATACGGAGGGCCGTCGTGCAGGATGTACTGCGGCTTGCCCTCGTTGTTCTTGATCATCTGCTCATAGACATGGTTCTGCTCCCAGTCCTCGAGCATTTTGGGTTCCTTCTTCGGCAGACCGGCCCGCATTTCAAAAGGGGTCTGCATCTTATGGATGGTGTCGTTGTAGTTCTGCGCCAAAGTTTCCTACTCTCCTCTATTTATTGGATTCTTTAGTTATATCACATCGGGCGTCAGCTGTCAAAGTCAACGCCTTCAAAGTTATCGAACGCCGGGGAATTCAGCTCCTCCTGCGGTTCGTCACTTGCCTTTTTGCGGGTCGTGCGCCTGGTCGTACCGGCCTTGCGGCGGCGGGCAGGCTTGGCCTCCGGCTCGTCATACAGGCCGGAGACATCCTGGAACCGCGTCTCGTCGATGGCGGGCTCCTCCACGGGGATCGGGGCGGGCTCGGCTTCCTCCGGCTCCTCCGGGTGCGGCGCGATGGCAAATTCCACCGTATCTACCTTTTCGCCCTGAGCCCGGGCACTTTCCGTCGGCTCCGGCACGGGCTGGGCTGTGGGCGGCTCATAGTAGGCCGTCTCCTGCATGGCGGGCATCTGGGCTGCCTGCTGTACCGGGGCCGGCTCCGGCACAGGCTGGGCTGCGGGGGCCGTGTAGACCGGGGCCTGCACAGCGGGCTGCTGCGGCTCTGCCGCAGGGGCAGCGGCCTGCTCCGGGGCCGGGGACGGCGGCGGAACAGGTTCATCCTCGGGCCGTCTGGTATAATCGGGCAGTTTATTGATAAGGTTGATATGCTTGCGGTACATCTCGATCAGCGAACGCTTGAAGCTGTCCGCCTCCCCCTTGAGCGTGACGATCTCCTGCTTGGCCAGCTCGACGTCATCGCGGGCGCGCTGCTCGCGGTCCTCCGCCTTGATGTTGGCCGAGCGGATGATCTCCGCCGCTTTTTGCTTGGACTCGTGGATAATACTGTCCCCCATGCGCTGGGCGTTGATCATCGACGTACTCAGGGAGTTTTCCATCGTTCGGTATTTTTCAATGCGCTGGGCCAGCATGACGAGTTTCTTCTGCAAATCATCATTCTGGGCAGCCAGGTCGTCCATTGCCTGGGCGACCTGCTTGAGATAATCATCCACATCCTCACGGCGATAGCCCTGGAACGCTTTGTCAAATGTGACGTGGCGGACATCCTCGGAAGAGATCATGACGGCTTTCCTCCTGTATGCGGGGCGCACGGCCCCGTTATTCCCTGCCCGCAGCGCTGCGGGCGATCCTGCGCTCAATATTGGTAAAAGGATATGAACAGACGATCCTTGCGGCTTTTGCCGCCGATGGCCGCCAGCTTGAAGCGCCCCACGCCGCGCACTGTAAAAATATCCGCGGCGTAGGCGGTCTCGTGGGCGGCCTTCAACGGCAGGTGGTTGATCTCCACACGGCCCGCGGCGATATATTCTGCCGCGCGGGTGCGGGAGGTGTGCAGCATGGCTGCCAGCACCGCGTCCGCACGCAGGGACGGCACGGTAGCCTCCTGCAGGGTGCGCTCGCGGCTTTCGGCCAGACGGGCGGGCAGTGCGTCGATGCACGCAGTATGCACGGTGCAGTGCCCTGCACCGGTCAGCTCCGCGTTTATAAATTCCTGCTTGTCGGCGAGGATCACCGCGTAAAATGTGTCCTCACGCTCGGGGTCTGCCAGCAGGTCCCCCACGCAGCTGCGCTCAAGGCCAAGGCCCAGAATCGCACCGAGATAATCCCGGTGGGTCGGCAGCTTATCCCCGTAAGCGGTGCATTGCAGGTAGGCCAGCGGTTCTTCCTGCCAGGCGTCGGGCGGCTCAATACAGAGCACCCGGCGTTCTGCTGCGTCAAAGCCGCCCCAAAAGCGGATGCAGCTGCACCCGGCCTTGTTGCAGGCGGCCTGCGCCAGGCTCTGCTCCCGGTCCGAGAGAAAGCCCGTATAACGCGGGATGCCGCGGCTTACCGCAACGCGGCACAGCTCCTCGACACGGCGCATCAGGCGGCGCTCGTCGTCATTCTGCGGCGGCACAAAGCCGCGCACCGCATTGGCGGTATCAGAAGAAGACGCCATTGTTTTCCAGCTCGTCGAGCAGGTCACCCATAATATCAACGTTGTACGGCGTAATAATGAAGGTGCTGGTCGCCACGCGCTTGATCTGGCCGTTGTTGGCATACGCTACACCGGACAGGAAGTCGATCAGACGGCGGGAGACCTCTTTGCTGGCAGACTCCAGATTCAGCACCACAGTATGCTTGGCGTTGAGCTGGTCCGCAATGCTGGACGCATCGTCAAAGCGCTCCGGTTTGACCAGAACGACCTGCAGCTGGGTCGTCGCGTTGATGTTCACGACCTTATTGCTGTGCTGTTTGATCTCCTGCTGCTGGGTATACTCCTGCGCAGCTGCAGCCCCCTGCCCGCCGGGGAAAACATTCTCTTCAGTGTCATCTACATAGGAATCCGCATCGGGGTCGATACCGAGCTTGCTTCTCAAACTGTCAAGCATGGACATGGTCGTAAAACTCCTTTGATCAGAAAGCGCCGTTTACGTCAGCGCATCATTACAGCGATATACATTAAATATTATCTTCTTTTTTGGCAGTCTTGTCAATACAAACGGCGTATTTTCGTTACAGTAGTTTGCCATCCTGCAAATTTGTGCCCTGCACGATGATCTCATCATAGAGACGCACCTCATTTGCACTGCCGAGCTTGCCGTCCTCCGGGACAAGAATGTAGCTGTCGTTCTCATACAGCGTTGTGATCTTCAAAAAGCGCTGCAGGTTGCCGTACTTGACATAGACACCGCGCTGGCCGTTCACGATATGCAGTGCCGCCTTGTCGATGCGGATGCCCTCGTAGGTTTTTAAATCGACCTGCACGGTCTCGCAGCCCAGGCCCAGGACCTCGGCGCTGATGGTCTGGCATTGCAGCACGATCTTGGCAATGCCGTTGTCCTTGTCCACGGTGATTTCCTCCACCGTGGCGGAAAGCGGGGTGTTCTGCTTGCCGGGTACGCTGATTTTCACCGTGGACAGACCGTCGAACCGTGCGGCGGTATCCAAATCGCAGACCGCGTAGAATTTCCAGCTGAAGCCCGTCGCGATCTGTCCGGCGCGGTTTGTATCCGCTGCCGGGAAGCCGTCTGCCAGCATTTTTTGCAGCGTGGCCGGGTCGGCATCGGCCAGCGCCCGACAGTCCGTCCGGATGGCGGGCGAGGCCTCCGTGCGGCTGAAATAGCCGTTCGTTGTGGCGGTGACGGTCTGCAGCGTGTCGAGCTGTACCTTGATGCCGTCGTACTCGGTCTGCAGCGCTGCGATGGACTGGGAGAAATCCGCCGTCTGCCCGGTGCTGATCTGCAGACGGTTCTGGGCCAGCAAAAAGCTGTCCTGCGCGTCGGAGATGCCGGTATACTGGGCAGTGTCCAGCTTATCCAGCAGGTTGTACAACGCCTGCTTCGTCTGGTTTGTCAGCACCGAAAGCTCACTGCCGGCAGAATTCTGCGACTTCGTAAGCAGCGTGATGGAGCGCTCGAGCCGGTCCAGACGCTCACGCTGCAGGCCCTGGGTGTCATCGGTGTAGCATTCGGCTACCACCGTGCCGTTCGTCACGCGCTCGCCATCCTGCACAAGATAGCCGAGATTGCCGCTGCCCGGCACATCCACAGCGTCAAACGCCACAACGCCGGTCAGGTTCAGGCTTTCGGCCAGCGTGTAGCGGATGGCGGTCTCGGTCTTGTAGGACCGATGGAAGATCAGCACGAACTGGACGGCAACATACAGCAGGAAGAGTGCCAGTGCCAGCAGACCCAGCGCGTGTAAAAGTTTTTTTGCCAGCGGGCGGTCCTGCCGGTTGCTCACGGTGCACCCTCCTTTCCGTTATTCCTCATTGTACAAAAAGGCCCGTACCAGCGTGCAGGCGCGCTCGGTGACATCCTCCTCATCCAGATAGAGCCACACCGCGTCGTTCTGGCGGCGGAACCAGGTCAGCTGGCGCTTGGCGTAGTTGCGCGTTGCCTGCTTGAGACGCTCGGTGCATTCGGTCAGATTGGCCGTGCCCTCAAAGTACGGGAAGAATTCCTTGTAGCCGATGGCCTGCGCCGCCGTGCGGTAGGCATCGCGGTGGTCGTAGACCTGCCTTGCTTCGTCCAGGACACCGTTTTCGACCATTTCGTCCACGCGGCGGTCAATGCGGCTGTACAGCACTGCGCGGTCCCGGCAGGTCAGGCAGAGGCAGAGCGCATGGTAGGGTGCCTCGGCGGGCCTGGCCTCGCGGCGCTGGTCGCTCATGCGGCGGCCTGTGGCTTCAAACAGCTCCAGTGCGCGGATGACGCGCGGCAGGTTGTTGGGGTGGACCTGAGCGGCGTAGTTGGGGTCGACCCTTTGCAGCTCGGCGTAAAGTGCCGCGCCGCCCTCGGTGTCCGCCCGCGCCTGTAATCGGGCGCGGATGGCGGGGTCGGTCTTTTCCGGGGCAAACGCCATACCGCTCAAAAGACTGGTGATATACAGCCCCGTGCCGCCCACGACGAGGGGCAGTCTGCCGCGGGCCGCGATGTCCCGTATCAGCGGGTCTGCGGCGGCGGTGAAGTCCGCCACGCTGTAGGGGGTCTCCGGCGACAGAAAGTCCAAAAGATAATGCGGTATCCCCTGCCGCTCCTCCGCACTCGGCTTCGCCGTGCCTACGTCGAGATTTTTGTAAATCTGCATTGAGTCTGCGTTGATGATCTCGCCGTCAAAGGCTCTGGCCAACGCGACGGAAAGTGCGGTCTTGCCGCTGGCCGTCGGCCCGCCGACGGCGACGACGCGGGGTTTAGACAAGTCGGCCAAACTGCTTTTCCAGCTCCTTCCGGGTGATTTTCAATACGCAGGGCCGCCCGTGCGGGCAGAACGGCGGGACCGTGCCGTCCATGATGCGCTGGGCCAGCGCGAGCATCTCGGCGGCGTTCGTGCGGTCCCCCGCTTTGATGGCCGCGCGGCAGGCGATGGAATGCAGCACCCACTCGGTCTTTTCACGCAGGGCGTCGCGTCCGCCGTCGGCGAGCTTTGCCGCCAGCTCCACGATCATATCCTCTACATCGTCCACCGGCACGTCCGCGGGCACGGCGCGCACGACAACCGTCGAGCCGCCGAAGTCCTCGGCCTCGATGCCGGCATCGGTCAGAAGGTCAAGGTTCTGCAAAACGGCCTGCTTTTCCGCGGCGGTCAGATTGACCTGCACAGGGACGAGCAGCATCTGGGACGGCACGCTGCCGTAGTCCCTGGCCAGCTGCTCAAACAGAATGCGCTCATGCGCAGCGTGCTTGTCGATAAGGCAAAGCTCACTGCCGCGCTCGGTGATGATATAGGTCTTGAACACCTCGCCGACAAGGCGCAGCGGCTCGCTTGCAGGCGGCGGGGTCAGCGTCGTCTGCTCGGGACGTGTGCTGACCATGTCGGGCAGGGCGCTTAAAGCATGCGGGTCATTCCGAACGTAATCCGTCTCGTGGTCTGCTGCGGGGGCCTCGTCGGGCAGCTCCGGCAGGATGTCCAGCACCGTGTCATCGCTGACGGCATGGGGCATCGGTTGCGGGGCGGGAATCGTTACGGGCTCCGACGCGGGCACTTCAACCGCCGTCACCGGCGTGACCGGGGTCAGCGGTCTCGGTGCGGGCCCCGCCGTGTAGGCGGGCTTCGGGGACTGTGCCTCCAGCACGCCCGGGACAGGCTGTGTGCCCTGTGCATTCTGAACGCCCTGCGCCGTCGGCAGCGGGCGCGCAGGCACGGGCGCGGTCAGACCGTTCAAAGCGCGGTATTCTGCCGCGGACAGCGTCGTGAAGCCGCCCTTTTTCGGCTGGGTCGCAGCGGGCCGCGCGGCAGGTGCCGGGGCGGCGGGCTGCATCACGGTCTGCCCGGGCTTTTCTTCGGGCGCGGTGTGGCCCATCTCAAAGCGGCACTCGCCGCTGCCGGGCGTTGCCAGCGCGGCGCGAACAGCGCGGTAGACAGCGTCAAAGACGTCACTCTCTTTCGCAAAGCGAATTTCGGTTTTCGCCGGGTGGACGTTGACATCGACCATGTCGGGCGGCAGCTCCAGCATGAGCACCGCGCCCGGGAACTTGCCCTGCATCATCGTGCCCTTGTAGGCGTTTTCGAGCGCCGCCATCATTGTGCGGTTTTTGACGTAGCGGCCATTAACAAAGAAATGCTGCGCACCGCGGCTGGCGCGGCAGGCACGCGGCGGCGTGACCAGGCCGGTCACATGGTACAGCTCGCTGCCGCCGTCCACGGGCAGCAGGTCGCGGGCAAATTCACGGCCCAGGACCGCGTAGACCGCACTGCGCAGGTCGCCGTCGCCGGGGGTCACATACTGCTGCTTGCCGTCGCGCAGATAGCGGAAGCTGATCTCCGGGTGGGACAGCGCCGCATGCAGGACGGTCTCAGCCACAAACGTGCCCTCGCTGGCGTCCTTTTTCAAAAACTTCATGCGGGCGGGCGTGTTGTAAAACAGGTCACTGACCGTGATGGTCGTGCCGACGGGGCGTGCGCCGGGCTCCATCCCACGCTCCTCGCCGCCTTCGATGCGGTAGCAGCAGGCGTACTCGTCGGCCTCTGTGCGGGTCAGCACCTCGACGCGGGCAACGCTGGCAATGGAGGCAAGTGCCTCGCCACGGAAGCCCAAGGTATGGATGTGCCCGAGATCCTCCGCCGTCGCGATCTTGCTGGTGGCATGGCGGATAAACGCTTTATCGATATATTCCGCTTCTATGCCTGAACCGTTATCTACGATTTGCAGCTGCTGGATGCCGCCGCGCACCGCCGACAGCGTGATCTGCGTCGCGCCTGCGTCGATGGCATTTTCCAGCAGCTCCTTCGCCACGGAGGCGGGCCGTTCGACGACCTCGCCCGCCGCGATCAGCTCTGCGGTATGCTTGTCCAGTACACGAATTTCCGCCATGGTTTTCACCTGCCTTTAGTCTTTGTCCAGTGTGTTTTTCAGTTCGTACAGGAAGTTCAGCGCCTCCAGCGGGGTCAGTGTCTCAATGTCTACATTGTGGAGTTTTTCGACGACCTCGCTGGGTACGCTGGGGTTGTTGTAAGCCTCGACGGTGTCAAAATCGAGCTGCATCGTGTTATTGCGTCCCGGTGCGCTGGCCTCCAGCTGGCGCAGCACGGCGTGGGCGCGCTTTGTCACGCTGCCGGGCAGACCCGCGAGCTTCGCGACCTCGATGCCGTAGCTGTCGTCGGCGGGGCCTGCCACAATGCGGCGCAAAAACGTGATGTCCTCGCCGCGCTTTTTGACGGCGATATTATAGTTTTTGACGCCGTGAATATCCTGCTCCATGCTCGTCAGCTCGTGGTAGTGCGTGGCGAACAGCGTCTTGCAGCCGATGTTCTCGCAGATAAATTCTACCACACTGCGCGCAATGCTCATGCCGTCAAACGTCGAAGTGCCGCGGCCAATTTCATCCAGAATCACCAGGCTGTCCTTCGTCGCGTTTTTCAGGATCTCCGCGACCTCGGTCATCTCGACCATGAAGGTGGATTGCCCGGCGGCGAGGTCATCCGACGCGCCGACGCGGGTGAAGATGGCATCCACCACGCCGATATGCGCCGCGGCGGCAGGCACAAAGCTGCCGATCTGCGCCATCAGGGCAATCAGCGCATTCTGGCGCATGTACGTAGATTTACCGGCCATGTTCGGGCCGGTGATGAGCAGCATCCGGTTCTCGTCCTCGTCGAGCATCGTATCGTTGGGCACAAACAGACTGCCCTTGAGCATCTG
>ERZ1034917.1186-NODE-1186-length-17630-cov-74.407340_pt1 | contig 17630 bp, 3 predicted proteins | sample MGYA00520605_ERZ1034917 | MGnify/ENA primary metagenome ERZ1034917 (study PRJEB33766, sample SAMN09781784) | gut metagenome | biome: gut microbiome | host: Homo sapiens | place: Madagascar | study: EMG produced TPA metagenomics assembly of the PRJNA485056 data... | reverse complement strand
AGAAAAAAGAAGGATTTATAAAAATCCCTTAAATTTATTTTTTCCTTCTGGAAACTCCAAATCCAAATATTCCGAAGATTAAAACAACCAATAAAGCAAGTATTGGATTTCCTGTTTTTGCCATTGCATCAACACCCATTGCAACTTCATCAGAATCCATAATATCTTTATCAGCAGGATGTACTGGAGCAGGAGCCGGAATTACAGTAACTGAAACATTACCATAATTGTTAGTCATATTCAAGTCAACTGTACTTCCATTTACAAATACTTCATTAGATATTACGCCGGTTTTTAAAACAATACATGTAATTTCCAATGTAGCATTGCTTTTGTTAGTTAAATTACCGATTGTCCAAATACCAGTTGCCGGATCATATACTCCTACACTTGCTTTATATGAAACAAATTTAAGAGCATCTGATAATTTATCTACTGCATAAACATCTAATGCTGTGTCAGGACCATTATTTTTAACAACAATAGTGTATGTGATTCTATTTCCAACACTTACCCTATCAACATTAACTATTTTTACAACAGACAAATCTGCTGTTTGAGGAACAGTAATATTTACAGTAGCATTGTTGTTAGTTACGTTAGGATCAAAACCTGTTCCATTTACACTTACATTGTTTTGAATAAATCCTGTTTTAACTATTTTTACAGTAATAACTAATTTAGCTGTTTCATTATTAGTTAAATTACCGACTGCCCAAACACCATTTGTTAAATCATAATATCCTTTAGAAGCATTAGCTGAAATGAATTTGAAATTATCTGCCAATACTTCAGATACTTTAATATTGGTTGAGTTATCCGGACCGTTGTTTCTTACAGTTATTGTGTAAGTTATTTCGTCTCCATAATTTGGAGTAGCATTATTTACTATTTTAATAATTTCTAAATCAGCAATATTTACATGTATTGTAGTATTTGAAGTGTTTCCTTCAGGATGCTCATCACTAGTAACATTTACACAATTGAAGATATCCTGACCGGTTGTACTTAATATTGCAGCATAAATATCTACAACTATCTTACTGCCAGTATGCATATTTCCTAATGAAATAATTTGAGTGTAATCAGTTAAATTACCTCCATTTATTCTGTAGGTTGCAGATTTAACATCCAACAATCCAGCATCTAAAATATCTTCCAATTTAACATTTAATGAATCTGAAGACCCGCCAGCAATAACAGTAATGACAAAGTGTGCTGTGTCTCCAGGGTTAAGTGCTTTGATTTCAGCATCCTTAATTACAGCCAAAGTAGTGTTGGCTATTACATTAACTGTTTCATTAGCTGTAAAGTTACCTCTAGCATCATCAACACCAGTAGTAATATTAACAATGTTTAAAACATCACCACGAACAGAACCATTAACCTTAGCTCTGAAATACACAGTTACATCAGCACCTGCATTAATATCACCTAAACTGACAGATCCATTGTAATCTAACCAATCTACACCATTTAATGAATATTGTAAGTTAAGCAATTCATTACTGTTGAATATGTCTTTTAGAACAACATCACTAGCAACAGAAGGACCGTAATTGTTTATAACAACAGTATAACCTACATTTTCACCAGCAACAATTATTGTTGAATTTGCAACTTTTGTAATATTTAACAATACTGATTCAGGAACATTAACACTAACAGAAGCGTTATTGTTGGTTAAGTTAGTATCATGACCTGTACCAGTAACATTAACATTATTAATAATATTTCCAACCTTAATAACCTGAACAACAATTTTCAAAATTGCAGATTCATTATTATCCAAATCACCAACAAACCAAACACCAGTATCTGGGTTGTACTGACCATTAGAACTAATGAATTTAACACCATCAGGCAATAAATCACCAACAGTAACATTAAATGACTTATCAGGACCATTATTAACAACAACAATAGTATACTCAATCATATCCAAATACTTAGGAACAGAATTATTTACCAGCTTATCAACAGCCAAATCAACAATTCTCACATGAACAGTAGTATTGGAAATGTTTCCTTCAGGATGCTCATCACTAGTAACATTAACCAAATTGAAAACATCTCTATCAGCAGTATCTAATATTTTAGCCCAAATATCAACAGTCACAGCAGTACCTGTAAGCATATTACCTAAATCTATGCTTCCAGTCCATGAACCTTTGTTTACACCATTAACAGCATATGTAGCACCAGCAACATCTAACAATTTAGCATCTAAAATATCATTTAAGTTTACATTCAATGAATCTGAAGATCCACCAGCAATAACAGTAATAATGAAATGAACTGTATCACCAGGATTTAACTCCTTAATTTCAGCATCCTTAATTACAACCAAAGTAGTGTTAGCCATTACATTGATTGTTTCATTAGCTGTAAAGTTACCTCTAGCATCATCAACACCAGTAGTAATATTAACAATGTTTAAAACATCACCACGAACAGAACCATTAACCTTAGCTCTGAAATACACAGTTACATCAGCACCTGCATTAATATTACCTAAATTAATCGCTTCATTATAATCTGCCCAATCATTACCATTTAATGAATATTGTAAGTTAAGCAATTCCTTACTGTTGAATATATCTTTTAGAACAACATTAGTTACTACAGAAGGACCATAATTAGTAACAGTAACAGTGTATCCCACATTTTCACCAGCTACAATAACAGTAGAATTAGCTACTTTAGAAATATCCAAAATAACACAATCAGGAACACTAACACTAACAGAATCATTATTATTAGTTAAATTAGTATCATGACCAGTACCAGTAACATTAACATTATTAGTAATATTTCCAACCTTAATAACCTGAACAACAATTTTCAAAGTTGCACTTTCATTAGCATCTAAATCACCAACAAACCAAACACCAGTATCTGGGTTGTACTGACCATTAGAACTAATGAATTTAACACCATCAGGCAATAAATCACCAACAGTAACATTAAATGACTTATCAGGACCATTATTAACAACAACAATAGTATACTCAATCATATCCAAATACTTAGGAACAGAATTATTTACCAGCTTATCAACAGCCAAATCAACAATCCTAACATGAACACTGACATTAGAAGTATTACCCTCAGGATGCTCATCACTAGTAACATTAACCAAATTAAAAACATCCCTATCAGCAGAACTTAAAACTTTAGCCCAAATATCAACAGTAACAGCAGTACCTGTAAGCATATTACCTAAATAAATATTTCCATTAAAGTCACTTAAAATACCACCGTTAATAGAGTATTTAGCTGAATTAATATCTAACAACTTATTATCTAAAACATCTCTTAAGTTTACATTCAATGAATCTGAAGATCCATCAGCCGTTACAGTTATTATATAATGTATAATGTCTCCCGGGTTTAACTCCTTAATTTCAGCATCCTTAATTACAACCAAAGTAGTGTTAGCAATTACATTAACTGTTTCATTATCAGAGAAATTACCTCTAGCATCATCAACACAGGTAGTAATATTAACAGTGTTTAAAACATCACCACGAACAGAACCGTTAACCTTAGCTCTAAAGTAAACCGTTACACTAGCATCAACATCAATATTACCTAAATTAATAGCCTCATTGTAATCTAACCAATCTTTACCGTTTAATGAATATTGTAATCCAAATAACTCTTTAACATTATAAACATCTTTTAGAACAACATCACTAGCTACAGAAGGACCGTAATTGTTTATAACAACAGTATAACCTACATTTTCACCAGCTACAATAACAGTAGAATTAGCTACTTTAGAAATATCCAAAATAACACAATCAGGAACACTAACACTAACAGAATCATTATTATTAGTTAAATTAGTATCATGACCAGTACCAGTAACATTAACATTATTAGTAATATTTCCAACCTTAATAACCTGAACAACAATTTTCAAAGTTGCACTTTCATTAGCATCTAAATCACCAACAAACCAAACACCAGTATCTGGGTTGTACTGACCATTAGAACTAATGAATTTAACACCATCAGGCAATAAATCACCAACAGTAACATTAAATGACTTATCAGGACCATTATTAACAACAACAATAGTATACTCAATCATATCCAAATACTTAGGAACAGAATTATTTACCAGCTTATCAACAGCCAAATCAACAATTCTCACATGAACTGTAGTATTGGAAGTGTTTCCTTCAGGATGTTCATCACTAGTAACATTAACCAAATTGAAAACATCCCTATCAGCAGAACTTAAAACTTTAGCCCAAATATCAACAGTTACACTATTTCCAGTAGCTATTTTACCCAAACTTAGACTTCCAGTCCATACTCCTTTGTTTACACCATCAACAGCATATGTGGCACTATTTACATCCAATAAAGTTGAATCCAACATATCTTTTAAAACAATGTTCAATGAATCTGAAGATCCACCAGCAGTTACAGTTATTATATAATGTATAGTGTCTCCAGGGTTTAACTCCTTAATTTCAGCTGTTTTATCAACTTTTAAAGTACTGTTAGCCATTACATTTACATGTTCTTCAGCACTGAATATTCCCCTTACATCATCTGTGTCTGTTGTAATATTCACCACATTGTGCACAATTCCTCTTGTAGAAGCATTTACCATTGCTTTAAAGTAAACAAGTATGCTGCTTCCTGAAGTCATGTCACCTAAGTTAATATTAGCTCCTTTAGTATATGAAATCCATGTAATATTATCTAAAGAGTATGCAACAACAGTTAAATCTTTAGTTTGATAATTATCAGTTAAAACCACATTAACTGCAGTTGAAGGACCATGGTTTGATACAAGTACCTGATAAATAACTTCTTCTCCAGCAACTACATTTTTAATACCGCCAGTAATGTTAATAACACCGCCAATAGCTACTTTGTTTACATTTAATATTACACAATCCGGAACTGTTATTGTAATATTATCATGGTTATTAGTTAAATTTACATCATAACCGCTGCCAGTTACATTTGCATCATTTGTAATAATTCCAGGGAAGATTGCTTGTGCTGTTATAGTTAAAGTTGCACTTTGACCTTTAGCTAAATGACCAATAAACCAAATTCCAGTTACAGGATCATAATTTCCACTTGCACTAATAAATCTTAAAGTATTTGGCAACATATCACGAACAGTAACATTAAATGAATCATCTGAACCATGATTTGTTACAACGATTGTATAAATTACATTGTCCAAATATTTGTAAGTCACTTTATCTGATGTTTTGTTAATAGCTAAATCAACAGTATTTACATGAACTGTTTTATTAGATTCATTAATAAATCCTTCTTCATTTTCAACAATAGCTTTGTTGAATATATCTTTATTTGCACTGTTTAATGCTTTAACTTCAATAGTTACAGTTACTGAATTTCCTGTTTTTAGAGTTCCAATATTATATGAACCATTCCATTTTCCTACATAATTTCCATTTACATAGAAAACAGCATTTTGAGCATCCAATAAGCTTTGATCTAATTTATCAGTTAAAATAACTCCCAATGAATCAGATGAACCTTCAGCAGTAATTACAATTGTATAATTGAATAAATCTCCAGGATTAATAGCATCAACATTTGAAGTTTTATTAATAACTAAAGTTGAGTTATCAATAGCTTTGACTGTTTCATTAGCTTCAAAATTACCTCTTGCATCTTTTATGTCAGTTGTGATTTTAACAGTGTTGTTAATTAAACCTCTTGTAGAATGATTTACAGTTGCTCTAAACAGAATCATTACTGCTTCATTTACATCAATGTCCCCTAGTGCAATTCCATTATTATATTTTACCCAGTTGCCGTTTGAATTATATTCCATGTTAAGCAATTCATCAGCATTGAATAAATCAGTTAAATAAACATTGGTTGCTACAGAAGGACCATAATTGGATACAATTACAGTATAAGTTATTTTTTCACCAGCAATAACTTCTTTATTTAGTTCTTCAGATACTATTCCACCAGTAGCTACTTTAGTAATATTTAAGATTACACAATCCGGAACAGTTATATTAACACTTGCATTGTTATTTGAAAGGTTACTGTCATAACCAGTACCATTAACAGATACTTTATTTTCAAATTTGCCAACAGCTGTTGTTTTAGCTGTAATTGTAAGGGTAGCTATTTCATTAGAACCTAATTCACCAACATTCCAAATTCCAGTAGCTGGATTGTATGTACCTGTTGATGTTATGAATTTTAAACCGTTTGCCGGCCAAATATCTTTAACAACAACATCTGTAGATGCATCAGGACCATTATTAACAACAGTGATTGTGTAAGTTATTATTGAGTCAAATAATGGATTTGCATTATCAACTACTTTTGTAATAGCCAAATCAACTAAAGGAGTTATTTTAATTGTTTCAGAATCATTATTATTTGAGATGTTTGAATCAAATCCAGTACCATTAACTTTAATATTATTTATAAGGGTTGTATTTGATTTTGCAGCTTTTGCTATAATAGTAATTAAAACTTTTTCACCATTAGCTAATTTTTCACCATTTATTGTGATTTTATTATTGGATATACTAAGAGTCCAACCACCCGGAACATTAGCATTAATAAATTTCAATCCTTCTGGTAAGTTGTCAGTAGCTATAATATCAGTAGCTATTCCCGGACCATTGTTAACAATTTCAATAACATACTCAACATTATCTCCATAATTATATGTTTTATTTTGATGATTAGCTGTTTTGTTAACTGCCAAATCAATTACATTAATTGGAACAATGTTTGTATCATTAGCTGCTTTTTTATCTGAATTAATTACAGATGCAAAGTTTGTAATGCTGTTTAATTTTCCAACATCAACATATGCTTTAACTGGAACTGTAATTACTACATTAACAGTCATTCCTGAAGAAATGGTTCCAAGGTTTGCATTTCCTATCCAAACACCTTTGTCTATTCCGTTTACAGAATAAGTTGCCTTACTAACATCAAAGAACATTTCACTTAAATTATCAGTTAAAATAACATCTAAAGAATCTGACAATCCTCCTGCAGTTATTTGAACAGTATACTTAATTACATCTCCAGGATTTACAAGAGTGGTATTAGCTACTTTTGTAATGTCCAATGTAGTATCTCCTTTAACATTTACAGCAACATCATCTTCTAAAGTACTATTATCTCTTAATTTTGTTGAAGAGCCAATAACCGCTTTATTTATTACATTTCCACGAACAGTTGTTTTAATGAATCCTTCAAATAATATTGTTTTATTTTGACCATTAGCTAATGTTCCAATATTAATAGAAGCATCATAACGAGTCCATGATTGACCATCTAAAGAATACAACATATTTGTTAATTCAGAATCATTATAAATATCTTTTAAAATAATATCACGTGCATATGAAGGGCCATTATTGGTAATTACTATTTCGTATTTAATAATTTTACCTGCAATTGCTTCAGTAATATTAACTTTAGTAACATGCAATTCAGCTAATGTAGTAACATTTTTAATGTTTGTAGCTTCATTATCCTCAAGTTTTAATTCTCCAGTAGTGGTGTTGACTCTGACAGTATTGTTTAATATTGTATCATCAACAATACCTGCATCCAAATGTCCTCTGATATAGACAGTTTTAGAAGCTTTAGAACTGATACTTCCTAAATCAATAGGCTTATTGTAAACATTCCAAGTTTTACCATCTAAAGAGTATTCTAAATTAGTTAAATATTCTGAATGATAATATTCATTTAATTTAACATTTTGAGCAGTATCTAGTCCGTTATTTGTAATTATAATTGTGTAGTAAATATCTTCACCAGCTATAACTACTTTATTATTACAGTTTTTAACTACACTAAGATCAGCTTCAGTAACATGAACTTCTTTGGTTGTTTGAGTAGTGTATGTCCTATTATTTGGATTTGTTCCATTAATTGAAACATAAGCTACATTAACTGAGTTTATAAAGTTTTGGCCAATTGGTGAGTATTTTACACCATCTATTTCCCATTCATCAAATGAAACTTTATATGTGAATGTGAATTTGTCACCAACAGTTAAATTAAGACCATTAACTGTAAATGTTCGTGTATTTTCATCAAATTCAACAACCCATCCATTTGACTTGGAAGTTGAATTAATACCAGTGTATTTTAAACCTAATGGCAGCACATCTTTAATTGTGATATTATATGCTATTCCGTTTCCATTATTTGTAATTACAATTGAATAAGTTGCATTTTCATAATATTCATATTTTTGTTTATCTGATGTTTTAACAACACTTATATTAGGTTCAGCTATTTTAACTTGTGCATTAGAATTATCTATTTTATCATCATTTAAATATAATTCAACATTATTAGATTTAATAGATTGTGCTTTGTTAGATTGATCATTTAAGACAACAGCAGATAAATTAAATATAATGTTGTCAGAATATTTGTAAGATGTAGTATTTCCAAAGTTTATAGTTACAAGGTTTCCATTTACACTGACATCACTGATTAAAGTACCATTTGATAAAATAACTGAATTTTCAAGATATTCAAATCCTTGTGGAAGGATATCTTTAACCTGCAAATTAGTGTAATTACCTTTAGGTAACTTTACCATAATTTGATAAGTTACATTTTCACCAATAGTTGGTGTAAATATGTTGCCGTCTTTATTGCCAAGTGTGGTTCCAATTACTAATTTAGTAATAGTCGGCATTTTAGTTTTTAAAGTATCTTTACTTTCATTATAGTAAATTCTACCGTGATCAGGTGCGGAATATCCAACAGCATAAGCCATATTTACATACTGACTTCCAATTTGGATATCTGACCTTATAACAAATGAATATTTTGCATGAATTATATCTCCAGGATTTAACTGAATCACATCAATTTCAACATGAGAACCAACCCATCTGATTTTAGCATCAATTGGATTTCCATCAGCATCAGTTACTTTGACAATCACATTATCTTCACCAGGTGTTTGACCAATAAATGAAGCAAGGTCTTCCAAATCATCAATAATAGTCACTTCAAATAATGGGGTTTTACCGTTGTTTTTAACAATTACATCAAATGAAACATGATCTAAGCCTTCAACTTCAGTTACATTGAATTTTTTAGTAATATCTGCTGTAGGTTCCACAATTGTAACCTTAGCACTAGACCTGCCCATAGTCTTATCATTTAAGAACAATTCCACATTATTAACTTTAACCGCACCTGCCTTATTGGACGGATCAAAAATTGTAGGTCTGGCAGTCAAATTAATAGACAAAACACCATTTGCAAAACTACTGGAATGAACATTGTTAATTGTAATAGTTATATCATAATTATTTACATTTACAGTCCAATCCTTACCATTTACTAATTTTGTACCATTTGCATAAAATGCACCTGCACCAATATACTCAAATCCCTGAGGCAAAGTATCCTTAATCACCAATTTAGTATAATTACCAACAGGCAAAGTTACATTAACACCATAAATTACCTTTTCACCAATAGTTACCTTATCCTTACCATTATCAATAGATGAATCAACAACCCACTTAGTAATTACCGGAAGTTTGGTGGTAAAACTGTCTTTTGCAGCATCAGTGTAATTTCTACCGTTAGATGGTGCAGAGTAACCTATTGCATTAGCTGTATTAATATAAGTGCTACTTATAACTACATCCTCCCTTATTTTAAAGGTAAATCTGTAAGTTAATGATTTGCCTATACCAAGTTCAGCAGTATTTATGCTTACAATATTGTTATCCCATGTCGGAGTTACAACAGCACCACCAGATGTAACATTAATACCTCCACTGACAAATTTACTAATTAAATCAGTTAAATCATCACTAAGTGTTACATTAAATAATGGAGACTGACCTCTGTTAGTTACAGTAATATCAAAGTATATTACATCCCCACCGATGACATTGTCTACATTGAAGTTTTTAGTAATATCTATGGCCGGTTCAACAATGCCGACAGCTACATCAGATGTGGATTCATGAGTATTCCATGTAAGTACTGCTTTATTAGTTTTAACAGCTCCTGCTTTGTTATTGTTAACATTTAATACAGTGGCATTTAAAAATGCCTGGAATTTACCGCCATATTCCTTAATAATTTCATCTGCAAATTCAGAAGCAAATGTTAATTCTACAATATTGCCATTTACAGTTACAGTATAATCCTTACCTTCAACAGCTTTATTTTGAGTATTTCCTTTGTAAACTACAATTGAACCATCAATGTATTTTAAACCTTCCGGAAGAGTGTCTGTAATTTTTAAAATATTGTATTTTCCAACAGGCAATATTACAGTTATATTGTAGGTTACATTTTCACCAACAGTTACCTTATCCTTACCATTTACAATAGTTGTGTTAAATACGGTTTTATTTACTTTAGCATCGTAAGTGTGTAGGGTACTGCTTGCCTGGTTAGAGTAATTTCTTTTTTCATCAAATTTAGTTTCATTAAAAATAGAATAATAATCTACTTTAGCTATATTCTTAAATTCTTTTCCAATAACAACATCATTTTTTACATTGAATGTAAATTTAGCACTGACACTTTGACCGGCTAAAAGTTCACCAACATTTAATGTAGCTACATCATTATTCCAATTAAAAATAACTTTACCTGTTTCATTACCTTTTAGTATAGTTACCCCTATATCACTCCTACTATTTACAAAGGTTTTGATAAATTCTGTTAAATCATCTGTAATAGTAGTATTATAAGCAGTACCTTTACCACTGTTAGTTACAGTAATTGTGAAACTAGCTTCATCATTACCCTGAACTATATTAGGTTCAAATACCTTATTTATGTCTATTTTAGGCTGATATATATCAACATAAATAGTATCAGAATTTAAGGTATTATTAGTCCAACTAATACTTGCATGATTACTGGTTGTTGCACTGTCTGCACCAGTTGGAATAACATTTTCATTATTAACAACAGTATGATATGCATTAACAATTAATTGGTTATTCTTAGCATAAGCAGGTACAAGGTCACCATTAAATTCAATAGTCAAATAACTTTTTTCAGGATGAGCAGTACTTGGAGTATAAGTTACTGTATATGCATATTCAGGAACAGTAACACCATCACTGGTAGTTATTGTAAAGTTAGTATACTTAATTCCATATGACTCATCTTTAATAACTAAGTTTGGAACTCTTAAGTCTGGGAAGTTTACAGTTATTTTATAAATACCCACTTCACCAACAAACAGTATTTCAGTATTGTCAGTAACATTGGATCCAATGAACTCTTTTGTAATGTTTAACCCTTTAGCTATAATAGTTGCATTATCCCTATACTTATCTTTGTTGGTTGCAAAGTTTGTACTATTAGGATATGCTGCAAAGTTTGTAATCCATACATTGTTAACAATACTTTCCTTTGGGATTAAATATTCACTAAACCTGACAGTATATATAATACTGCAGGAAGTGTTTTGAGCTAACTGAGCTATCATATATCCTTTTGTAAATAAGTCATCTTTAAATGCAGTAATATCAACAACAGTTCCGTTTGAGTAAACCAAACTAACAGCTTTGACATCTGCTTTTGTGATTCCATTTGAAGTTGTTCTGTTAACAAAATCATCAGCTACAATTATATCATAAGCAGTAGAATGACCTGTGTTAGTTATAGTTATATTATATTCAACTTCAGTTGCATTTTCAATATTTTCTAAAATTTTTGTGTCATTTACATGCTTTGTAATTTCCAATTCAGGTTCATTAGTAAGCATCAGTACAATATTTGAGCTTGCATATACAACATCAATGGAATCCTTAAACTTCATTTCAGCAAGATTAGCCAAATTAAGCTGGTCTGCCATAGGTTCTGAAGATACCTGAAATGTAAACCACAATCTAACATCAACCGGATTAGCCATGTTATCTAATGTATTTCCAAAATTAAATGAAAGTGCATTATTAAAAGTATCTATACCAATTTTAGGAACAATAACCTTACCTGTATTTTCATCATATAAAAATCCGCTGTCATTTGCATAAGCCCAATACCCGCCTTTAGGAATTACTCCAGTAGTGGAATTAACCAGATTAAATCCTTTTAAGTTAAATAATGGAATTGGTAAAAAGTCAGTGACAATAAAATCGTTTACAGAACCTGTAGGAAAATGAATATCCAATACAAAAGTTATATTCTGACCAGGATAAACTTTATAAAAGTCAGTATCATTTATGATTTCACCATCAACTGCAATAATATCTTTCTTAAGTGTAACACTTGGAACTCTTAATTGTGTGTAACTGTTATCAGAAACCGTATTAGCTGTATTTAAAACAGTAGCTGATGTTTTAATATGATTAATAACCAAATCATTTGATACAACAGAAGATCCGTTTGAATAATGAATAATAACTTTTGCAACAAAATTTAAAGACCCTACCATTGCACCCTGATTAACGCTTCTATTTGTATAATATCCGCCTTTTAAGCTTGTACTTATATTGTTATCCTTTAAGAATTTTGAAATATAAAATGTAACTGATTCATCAATATCCCCTAAAGAAACAACACTGTAATAACTTTCATTTAATTCATATGTTTTTCCATAAATTGATAGGACAGGTTCATATTCAGTTAAGAATTTTTGAGCTGAACCTACTTTATGGGTGTCAAATTTATCATAAATTACCAAATCATCAAAAGCAAAGTAATCAGAAATTTCAAAATCAATTTTATACACAATTAAATTATGAGGAACAACAGGATGTAACTGACCTGATCCTGTTAAAATTTCTGAATATTTTTGAGTAGCTAATGATTTTAAATATATGCTATAACTATTTGAAGCATTGTAAGTATCATTAACATAAGTATAATTCATATCCACAGTACTTGTAGCAACAACACCTTCACCAGTTTTAGAATTGATAATGGTTATGTTGTCACCGGTACTGTTATCAAATTCCGGAGCATAAGCCTTATACTTTAAAGTGATACTTGTGGCGCTTAAATCTCCAATAGCTTCTTTTAATTTTAAAATTAGTTTTCCGCCTGTTTTATTACCAGCAGGTTCTTCAATAGTATATAAACTAGAGTCTATAACTCTTCCTTTAGAATCATATAAAACAGGACTGCCCAAATACATTACATCAGACGGAATTACATCTGTAATAGTAATATTTTCAATTTTTGCACCATTAGCTATGTTAATATTTACAGAATAGCTAAATGGGAAATTTGAACCTGTAGCAGTTTCATGTTCATTAAGGTTTGAACTTTTATCTATTTTAACAACAACAGGATTTACCCATCCTGTGACAGTTTCTCCATAAATTGGAGGATAATTCACCGGATCATCAATAGGACTGTTCCCATATCTAAAAACTGGAGTAACAGTAAAATTAAGTAATTTTCCTATTTCCAATACTCCGATACCTGAAGTAATGTTTAAAACCGCATCAGGAGCATCAACAGTAAAACTACCTAAAGGATACTGAAGAATATAAAAAGTACTGTTTGCCGGACCATGCACTTCTTTTTTAGTAAATGGATCCCTTAAGGTATATAAACCCGTTGTATTGTCATAAGTACTTTCATTAAATATTCCAACTTTTATCGGAACTATCTTCCTATTAGAATATGAAACAGTAAAATGTGTTAGTTCTTTAGGAGCTATTAACTGAATATAAGGTTGGAATCCAGTAGCGTCCCCCAAATTCTTAAATACCATTTGGAAGTTGAATGATTCATTGATAAAAACATCTGCAGGATTATTAAAAGACATATTATTGCCATTTTCGCCTTTTAAAGTAATATCCGGAATAGACGTGTTATCATTTTCTACAATAGGACCTTCCCTAATCGGAACATCCCAAATAGAATTATCACCAATAACAACTTCCTCACAGTTATTGCTTGTGATAAGTTTATCATAGGTTAAGCTAGCATTTTCAACAGTAATTGTATCGTCAATAACTGCATTAACTCCGTTAATATCTGGAGAATCAGCTTCACCTGCACCATAAACTGAACCACAAAATTAAATACAACAGGTGAATTTGATATTTAATTATTTTAAACAGCCATTAAATTAAATTAATTGATTTTTTTAACATAAATCATAAATCCATCCTCTTCAAAGCTAAATTCAAATTCTATATCCATTGAATTTGCCTCCATATAATAGATTTTTTTAAATGTTTAGATTTTTGTGAAACTTACAGCCAAACTGCCGCTGCAGTTTCACAGTAATTATTTAATAACTTTTTTTATTTATAGTTAACTGTACAAAAATTAAAGTTAATTTTAATTAATGTTCATTATTTTACATATTAAAATTAACATTTTAGTTATTCATTCATTTTATCCGGAACAGAAAATCACGGAAGTTTAAAATGCCAAAACAATAAGTCAGTTACAATAACTTATAAAACAAAGCTGAATTAGCTAATTTTGAAAAATCAGAATTATTAATTATTAAAAATTATGTAAAACCAAAAAATAATGCTTCAAACTATAAAACAGAAAAGACATTAAAGTCTTTGCTGTGTTTCATCCCAATCTTTGGATTTTGCAGGTAATTTCTTAAGTATAACAGTAAAGCCAATTAGAATAACAGCTAAAATAGCTAAAATACTTAATTCCACAAATGAACCTGAAGATATAACTCCAAACAGTCCTCCGATCCATACAAATCCTAAAACAATCGGAATAATATATTTAATTGCAACTATCCACCATTTACCAATTTTTAAGGTTTTACTATTCTTATTAAGTGACGGGATGATTTTACTTGCATCAAATATCCATGCAAATAGTATACATTCACATATAACTCCAATCAGCAGAGCTATCTGATTTAAAAATGTATCTGCTATTCCCAGAATATATGAACCCATAGCCGTTGCATAAATCATTGAACAGGCTCCTCCAACAATACATAAGATAGTTACTGTTTTATTACGTGTCCAACCAAACTTATTCTGAATAGATACGGATACCGGTTCAAGCAATGCTAAAACACTTGTTATACCAGCCAAATATACTGTAAAGAAGAATAACGGTCCGATAATATTAGCTATGCCACCAAGCACATTAAATACTTCAGGATATACAATAAATACCAAACCGGTTCCCTGAGTTACCAAATCAGGCACTGCCACACCGCTTTGAAGTGACATATATCCGAGAATTGAAAACACACCAATAGCTGCAAAGTTTTCAAAACCGCAGTTTGCCACTGCAACATACAAAACATTTGAAACCAGATCAGAGTCATCCTGAGCATAGCTGGCATAGGTAAATGCAATACACATTCCCAAACTTAGGGAGAATATAATCTGACCAAATGCAGCCATCCAAATATTGAAGTCACCTAACAAACTCCAGTCAGGATTAAAGAGCTGTGAAAGTCCGATACCTGCTCCAGGTAATGTTAAAGAAAATATTACAATACCAATCATTATTATAAATAACAAAGGTACCAGTGCTTTGGAAACCCTGCCTATTCCGTCTTCCAGGTTTCTGTGTGAAATAACCCACAATATAAACCACCCTGCAAGAATTGATATAGCTATTATCGGCACAATCGTTGCAATACCGCTGACAGATTCTGTTGATTGCAAAAAGGTATTTGTAAAGTAATTGTTAGGATCTGCTCCCCATCCCTTAAATGCAGACAGGATGACGTAAAATCCGTCCCATCCGAGAATTGAAATATAATAAACCAGAATCATGAAAATAGCTACAGGTAAAAACCAGCCCAAATATTCCCATTTCTTTGAAATGCTTCTAATTGCCTTTGGAAAAGAAGATTTGAAATTATATCCGACACCATATTCCAAAATCAGAAATGGAATACCTAAAATCAGTACTGCTGTAATATATGGAATGTAAAATGCTCCTCCACCATTGCTATAGAGAACATAAGGAAATCTCCAGATATTACCAAGTCCAACTGCAGAACCTATCATAGCCAGCAGAAATGACAGGTTACTTCCCCATTCATTTTTTTCATTTGCCATAATATCACTTTCAATAAAAAAAATTAAAATAGGGTTAAAGTCTCTGTTTGACTTCATCCCATTCGCCGGATTTTGCAGGCAGTTTAGTAAATATAAATGTGGCACCAAGTAATATTACAGTTAAAATAGCCAAAATAGCCAATTCCAACATGGACCCTGAGGAGATAACTTCCAAAATTCCTCCAATCCATACAATTGCAATGAAAATCGGCAATACATATTTAACTACAACAAGCCACCATTTACCTAATTTAATTGATTTGCTTTTTGCATTGAGTTTAGGAATAATGTTTTCTGCTTTAAATATCCAGGCAAATACAATACATTCAAATATAACCCCAATTAAAATAGCTATCTGATTAACAAATGTATCGGCTATTCCCAGAATATATGAACCCATAGCCGTTGCATAAATCATTGAAACAGCTGCACCGAAAACACATAAAATAGTCATGGTTTTATTACGTGACCAGCCGAATTTGTTTTGGATGGAAAATGATAAAGGTTCAATTGTTGATAAAATACTTGTCAGACCGGCCAAATATACTGTAAAGAAGAATAGCGGTCCAATTACAGAAGCCCAATCACCAAGAACATTAAATACAGTAGGATATACAATAAATACCAATCCAGTTCCCTGAGTTACCAAATCAGGCACTGCCACCCCGCTTTGAAGTGACATATATCCGAGAATTGAAAAAACACCAATAGCTGCAAAGTTTTCAAAACCGCAGTTAGCTACAGTTACCCACAATGCATTGGAAACCAAATCTGAATCATCCTTGGTATAGCTTGCATAGGTAAATGCAATAGACATACCTAAACTTAATGAAAATATCATCTGACCAAATGCAGCCATCCAAATATTGAAGTTAAGCAACAAACTCCAGTCAGGATTGTACAGCTCTGCAAGTCCGATACCTGCTCCAGGTAATGTTAAAGAGAAAAGTACAATGAAAATCATTATAGCAAATAATAAAGGTACTAAAACTTTAGAAACCCTACCTAAACCTTTTTCCAAGTCAGTATGGGAAATGACCCACATTATAACCCATCCTACAAGCATTGCAATAGCTACAAAAGGCACAAAAGTACCAAGACCACCTAAAGTATCATTTGCCTGAAGGAAACTGCCTGTGAAATAGGCATTTGGATCAGCTCCCCATCCTTTAAATGCTGAGATAATTACATAAAATCCGTCCCAACCAAGAATAGCTGAATAATAAATAAGAATCATGAAAACAGCTACTGGTAAAAACCAGCCTAAATACTCCCATTTCTTTGAAATGCTTTTAACCGCTTTTGGAAAAGAAGATTTAAAATTATATCCGACACCATATTCCAAAATTAAAAAGGGAATCCCCATAATCAAAATTGCAACAATATATGGTATGAAAAATGCTCCACCACCATTACTGTACAAAACATAAGGATATCGCCAAATATTTCCAAGTCCAACTGCAGAACCTATCATAGCCAACAAAAATGACAGGTTACTTCCCCATTCGTTTTTATCTTTCGTTTTCGCCATAAAAAATCAACTGCGATAAAATTAAATTTATTGTTATTAATTCAACATTATTACTTTAGTAGAAAATACTATATTAATTATAT
>ERZ1034917.1185-NODE-1185-length-17652-cov-29.930613_pt1 | contig 17652 bp, 1 predicted proteins | sample MGYA00520605_ERZ1034917 | MGnify/ENA primary metagenome ERZ1034917 (study PRJEB33766, sample SAMN09781784) | gut metagenome | biome: gut microbiome | host: Homo sapiens | place: Madagascar | study: EMG produced TPA metagenomics assembly of the PRJNA485056 data... | reverse complement strand
TTTTTATACTCTAGGCAAAGCTACGGCTCCACCGGGTCCCCCATCTCAGATGGGGCTTAATATACGAATACAGTTAATTTATCCAAGCATGCTGCTTTTTCAAAAAGTACAAATCCCATAGCTAAACCTCCTTAGTTTTGTATATTTATTATAAATGATTCAGGGCTACTTGAAAACTTGAGGTTTTTAGAGATGCCCTTAATAACATTACCCGCATGGGGAAGGGGGACCGCGGAGCGGCGCTCGGGTGCTTTTATAAATCGTCGACTTGAGATGCATTTTTCCACTCTCTTTCATCCCGCTTGTGCCCTATCCGCCCCTTCGGGCACCTTCCCCTCGAGGGGAAGGCTGACGATACGAGAGAAACTTACTATCAAGAAACCTTCGGGCATCGCCATGATTTATACTCCGCGGCGCTTCCATATTTTATGCGCCGCACCGCCAACCTGAACCATGAACCCAATACAAAAACGAGCCCCTCGAAATGAGAGGCTCGTTTTTAAATGCAAAACTCCTATTTCACGACTTCATATGCTTCCTTGTCATTCGGTGCGCCGAAGGCAAGAGACGGACTCTCCTTTTCCGTTTCTTCTTCCTTCTCCCGTCCATCACGGCCAAGCGTGCGGTCCTCATAGAGGCTCGCATTCATGACGTTTTCCGCCGTCATCGGGAAACGCTCGCCGTTCACGGTGAGGCCGTCCTTGACGCTCGTCATGACATGGTCGGTCGCAATATCATAGCCGCTGAGCGAAAGATTTCCGAAATGCTCTGCCTGGCTGCTGCCCGGATTCTTCTGGATCGTCACGCGGATCTTGTCCGTCGCAAGGACACTGTCTCCGCCGATCGCGGTATTCGAAAGACCGAGAGGCTCCCTGCCCGTGAGCTCCAGATGCTCGACTGCGCTGTCCTTCACAAGAGTGCCACCCGCAGACGTGGAGTGAATGCCTGCGTAGTGCGCCTGACTCTGTCCATCCTTGCCGTGGATGGTGACATGCTGTGCGCCCGTTCCTGCCAGATCATCGATACCGATGTCATCCGCAGAGATCGTGAGGTCTGCCGCGTCGCCTTTGCCATTTGTCAGCGTGTCGATCTCCACCTTCTTCGCAGAGAGTGTGACCTTTCCGCCCGCAGACGAGAGCAGCGCGCTACCCTTTCCGCTCGCATCGAAATCATGCGGCTTCGCCTCTCCGGTGACAAGACTGCCTGCCGCGCCGCTGCCGGTGACCGATCCTGCCGGCACGTTCGTATCCACGCCGTCCAGTTTGCCGACCGTCGAACGATCTGTGATGCGGATGTCTTCTCCCGCCGTCATCTCGATGGTGCTTCCGGAAATCTTCGCATTTTCGACTTCAGCAAGAATGCTACCGCCTGCGTCCGCAGTGAGCTTGCCGCCGACCTCTGCCTCATGGAGGGCCATATTACTGCCGCTTACAAGGCTGGCATCGCCCGCCGTATGAATCTTCGTCACATCGAGCGTCGTGCCGGCTTTCGCGGTCAGAGTATCCGCACTCGCACTTTCCAGCGTCATGGTACCGCCGCTTGAGAGCGCTGCGTGTTCCTTTGCATTCAGCGTCGTCACGTCAAGTTTGCCTTCGGTCGCTTCGATCGTCGCACTACCGGCTTCCGCCTTCAGCGTGTCGATCTTCACATCCGTCTTCGCGGTGACAGACGCGTTGCCAGTCTTAGCCGTGAGCGTGCCCGCGTTTACGCTGCCCGCTGTCGATCCTGCGGCAAGCGTTCCCGCGGTCACTTCATCCAGCTTCGCTTCGTCCTTGCTCGTCAGCGTCGCTTCGCCAGTCGAAGTGAGTTTCTTGACATGGAGCGTTGTTCCTGCTTTCGCCGCCACACTTCCCACATTCGCGTCGGTCACTTCCATCGCGCCGCCGCTTGTCATACCAGCTGCGCCTGTCACGCCAAGCGTTGTCGCCGTCAGCTTCCCGCCCGCGTTCGCGGTCAAGGTATTCGCATGGGCTTCCGTAAGAACCATATCGCCACCGCTTGAGAGCTTTGCGTGTTCCTTCGCATTCAGCGTGCCGATCGTCACGTCTGTCTCCGCTTTGACTTTCGCGTTGCCAGTCTTAGCCGTGAGCGTGCCTGCGTTCACACTGCCCGCTGTCGATTCTGCGGCAAGCGTTCCCGCAGTCACTTCATCCAGCTTCGCTTCGTCCTTACTCGTCAGCGTCGCTTCGCCAGTCAAAGTGAGCTTCTTGACGTGGAGCGTTGTTCCTGCTTTCGCCGCCACACTTCCCACGGTCGCTTCGGTCACTTCCATCGCACCGCCGCTTGTCAGCACTGCGTGTTCCTTCGCATTCAGCGTCGTCACGTCAAGTTTGCCTTCGGTCGCTTCGATCGCCGCACTGCCGGCTTCCGCCTTCAGCGCGTCGATCTTCACATCCGTCTTCGCGGTGACAGACGCGTTGCCAGTCTTAGCCGTGAGCGTGCCTGCGTTTACGCTGCCCGTTGTCGATTCTGCGGCAAGCGTTCCCGCAGTCACTTCATCCAGCGTCGCTTCGTCCTTGCTCGTCAGCGTCGCTTCGCCAGTCGAGGTGAGTTTCTTGACATGGAGCGTTGTTCCTGCTTTCGCCGCCACACTTCCCACAGTCGCTTCGGTCACTTCCATCGCGCCACCGCTCGTCAGACCAGCTGCGCCAGTCACGCCAAGCGTTGTCGCCGTCAGCTTCCAGCCCGCGTTCGCGGTCAAGGTATTCGCATGGGCTTCCGTAAGAACCATATCGCTACCGCTGGTGAGTTCTGCGTGTTCCTTCACATCCAGCGTTTTCGCACTAAGCGTTGTACCCGCTTTCGCGGTCAGGCTCTTTGCATTCAGCGTCGTCACGTCAAGCGCTCCGTCCGTCGCTTCTATCGTCGTGCCGCCAGTTTCTGCGGTCAAGGTGCCGATCGTCACGTTTGTCTTTGCTTTGACTTTCGCATCGCCTGTCGTAGCCGTGAGCGTGCCTGCGTTTACACTGCCGCCGGACGAAACAGCAAGCGTGCCTGCTTCTGCTTCGGTGAGCGTGACATCGTGATCTGCCTCGACGGTCGCGTTATCCTTCGCGCTGAGTTTCTTGATCTGGAGCACGCCATGTGCGGTGATCTTTGCCTTTCCTTCTTCCGCGATCAAGGTGCCGCCCGAGAGAGAGGCCCCTGCGGTATCGGTATAGGTGAGATTGCCATGCGAGGTATACTCGCCATTTTCGATCGTGCCCTGATTCGTGATGCCCATCGTCCCTGCTTTTGCGGTGTATGCCCCCGCAGACAGCTTGCCGCGGTTGGTGATGGTCATCGCACCAGTCTCTGCGGTATAGGTGCCGTTTTCGACGGTTCCTTCATTCGTGAGGGTGATCGCACTGCCGGTCAGCGTGACATCTTTCATGACACTGTCTTCGCCGTGGTTATCGACCGCAGCAGCGCCGCCCGTAAGTGTCGCATTCTGAATAGATGCGGTATTCGTGACGGTGAGTGTCTTTGTCCCCTCTACCTTCGCGCCGCTGAGATCCGCCTGGTTAATAAGGGTGGTATCTGCGCCTGTGAAGGTGCCGCCGGATATCGTGCCACCCTTCGCATTATAGACGTGGAGGGCTTTTCTTGCCTTGTAACTGCCCTTCGAGATCTTGCCGTGGTTGGTGATGGCGGTATTTCCCGCCTCAATGGAAGTCGCATCGGATGCGGCTTCTCCGAAGAGGGTGATGTCGGCGTCGCCTGTCGCATGGAAACGGATGCTGCCCGGCACCATACTGCCGTCTTCGGCTTTTTTGCCGGTCACTTTCATGCCGAGGGACTGTCCTTCGCCCTCGCCTTTGACATTTGCCACGTTTTCGATGGAAATATTCGCACCTTCCACATTCGTGTAGGTGGTGCCCATTTCCTCATCTGCATCATGGCCGTCTTCAGCAAGGAGGCTGTGACCCTTGAGGTCAAGTACCACGTCCCCATCGGAGGCGTAGACGGTGTTGATGACGAGGTTGCCGTCTTTCGAAAGAGAGACGCCTTTCTTTGCGCGGGCAGTGAGGGTGCCGCCTTCTTGGATGGTGACGCCGGAGATCTCCCCTTCGCCGGATTCAAGAACGATCTGGTCCTTCGCACCCACGGTGACATTTTTGAGGTCGCCCGTCCCCTTCACGCGGAGCTCGCCGCCGGAGAGGAGTTCGCTGCCTTCCTTCACGCCGGTATCGCTGGTGAGGTAGACGGCACCATTCACTGCTTTCGCGGTGAGTTTCCCATCCGCATTCGTCTCAATGGAGCGGATGGAGCTGACGGTGACGGTCTTGCCATCTACTTTGAAATCCCCGCGCTCTGCGGACGCAAGGGCGATCAGCTGGTCTGCCGTCAGGCTCTCGATCTTCTCTTTCGTCGAGAGGTCGATCACCTGTCCGTTTTCCTTGTGTCCGATGCCGCTCACGTACTTGCCATTTTCCACTTTGCCGCCAAGCGCTGTCAGGGTGACATTCTGCCCCGTGACATGCGCGATTTCCTTCTGCGTGGTCTGGGTATCGGTGATGCCCTCTTTGATGCTGCCGCCGGAGAAGGTGACGAGGAGATCCTGTGCAGATTTTGCCGAGCCGACGAGGACTTCTTTCTTTTCTTCTGCGGTGAGGTACTTATCCGCTGTCAGATCTTTCTCGGTGAGCGCGGCATTGCCGTAGAGCGTCTTGTCCGTGCTGTCCTCGATCCCCTTCACATACGCTTCGACGTCCGTTTTCTTCCAAGTGCCGACGGTCTGAGCGAGCTCATCGTAGCGCGCCTGTTTCTCAGCTATATACGCATCGATGTCAGTGACGCCATTTTTCGCAAGTGCCGCCTTCGCGGTGTCGTCCAAAGTGTACTTCCCGTTCTTCACGTAAGCAGAAAGGGTCTGGTACTCATTGTACTTGCCTTGTACTTTGGCGATGAGGAGAGATTTCTGTTTCGAGATCGTCGCCTTGCTGCCTTCCAGGACCCGCGCCTTCGACCAGGCGTCGAGCTTTGCCTTCGCATTTTCATTCGCCACATCGGTGAAATTGTTGTCGATGAAGCTGCCGTCTGTCGTCAGAGTGACATCGCCATGCTTCGAGGTGACGCTGTCGAGATAGAGATCGCCGCCGGTATTCGTGATCGCGATATTTCCATCTGCGCTGGCTTTGAGACCATAGGCCTCGCCGCTCCCCTGCTTCGTCTGGATCGAGAGTGCGCCGGATGCACCGCGGATGGCACCGCTGCCTGCATCGAGGTTCACGCGGCTTGCCGAGAGCGTCTCTCCCGCTGCCTGCGCGATACCGTCCTCGGCAGTGATATCAGCGATCTTGCCCGCCGATACCGCCCCCAGGGTGACATTCCCTTTGACATTGACGGCGAAGTCGCCGCCTGCGCTGCCGGAAACGATGTCTGCGCTGGTCTTGATCGCCTGTCCTACGCTGCCGATGCTGCCAGTCGCCTTCATATGAAGGCTTCCGGTATCGACATAGCCGAGGTCGCCCTGCGTGAGGCTGCCGCCCGAGAGTGTCGAAGCGCCGCGGCCATTGGAGAGCGTGCCATTGATAAGGACGTCATGGCTGCCGCCCTCGACGGTGAGCGTGCCGCCATTCTCCGAGCCGCCAAAGCCGATGCCCACATCGTAGTCCGACTGGAGGGAATACTGGGTCACCTTCGTATCGTACGTGGTCTCGACCAGTTTGTAATCGAATTTCTTCGCAAGTCCCAGCGTATACCAGAGACGTTCCTCTTTTTGCGTGAATACAGAGGTCGGCTCTGCTGCCGTGAACTGCTTGTCCGTCGTCACGTATGTACCGTCCGTCTTCTTCCCATCGACCTGGTTGTAGTCGGAGACGAAGGCACCGCCATTCAGCGTGCGGACAGCGCCCTGCGAGAAGTCGGTCACGGTACCGCCCCGCGCCAGCATTTCTGCGCTCGTCGGAGCCTTGTCATTGATCCCCCACCAGTCAAGGCGGGTGTCATGCAGCTCATAGGTGGTCGTGGTACTGCTGTCCTGTCCCGTCTGCACGGTATAGTACGAGCCCTTCGTCGTCTGATATTTCGCGTCTTTGGCTTTCGTGAAGCTGGAGATCACCGGATCCCCGGTCGGATTTCCATTCGCATAGCTCTGGACGCTCTGCGAGATCACCCCATCCTTTCGGGTGTAGGTGGTCTTTCTTGTGATTTTCCCGCTCGAGCGATCCAGATCCGTGATCTCGATCTTTCCTTCGATCCCGCCGCCCGTGGAGAGGGTCTTGAGCTCAATGTCCTTGTCCGAGTCATTCTTCACCTGGATCGTACCGTAGCCGTCGAGGGCTTCGATGCGGGCTTTGTTTGTGTCATTGGTCGTATTGAGGATGGTACCGACGATGGAGACGTGTCCGCCGTGGACTTCCACATCGCTGATGACGAAGCGGTCATTCGTCCTGTCATAGGATACCCCCTCGATCTCCTCCCCTGCTTTGTCCGCGACGAGGATCTTCGCGCCGGATGGCACCATCGCTGCGTTCGTCACATCGACCTTCTTGCTGCCATCCATGTAGAAGAGCTTGTACTCCTTCGGGATGGTGATCGCGTGATCCGGGACGCCGCTCTGGATCTTGGAATTGATATTCACATAGCGCGCGGAAATGAAGACATTGCCATTCGCCAGGATGCCGCTACCGATCTTCTCATTCGCCTTGCCGTCTTTATCGACATTGTGCAGACCGCCCGTGTCATCGAGCGGATTCCCGCCGACGCTGGAAATACTGGACTTCGATTCTGCGCTGCTCGTATCATAGGTCTGAATGAAATCTCCGTTCGATGCGGTCATATTCACGCTGCCCGCGTAGATCGTGCCCTTATTGTACACGTCGCCATTCGCACTCGTGACGGTGACCGTGCCGCGCGGATTGTAGATATAGCCCTTGAGATCGACATTCGGTGCGGCGTAGTAGGGCGCTTTGTTGCTGTCCACATACGCCTGCGGGCGGAAATTGTTCTCGATGGTGACAGAAGGCCCGCCGGTCTGGTAGCGCGTCTCGGCAGCAAAGGAAACGGTCTTTCCCGCGTCCTTGTTCTCTTTCTGGATCGCCGCTCGGATCGCCTCTGCGCTGTCCCCCTTGATCTCGGTGCTGTTGAAATAAATCGTACCGCCCTGGCCGGCGCCTGCCGTGCCCTGGCTGCCGACGACGTGGACATCTCCCATCACCAGATTATTCGGCGAATCATTCGTGATCTTCACTTCCGCATCGCCGCCCGCCTTGAGCGTGCCCGCGCCGGAGACATTATCCCCTTCGAAGACGATATCCCCGAGCTGCGCGGTAACATCGCCCACGAGGAAATCATGCGTCATCTGCGGGTAGGTCAGGCTGTGGAGGAGGTAATACTCCTTGCCGTCCTTCTTGACCTTGCCGCCTTCGACTTCATTGCCATTCGCATCGAAGAACTTGCCGCCCTTCTCGGTGCCTTTCTGGGCAAAGAACTCCTCCGTCAGCTCGATCTGGGTGTTGATCTTGTTGTAGTTACCGACGCGGACGTCCTTCGCTTTCTCCTGCTGCGTTTTCTGATTCGTCAATGCAGTCTGCTTTTGGCTGATGTCCATCTCGTCGTACTGCGTGGGGTCGGTCGGGATGCTATCGCTATAGGCACTGTTGTAGCTTTGGGCCGCACGGGTGTATGCCGTTTCTGCGTTAGCTTTCGCATCATCCGCTCTCATCATTGCAGATCCCGCCACCATTGTATCCTTGATGGCCTGCTGGTATGTGAGGACCTCGCTTTGGGTAGGATGGTCTTCCATATACGCATCAAGAGTCTGACCCGCTGCCTCCGCCAATGCTTCCACGGCTGTCTTCGCCGTGTCTTCTGCGGTCTTAGCTTCAGTGAGCGCACGCTGCGCAGCAGCTGCCGATGCTGCCGCACTGTCATACGCCGTCTTGCTCCTTGTGACAGCCTCCAACCCGTCGATCTGAGTCTGCGTCTCTTGGATCTTGTCCTTATAGGCTTTCTCTATCTTAGGCAGGGAATCCTTCGCCTGATCCCGCATTGCCTTGGCGCTGTCCAGCTCCGAGGTGCTTGCGGACGGCGTCTCTACGAAGTTACCCTTCTTATCGAAATACCCGAGGCCCTCTGCCTCCATCTTCTGTTCAAGGAATTTGATCTCCGCTTCATACGCGGCTTTCGCCGATGGGTCGGCCGCATAGTCGATGAGCTTCTGCTGCAGCTCGTGGAGCTTGTCATAGAGCTCCGAGCCAGCCGGCTTCGAGCCGCCATAGGTGTAGGAGAGGTCGCCATCGCTCGTGACCGTGGTCGTCCATGTCCCATCCGTATTTTTCCCACCGATGGTCATGGATTTTTTGCGATGGATGCCCGTCTCCGCCTTGCCGTTCATGGTGACATCGGCGGATTTTGCGATCTCCTTCTTCCCGATCTGGCTGCCATCCGAGCCGAAAGCATTCCCGATGGCATTCACCCAGTCCTTCACCTCGCCATTGCCAGAGACAGATACCGCGCCCGCCTTCGCCTTGAGGAGAATGTCCCGGTCGCTCTTCATATCCGCGCTATTCGTGACGGTGAGGCTCGCCTGGCTGTCCGCTTTCGCATAGGGATCCTTCTGGATAGAGATCGGGATCGCCGTCGCATTCAGGATGTCGCTGTGCGCGCTGACGCTGATCGTGCCTGTCTCGCCATCGCTGTCACGGCCTGCCGCAAGGGAAATATCCCCCTTCGCCGTTTCCGCTTTCCCGCCAAAGGTGGTATTTGTCTTGCCCGTGTAGGTGACGTCATTTTCCGAGCCCGCATAGCCCGCCAAGCCGAAGACATCGACCAACGTCGTACTGTAGAGATCCGCATCATTTCTTGTGCCGATGGCGATCGTACCGCCCTTGTACGAGCCATCATACGAGGCGCCTTCCGTCTTTCCTTCCCAGCTCTTGTTCTTCTCGTTCGCCTTCTCTGTCTCGCCGGCTTTGAGGCTTGCGCCGTCCGCGACAGTCGCGCTCGTTTCCGCATTCACCGTGAGCTTCTCCTTCACGTGCGCTGCACCGACGGCGGCACCAGTCGACAACGCATTGTTGTCATGCGCTTTGACGCGGCTCGCCGCGTCGATGGTGATGGCTTTCTTGTCATGCAGTGTCTTTCCCGCGGCCTTCTCATCTGCCGTGAGGTCAGACGCACTCGCCTGCATGGTGACTTTCCCGAGATTCGCTTCCGTGGTGTGGGTGATCTTCGTCACACTCACGACACCATTCCCGCTCGCGTAGGCCGCGCCGCCGGAGACCGCGTTCTCTTTCTCCGAGCCGTCCTTCCACGCCTTTTCACTCACATTGTCCGCGCGGATGGCCGTCTCACGGTCTGTCGTCACGGTCGTACCGTCACCGATGGTGACTTTCGACGTGGAGTTCACGTTGTACCTCGTGTCCGCGCCGGTGCCGCTGTAGCCGCCCGCGCCGATGGACTCGATCTCATAGTTTCCTCTGTCTTTATGATCCGAGGAAATCTCCGCGCGGCCCGCCTGGATCTTGACGTTCTCCCCGATCGCGGTTTCTGTCTTATGATTCATCTCAATACCGACGACAGCGACCGATCCATTGATGACGCCGCCGCTTCCGGCGATGGCATGCGCGTAAGCATTGTAGTCATCTGTCGGCTGGTGCATCGCCGCGCGGGCGATGAGCTTGTCCGCCGCCGTGAGCGATGCCCCGTCAGCGATGGTGACACGCGAAGTATCTTTGGACTCGATCTCTGCTACGGTCACCCCCACGCCGCCGATACCGATGCCCGCCGAGGTCGCGAGCGCGGACATCTTCGGTGTATTTTCTGCCGTAAGGGAAATGGATTTCCCGGAGAGCTTCGCGTTCTTCCCGACTTTCGTCGTGACATCGACAGCGGACGAAAGGTCTGCGCCCGTCCCCGTGCCGCCGAAAATGCCTGCCGCTGCGCCGAATGCATTCGCATCCATCTTTGTCTTGGCATCCGAAGAGACAGTGAGAGCCTCATCCGCCTTCACTTCGCCCGCGTACTTGCCCTCCTCGTCTCCGATGCCCGCCTCTGAAGAGCCGGTGACATTCGCCGTGACGACAGCACCATTCAGTGCCGCGTAGAGCGCCACCGATGCCCCGGCTACATACGCTTTCAGCGTGCGGTCATTCTCCGAAGTGATGGAAATGTTCTTCGCGCGGACGGCATTCGTATCGCCAAGGAGTGCCGAGACGGCGCTCTTATCCGTCCATGTCCCGACCGTTCCCTGCCCGGCCACGCCGCCGGAGACGGAAGCCCCCACGATGTATTCATCAAAGTCGTGCGCGGCTTTTGCGGAAATGGCAAGATCCTCCCCTGCCATCACCGTCGCCGCCTTGTCCACGAGCGCCTTTGTCTGCGTATCTGTATTCAGTACGCTGACGGACGCGCCGACGCTCGCCACCGCGCTGCCCGAGAGACTGCCCATGATATTCTGCATGGAGAGATGGTCATCTGCTTTGACAGTGACATCACCCGCCGCCGTGACGACCGTCCCGTTTCCGATCTTCGCAAGCGTGCCTTTCTCGCCCGCGGTACTTGGTGCCTTCGATACGAAAGTCGTACCGAGGCTCGACTTCACTTCATTAAGCGACTTCGTGTCATACGCATCGATGGCTTTGCCCGTGTCCTTATTGATGTTCGCAAGTTCCTCATTCACCCAGCTGTCGAAGCCGACCGTCTCGCCATTCTCGCTCGCCTGGCCGGAGAGCGTCTCCTGGTCTTCTTTGGACATGGTACTGCCGACGCTATAGACGGAAATGCTGCCCGCGAGGCCGAAAGAGCCAATGGCAGCCGAAATCGCATTCGACATGATGCCATGCATATTGTCTTTCGCTTCGACGGTCACGCTGCCGCCCGATGCGACCTTGTTCCCATCGCCGAGGAAGGCATTCGTCTGCGTCTTGATATTTCCCACATCGACGGCTGCGCCGACCGACGCACCGCCGGAGCCGGACGCCGCGGTGACGGTGTTCTTCATTTCCTTGACTTCATGCGTCGCCGTGAGCGAGACATCCTTCGAGCCATCCTTGCCGTAGCCGGCCTTCTGGTTGATCTCCACGCCCGTATCCGTGTATGCCTTCGTGAGCGCGGTGAGGTTCATCACATTCGTCGCACCCGCAAGGCCGGCATAAGAGCCGCCCGCCGCCTGCAGGGACAGATTGAAAATGTCTTCGCTGTTCTGGGCATTCAAAGAAATCTGGCCTTTGGCATCCAGCTTGGCCGCCTTGCCTGCATAGGCTTCTGTGTCTTTCGTGAGATTCATCACGGAGAGAGCCAGTCCTGCACCGCCGCCCGCCGCGCCGATGGATGCGCCGCCGTTGCCGCCATGAAGTTTCGTCGCATCCGACGCCGTGATGGCGATCCCATCTGTATCAGCCGTGCCTGTGGCAGTGAGCTCGGTATTGTCTTCCGTATACGCTTTGGTCTTCGTATCCAGCACATTCACGCCGACCGCGCCATTGATGGCCGCGGTGCCTGCAAGGCCGCCCGCGATGGTCGCATAGGTGATATCTGTCGTATGATCTGCTGCGACGCGGACATTCTTCCCCGTGACCTTCGCACCGCCATCGACATGCGCCTTCGTATCCGCGCTCATCGATACGGTCGAGTTTGCCAGCCCGATGCCCACTGTACCGCTGCCGCCGACGCCGCCGGCACCGGCACCCTGCTTGAAGGAGGAAACCGCCTGTACATCCGCATCGCCCGAGGTGGTGACATTCGCCGCCCTGCCTACATGAGCGTCTGTCGTATGCGTGACAAAAGTCTCAGAAGCCGCGCCTGCGACACCCGCCGTACCGCCGACGCCAAGACCTGCCGCCGCTGTCTTCGAGTCGCTGGTATTCTCCGCCTGTACAGTGAGGCTTTCCCCGCCAATGCTCGCGTGATTTCCTACATAGGCAGAAGCCTTCTTCTGCACCACTTCGACCGCCGCGGAGAGGCCCCCGGCTGCCGTCCCGCTCACTGCCCCGCTGCCGCCGGAGGTCGTGAGCTTCGTCGTATCTTTCGCCGTCACGGAGACAGCGCCCGCCTCTATGAGCTCTGCCTTGCCTGCCTCCGTGATCTCTTTGTCCTCTTGATTTCCGATATACGCTTTCGTATCCGTCGAAATCACATGGAGTCCGGCTGCCCCGGCGCCGGCAAATGTATCCCCCGTCGCGATCGTCGCCGCAACGGATGTCAGATCCTCTTCCGACTCGGCATTCACGCGGACAGAAGACGCCTTCGAGAGCTTCGCACCGTCTTCAATGGACGCATAGGTATGCCCCTTGTACGTCTGTACGTCTGCCGCCGCGCCGATGCCCGTGCCGCCCAGGTTGATACCAAGGCCGCCGGCCAGACCGAAGAGACGCGCTGTATTCTTAGCTTCTACAGCAACACCCTGATCTCCTACCTGATAGTTCCCTTTGCCGATCGATGCATCGGCCTTCTGGGAAATGACATTCACCGTGACCGAGCCGGAACCGGCGAATTTCGCCGCGCCTGCCGCAAAGCCCACGGCGACGGTCTTCGCTGTGCTGTCACTATCGCTGTCCTTCGCCGACCCATTGTACGCATTGTCCGCCTTGACAGAGATGCCGTCTGCCTCGATGGTCTTTTCTTTCTTTGCATCGCCAGAGAGCGACGCCTTGACGTCCGAGTCATTCACCATAACTGCGACCGACGCGCCGACGGCCGTATTCGAGATCGCACCCGTACCGACACCAAGCGTCGCATTGCTGTGATTTCCGGCATCGATCGTAAGGGCCCCTGTCTTCATAGCTTTGCCGCTATCCACATGGGCATCCGTCGTCGTATGGATCCAGTTTCCGCTCGCAGAGAAGGACGTCGCCGCCTTATCCGCCAGTGCGCCGGACGCGATGATAGATGTGATCTGGCTCGCTTCATCCGCAGTGACGGCGAGCCTGCCCGCCTTTTCTCCTTCCGTTGTCCCAGCCACTTCACTGTTTTCCAGATATGCCTTCGTATCGCCTTCGATGAGGTTCACACCGATGGCCGCACCGACCGCGGAAGAGTGCGTAGACACAGAAACCGCGCCCGTGTACGAGTCGATTTTTCCCTTGTCCTTCGCTTCGATGGTGGTGGCCTCTTTCGCCTTGACCGTACTGTCCTTCACATGCGCATCCGTCTGGTCATCCACCCAGTTCAGGCTGATCTGCCCTGCACCGGAGAAGCCCTTCGTCGCACCGCTGCCGCTCGCCGCGATGTTCAGGATCGTCGCATCATTCTCCGCACGGACGGTGAGGGATTCATCGATGTCCTTCCCGTCCTTGTCTTTTCCTTCATTGCCGCTGAGGGTAAGCGTCGCCCCGTCCACATAGGCTTCGTTGTCCGCCGTGATGGAGTTGTACATGAAGCTTCCCGAAAGCGCCGCTCCGGCCTTGGCATGAAGATTGGCTCCGATGGCCGCCGACGTCGCGCGGATCGCACTGTCATTCAGACCATTCACACGGAGCGCATCGGCCGTGACAGAGGGCGCAGTCCCACCGTCTTGTTTCGCCACGGTCGCCTTCGCGGTATCGATGATACGGTTCACGGACACATTCGCTGCGGCCGCCAGACCACTCTTCGCCTCAGCCACGTTATCCTTCATCGCGCCGTCCTGATTTGCAACATTTGCAATATGCTGATCCGCTTCCTGACCAAGGAGCGGTGCATTTTCATCGGCATCATCCATATCATTGACAAAATCTTCCAGCTCGATGCCGTCTTCATCGCCGTCTTCGACCGCATGGAAACCGGTACTGCCGGCCTTGTTCTTCACATTCGGCTTCTTATTGTCATAGGCGACCGCCCCCGCGACAGAGGCTGCGATGATCTCGCCCGTGTTCTTCGCGGAGACATTGACATTGTCATCCGCCGTAACATTCCCCGAGATCGCGGCTTCCGTATCACGGTTGATGTGATTGTACGCGATGGACGCACCAATCCCTGTGCCGCCGCTGACGCCGATCGCGCCCGCCGCCTGAATGGTCTTCGAGAGGTCTTCCGCGGTGACAGAGACATCCTTCGCCGTGACCGTCGCGTTTCCGATGCGCGCCTTCGTTGTATTATCGAAACGGTTCACGCCCACCGTTGCATCGATCGCGACGGACTTCGCCGGGCCGCCTGCCGCGGCCATCGCGATATTGAGCGCGCGTGCCTTCGCATTGACATCTGCCGATCCCTTCGCCGTGACCACCGCACCGTCATCGATATAGGCCTCTGCGTTATTCTTCTGATGCACGGAGAGCGCCGCGCCGCCGACACCTGCCTTGGATGCGCCTTCCATCGTCCAGCCATTTCTATTGAAAATATCCTGGAAGGCCAACTTTTTGTCTTTATCTTTATAAGCCGTTTTCCAGAGATTCAGCGGAGCCGCGCTCAGATACGACTGGATCGTACCTGTCAGATTCACTGTCGTGATGTCCGTCTCGCCCGTGACATTCACGTTTCCAGCGGCATCGACTGCAGGCGTCGTCGTCTGCGTGTCATCTTTCTTTCCAATATACGCTTTGGCGTTGTTGTCATAGTTCACGATGGAGACGGACGCCGCGCCATTCACGTTGTCGCCATTTCCCGCCGCCTGCGTCCAGCTGTCCACCAGATCGGGAAGGACGGGATTCGTATCGATCGAGTTAAAGAAGACATTCAAAAGCTGATCCACGGGATCGCTGCTCTGCCAGCTCGTCTGCCAGGGGATGACCGTCTTCGCATGGACGGTCGTATCTCCGCTGGTCTTCGTGTCGCCACTGATGAAAGCGGTCGCGTGATTTCTTTGTTCCAGATAAGAGATCGCCGCCGTGATGGTATTGTCCTTCTTCGTGGTCTCATCCTTGGACGTTGTATCATTCTGGTACGAACCAACGACCGCATGGCTGCGAGAGAGCGTCAGCGCATCGACCGTGAGCGACTTTGCGCCCGCCGCGTCACTCGCATTCCCGCTCGCATCGATGCCGCGCACCTTCCCCGTCACAGACGCCGTCGCATCATTGTCACTGAAAAGAAGCGCTGTCGACGCATTCGCTCCCATCTTGTTCCATGGTTTCTTCTGCTTCGCCGGCTTGTCCGCTTTATCGAGGTCAAGGTCCTTTGCCGCCTGACCTGTCTTATCTTCTTCGGTAAATGCTTTTTTCAGTTTCGAGAAAAATTTTCCCACGCCTGCCTTGATCGGATCTGTCGTCGGCTTGAGCGCCGTATCCCCGCCGATGCTCGATGCCGTCACCGTATCCGCCGCATAGACGCCGCCGTTTTCAGAGAGCGTATTCTCCGCTTTGACCGACACATCGCCCTTCGCGTAGACCGTGCCCGCCATATCCGCGCTCGCTTTCGTATCAGAGATCCCGAGACCGACCGCGAGCCCCAGCGTTTGTCCGCAGTTCGACGCACCAGAGCCCAGCGAGCGGATCGATTTCGCGCTGATATCCACATCGCCCTGGCTTGTCAGCGTCGCCTTCTTTCCTACCTTCGCCGCAATGTCGCTCGTAAGCTGCGCCCAAGAGAAGTCCAGCGACAGCCCGCCCATCGGCACTGCGCTGAAATCTATCAGGCTCATCTTGACCGCATTCGTGCCTTCCGCGGAGAGCGTCGTATCCTTCGCGGAAGTGATCGTGCTGTCATCCACATCGACGTACGACTTCACGTCACCGATGCCCACGTTAAACCCGATGCCAACAAGATTCACATTGAACGGCGCGATATCCGACTTTGCGTCTGACGTGATCTTCACATCGCCATGCCCCTCGGCGCCCGTGCCATCTCCAAGAGCCTTGATATCCGTCTTGTCGATGTCCACATTCGCCTCGGCATACGTCTTCGTCGCCGAGCCGAACGTGCGGAAATTGCCGCCGTACTCTTCGATGAGGCCCAAGACGGCATTGTGGTCTTTTTCCCGCTCGATGCCCGCCTTGATCTCCGCATCAGAGAGCTCATTGTCATCACCGATGACGCCCGACGTCGTGGCACGAGCGGAAATGTCTACGTTATCCCCCTTGATCGTATTTCGATCGCGGCTCTTCTGTCCCATCTTCACCAGCGCATACGCACCGTCGCCGATGTCCCAGGCATAGAGCTTCGTCGCCGCCGTCGCATGGATGGAGACATCCCCCGCCTTGTGACCGCTCTTTCCTTCGGCCGTGATCGTCGCATCATCCACATCGATGCGGGAAACGCCCATGACATTTCTGACCGCCGTGATGTCGATCTTGCCGCTGTCCTTCTTCTCCGACGACGAGTCGATGTACGCATCCTTGATGGAGATCATGCCATCTCCCGGCTCCTTATCGGGATCCGCCTGCAGCTTCGCATCATCCGAAGACGCCGTCAGCGCGATCGCCCCGCCGCCCGACGTGATGCGGCTCGCCTTCGTCTCCGTGCCGGTGACAGCGAGGTTATCCTCTGTCTCTACGGTGACACTCCGCCCATGAGATGCGATCTCGCCTGCCAGCGTGATATCCTTCTTCGCGACCAGCGCGATGCCGTCCGTCGTCGCTACCGCCGCCGTCGCATCCACGATGCCCGCCGTATTTACAAGAGAATTTCTATATGTATCCGCACTCTGACCCGCGGTGTAATCATGAAATGCAGCCCCCGTCTGGATCATGCCGTCCGTCTGCGAGATCGTACTCTTTGCCGAAGCGATGACCACACTGTCCTTTGCGTTGATTTTGCCCGCGAAAGAGATCCCGGCATCACCTGCCGTGTTCCCGCCCCACAGAGAGCCGTCATTCAAAAGGCGCGCCCGCTCCACCGGCGATTTCTGATAGAAGTCCTTGTCCCGGTCAAAATTGACCTGAACCGGCCCCGACTGAGAAGGCATAACGTAGTAGCCGTTATAGAGCGCATCACCCACCGCTGTATTCGTCCCGAGCGTCAGGCGGCCCACATTGAAGACACCATGCGAGCCGACCGCGATACCTGCATTCGAGAAGAAATACACGTCCCCGCCGATCTTGTTATCCTTGATCGCATTCACGACACCGTCTATGTCGATCTTGTTCTTGACGACATTGATCTGGTGATTCGCCTCTCCCATATGGAGATTCGCCACATCGTGCTGCTTGATGCCGAAATCATTGAACTTGTTCAGCGCATTGCCGCCCTTCACCTGCTGATTCGTGATATCATACTGCTTGCCGCTGTTTGCGATATCCGTCACTTTGACCGTATTGCCATAGTGCTTCTGGTCCGCCACCGTCACGTCCGCATAGATGAAATTGCAAGCCGCGCCCCAGCCTGCGATAGCAAGGAGCAGTGCCGTCCCTGCGCGGGAGAGGACACTCCCGCCGCGTCGCGCACTCTTCTTCCCCTGATGGGTCTTCACCAGCTCCGAAGCGACCACATAGCAGCCGCGCGTGGCATTCCATACGACTTTATATATCTTGTTCATAAGACGGTCCTCCTTTGGGTGAGAAGATCATGGAAATAGGTTGATGGGTTCAGGGTTAGCCCGTAGGACGTGCTGCCCTTTGATTCCATTTGAAAGCTTCGTACTCTCTAGTTAGGAGTGAGGAGTTAGGAGTGAGGAGTGGTGGTGCGGCGCATAAAAATCAGAAGCGCCACGGAGTTTTGAAACTAGCGGTTTTCTCGTATCGCAAACCTAATCCCTAGCCACTAATCCCTAGCCACCAGTCACCAGTCCCTAGTCACCAGTCCCTCAAAATCACACATTCCTCTGCAGATAGAAATGCACTCTCGGCGATGCATCTCCGATATTTCCGGAATCCT
>ERZ1034917.1184-NODE-1184-length-17654-cov-11.064833_pt1 | contig 17654 bp, 17 predicted proteins | sample MGYA00520605_ERZ1034917 | MGnify/ENA primary metagenome ERZ1034917 (study PRJEB33766, sample SAMN09781784) | gut metagenome | biome: gut microbiome | host: Homo sapiens | place: Madagascar | study: EMG produced TPA metagenomics assembly of the PRJNA485056 data... | reverse complement strand
ACAGAACCATCTGAAAACGAATTGACAAATCAACACCGTTTACGATTAGACGGTTGTTGGGTAAATCTGGGTAACTCACGCCAGACCTCCTCTCCTAGAAAGAACACCAAGCTGCTGATTCATAGGCTTGGCGATGGACGAAGCAAGCTTCTTACCGTCGACGTACATGGCAGTCTCGGAATTAGCCACAGCATCAGTATAGCTACTGAGATTGTCGTTGAGCTCGTTAATAGCGTTAAGGACTTGGGTGTTGGATTTCATAGTCTCGAGGTTAGACTGCTCGATAGCCGATTGCATGTTACTCATGGGATTAGTAATACTGCCGACAAATCGAGTATCAACCTTAAACCGCTTATTGCTCATAGAAGCCAGAACATTATTCGAATCGATAACCGGAGTGAGAGTCGCAGTTGCCCCGGACATCGAATCTTGCATCTTAGCGACAGCAATGTCACCGACTGATGCGGCCGTCATTCCAACTTTCTTCTTAAGAGCTATAATGCCGTTGATTAAGCCCTGATCGAAGAAAAGACCAATTTGACGAGTAAACCTTGATGGGGATTTCTCACCGGTAGCGTCCTTAGTGGCTTGAACCGCCTTTGCGCCCATGGAAGCGGCTGCGTTAATTGCCTTGTAGGCTCCATCATTAATACCATCAGCCATGCCCTGAGCCAGATTAATACCAATGTTGTAAAAACTACTACTATCCACAGCGGACTTGCAGGAATTCACGACATTGCGAACAGCAGTTACACAAGAAGATTTGCCATTGTTAATGCCACGCTTAAGAGCTGTCGTCATAGCTTTACCGGCGTTCTCGAAATTCGTACGAGATGCCGCACCACTAGACGTCGCCTGATTACGCATAGCAACCATGATGTTTTTCACAGCCGTGGTTGCTGCTGCTTGCTGATTAGACAGCCCATTAGACAATGCTGTTGCAAAGCCTTGAGCAATAGTGTTTGCTGCCGTGGTAAACGAACCAGCCGAATTGGTGATAGCCGTTGTAGCAGAATTCAAGACACTAGTAAACGCATTAGAGATCAAAGCAGAATTCGAAGTGACTGCGTTAGCCACCGTCTGCAAACTAGTCCCAATACCCTCAGCAGTACCGCTAAGAGAAGTTGGCACATTCTTAAGGGATGTTGCAAATTCTGTAACTTTCGTAGCTACACCACTAAGATCGGTAGAACCAAGAGTAGTTACAGCACCAGCCATAGTATTAAGACCACTAGCCGCAGAAGATAAAGTACTTGCTGACGTCTGTGCCATAGAAAACGCGTTTACGCCAGCTGCAAGACTAGAAAGTCCAGTCCCAATACCTTCCGGAATCGCAACACCAGACCAAGCTGTTACAGCACCAGCAAGACTCTTAAGAGGTTCGACTATCTCGCTAATCCCTCCACCAGCAAATCCACTGAAGGTAAATGCGTTAACGCCGGAAGCTAAACGCTGAAGCATCCCTTGAATATCTTCAGGAACCTCAACACCATTCCACTTCTTGACGGATTTTGCCAAGTTACCCAGAGGCTCGGCCACAGAAGCAATTCCGCCACCAGCCATGCCACTGAAAGTAAAGGCGTTGACGCCTGTAGCAAGACCTTGCAGTCCGGATTGTAAGCCATCGGGAATTATGACGTCGGACCATTTCTTAACGGATTTAGCTAATGTTCCGAGAGGTTCTGCCACGGAAGCAATAGATCCACCAGCCATACCACTGAAGGTAAATGCGTTAACGCCGGAAGCTAAACTAGACAGACCAGTACCAATGTTCTCAGGAATCGTAACAGAACTCCATTTTGATACAGAAGTGGCTAAGGTTCCGAGAGGCTCTGCCACGGAAGCAATTCCTCCACCAACAAAGAACCCAACATTAAATTGGTTTATTGCATCAGCAAGTGTCTTCAGACGATCGCCCAAACCGTCGGGAACAGTAACCCCAGACCACTTAGATACCGAATCGGCCATAACGCCCAATGAACTAGCTACCGTGTCAATAGCGGATGAACCAGCTCCGGAATTATTAAACGACTGAATCGTTTCTCCGAGTTTCTTAAGATCATCAAAAGCGCTATCTGGGATCTTACCAATATTAACCCACTTAGCCATTCCCTTTGCTAACGACTCGAGATTAGATGTAACAGTACTAAGCGATGCTCCACCAAGAGTGATAAACAAAGATCCAAGACCAGAAATTGCTGACAAACCAGCCAGTTCGCTTAAACATAATCCAATTCCGGCAACAGCCGCCTGTAAAGTGTCCCAAGAATATGGAGCAAGAGTATTAAGTGCGTCGGCAACAGGTTTAAGTGACTGAACGGCAATATCCAATCCAGCAGCACCAACGATACCAGCAAAACCGGCCAAGGTACCAAACAGACCACTAATACCGGCCAATTCAACTAATACTTCTCCGAGACCCTCTACTCCGATGGTCATCGATTCCCAACTCAGACCCGCTAAGGAATTAAGTGACTCGGCGACAGGTTTAAGTGACTGAGCAGCAATGTCTAATCCAGCAGCGCCAACAATACCTGAGAATCCAGCTAAGGAACCAAATAAGCCACTAATTGTCGCTAATTCGGCTAACACTCCTCCGATACCAACGAGTCCTACCTTAATTGATTCCCAACTAAGACCTGCTAAAGAATTAAGCGCATCGGCAGTAGGTTTAAGTGACTGAACTGCGATATCTAATCCGACCGCACCGACAATGCCAGAGAAACCAGCTAATTTGCCAAACAGACCAGTAATGCCAGCTAATTCAGCTAAAGCGCCGCCCATTCCGACAAGACCTCGAATAATTTCTTCCCATGACATGGAAGCAATCTCTTTGAACGGTCCAACTACATTCTTCAACGAATCAGCAACAGTAGCCATACCAGTGCCAGCCATAAGTCCATCAAAGCCCTGAACTTTTGTCAAAGCTTTCATGACAATAACCAACTCGGCAAAAGCTCCGGCCATTCCAAAGAGACCCTTTTTGATCTCATCCCATGACATAGAAGCGATAGTTTTAAGGGTTTTTGCAAGACTCTTAATCGAGGCCGTTAAAGAAATAAGAATTGCAACGTTCTTTAAAGATCCACTTGTCTTGTTGATGGCCTTTAAGGACTCTACCAATGCTACCATGCATCCGGCTAATCCACCAAGACCCTTAGCTATCTGAGTCGGCTTAAGATCCGAAATACTCTTAAGAGACTCTACTAAAGTTTTTACAGACAAAGCTATAACAAGTGTTTCTGCGATAACACCGGCATTAATCGATAATCCATCAAGACTATTCAGTGATTTTACCAGCATAACAAAACATCCGGCTAATCCACCAAGACCCTTAGCTATCTGAGTCGGTTTAAGATCGGAAATGTTCTTAAGAGATTTAACCAAAGACTTAATGGCTAATGCCATAACCAAAGTCTCAGCGATGGCTCCAGCTTTAACCGATATACCATCCAACTTCGAGATCGATTTGCTCATTTGGTTCATCAATATCGAAATACTGGCCACGCCTTGTGCTATCTGTTGAAAATCCAGATCGGCTAAAATCTTCATAGCTTTAGCTAAAATCTTCATAGCTTCAGCCATAACTATCATAACCGCAGCTGATTTCAAAGTACCCTTAGTATCCATCTTGCTAGTCATAGCAGATAGTTGCTTAAAACCAAACGTAAGGGCTTCGAATGCAGCAACAATACCGGCCAGACCAATTCCCAATTGGACAGGATCCATTTCACCTAGAGTCTTTATGCTTGCGGCAAGAATTCCGACAGCGGCGGCAATAGCTACTAATTGTCCGACTTTAACGGACTTTGTTAGATTTTGCAAAGACTCGGCTATCGTATCCATAGATTCTTGGAAGGGTTTTACCAAATCATCAAATAACGAAGACGCCTTCTTTTTACTAAAGAATCTGAGAAACGTTGTTCCGATCTTTTGCAAGATACCGACAATGTCAGCCTTCTTTAAAGCGGCTCCAATAGCGCCAATAATCGCTATGAGTTTTACCAAATTATTAGAGTTATTGTCCGATTCCGAAGTCTCTTTTTTAACTCCATTAACGAAATCGATTATCGCGTCTTTCGCGTCTTTGAGAACGCCTACTACTTTTTCTCGAATCGACGTTGCCGTTTGTCCAGCTTTATTAATAAACCCTGAGAAAACGTCAATTAATGCGTCCATAGCCTTAGAGAATATGTTTATCTTTGTGGCGCCTTTGTCGAGTTCCACTAAATAATCGCTAAGCTTTAAGACTGCTTCGCCGATTGTTTTAGCAAAAGATGTAAAGCCAGAATTTGTAGCAAACTTTAAAAATGCCTCTCCAAAATTTAAAGCGGCTTTTCCTACCAAATCGAGTAATGAGAATGCTCCCTTAGCCACTCGACCGATATTGTTTAGCGTTTGCTCTGAAGGTTTCATATTTTCCATGAGCGTTTTAAACCCATTGGAAATATTCATTAACTGTTGAGCGGTTACTGACGGAAATACCTCTCGGAAAGCTTTCTTGACAGCTCCGGCCACAGAGACAATATTGTTGAAAGCAGTAGCGATACCGTCAATAATAGCTTTTCGCCCACCGAGGTCAGCCCAGTCTTGTAATAAAGCGTTTCGAGCATCTGCTGAGGAATTAATCATCTGCGACAAAACATCGGAAACGTTAGTCCACATTTCTCGAGCTTCCTCAAAGTCGCCAATCATGATCTGCCAAGATTTAGTCCAGCCAGAACCAAGAGCTTCTTTCAGAGTATCGATCAACTGTGAGAAAGTCTTAACTTTAGTTGCGGCATCCTGAGCATCATAAGCAAGGGATAAAGTTTCTTTAATTGCATCTTTTGACTTTCCGGTTTGCTTGGCTAAGGCTTCAGCGCAACCATCAATAGCATCTTTTTGCTTCCCGATAGTATCGGTAGCTTTAGAATTAGCGTATGCCTGATCATATGCTGATTGAACAGCCTCTTTGGAAATATCGCAATAATTAGCAACCCATTCCATCGCGCCAGAGGTAGTAAACTTCTTAAGAGTTTCGGTAAGGACTTGACTAGTTAACCAACCAGTCTGTAACGATTCGCGGAACGAACCATTAGCCTTGATGGCTGCTTCTGCACCAGTTCCGAGCTCTTTCGAGGTTTCCTTAAGAGCATCCTGGAACACTTGACCGCCCATACCGGCATTAACAACCGAGTTCCAGTCCATCAGTTTAACAGTACCGGTAGCAAGAGCCTGAGAAAGCTGATACATGGCCGTACTAGCCTGTTGAGAATTAGATCCGGAAACGGCGGCAAGGTTGGCGATACCTTGAATAGCGTTTACTGAGGTATTAAGATCTACGCCAGCCGCCGTAAACGTACCAATATTTCGAGTCATCTCGGTAAAGTTATAAATGGTCTGATCGGCGTAATGGTTCAACTCATCCAATGCCGAGTTAACCTGCTGAATATTAGTTCCTTCAGAACGAGTGTTAGAAAGAATAGTCTGAATAGCATTCATCTGAGTCTCATACTCAGAGAAACCATCCATAATAGGCTGCAAAGTAAGCGCTTTAGTTAACGTACTTCCAACGCTAATCGCTTTATTAGCAATATTCTGAAGAACAGTCATGCCGATAATACCGAGCGCCGAGAATCTATCTTTGATCGATTCAACCGCGCCGATAAGCGACGACATGTCAACATTCTTAGAAACTGATCCCAAATTCTTAAGGGATTCTGCGGAATCTTTAAAATTAAGACCTTCTTTTAACTTCTTAACAGATGAAAGGGTTTTTGCTACGCCGCTCTCAAATTGTTTGTTTTCGAATTGCATCTCAACAACTCGATTATCAACACTACTCATGCTGACGTAACCTCCTTCCAAATTTCATCTACCATAGAATCAAAAATGGGTCTTATGGCCGGATTAATATAATCTCTTCCTTGAACATATCCGCCATTTCTGGTACCATGCCCATACTGTAAGATAACCGCAATATTAACGCCTTTGTTAACGTTATCATTGGTCCAATAAATAGAGGTTCCATGAATCTCGTAATTCCAAGAAGATGCAGTTTTTCCAGAATCTACTGGAGTAGCACTAGAAAGAGCTTGTACCCCTTTTTGACCATACTTATTAAAGATCTGTAAATATTTTCGTTTAGACATGGCCTTAAGGAATTTCTCAGTTTTCTTAAAATCCCCTTTTTGTACAATTCGGATCATTGAAGACATAAGACTATCCCTTGGAGTTCATTGCTGCTCTGCGCTTGGCGTTTAGTTCGGCATAACGACTACGAACATCATCTTTTGACATTTTCTTAGGAGGCGCACTCTTTTGTGAACAAACATTAATAAGAGTGAGTAACCGATTAAAATGCCACTTTTCGCATTCAAAGGGAATGTTTAGAGCCGTCATATAATAATATATGACTTCGTTTGTGATGAAAGAAGAAGATCTATTATTCGATCGAACATCTTTTATCACAGTCGCAGTCATCGGAGCATTTATATACTCTATGATTTTGTTATAACTTTCAACATCAATAATTTCGTATAAACGCTCATCGACATTTTTGTTAATCGTCATACATTTTATGTATTCGATCATTTCGTCGTATGGATGCTCGCCATCAACGATAAACGGCTTACAAAATTTTGATTCCCATTTGGAGATGGAAAGAAGCGAATGCTCAAGAAGTAACGTCCCACCGTTAACCGTAAAGAATTCATTAGTTTCATCGTCAAAAAACTCAGAATCCGGAATCTTTATTTCGAGCATTCGCTTCGCCTCCTTTAAGAAGTTGTATCAGCTACTCTACAACCTTAAACGAATCGATAAGAGCCTTCTTATTCGGGTCCTTCTCGACGTCTGCGACAACTGCATTTACAAACTTAGCGTTAGCGTCGCCACTGCTAGACATTAGCTCCATCATAAGATTGTTATAGGCCTCAGTCTGCATAAAAGCCTCGGAAAGTTCCTTAGACTTAATAAAACGTCGACCATCGGAAGACTTTTCGCCGTAACACCTAAGGATAAAGTCAGACCAAATATCCCAAAGCTTCTTTACGTTTTCTTCCTTTAAAACTTTAGTGATAAAACTATCGATACCACCGTCAAAACCAATAGCATACCCGAGACGCTCTGCCTTACTCATGTTAAAGTAAAAATCCTCAGTACGCTCGCAACCGTTATAGTCGACGTAGGTAATAGACTTCTTAAGCATAGTAATAACTCCTTAAAAGATCAATTCCATTTTGATTAAATTACAGACTTCTCAGTATTCTCAGTGGACATATCGGAAAGCGATACCGCCTCAGCCGCACCAAGTGTAGTAATGATGGTCTGAGGATCAGGAAGAGCTGCGTCCACGGTCTCGGAACCGTAAAGGAGCTTCTCGAGAGCCGCAAGCTTCTCCTTGTCAGCATAACGAGAATCAACCATAATGCTAGCGGTAGGCTTAAAGCCAGCGATGGATACAGGAGTAGTCGTGCACTCCCAAGAAAGTGTCATAGCATCCGGAGAATCGTTAACGGTCTCGTAATTCTTCTCAGAAGGAGAAGCAGTGCAACCATAATAGATGTGGAGTCGATAAGCAAACTCGGAATCGACATCATTGCCAATACGAGTACGATAGCAGAAACCGAAAGAAGTACGAGTCTGCTGACCAATGTAAGCACCCTTAGCGATCTGACGACCACCATCGCAGACAGCAAACTCATCAGGATAGGTATAAGCCTCAATCGTAAAACCAAGAGTCTCGGCAGAACGCATAACAGCATACTTGCTATTATCGGCGTAAAGATCCGTAGGCTCTGCGCCATCAGGAGACTCGGTGACAGCCGTTAAACCGTTCCAAGCTACGCCAGCTGCATAACCAGAAGCGCTCTTAGGATACAGAACACCTCGATCGGTGCCATTCTCATAGAAACGCTTACCATCGTCATCCCAAGTAAGGGTTTTAGAAGCCATGTGTTTCCTCCTTAATAATAAAGATTAAAAATGTCATGATGCAAATTATCCGACGTATAATGACGATCATACGTACACATAGGAAGTTTTGCAAGTTTATCCATTATCCGTGCACTAACATCAGGATCTTTAGCAATGACAGTTAGCTGATAACGCTTTGTGAAACGATACCCAACGTTATTAGCAAAATCTGTATCTCCACTAGATCGCTGATAGATAATACAAGGATAATGGATTTGTTTAGACTCTGGCGGATCAAAATATACATAATCAGAACCGAGAATCTCATGTAAGATTTTACTTAACTCGTTTCGATTATTACTCATTATAGACACCGCCAAGAGTCAAAATAAGACGGGGAGGCTGGACCTCAACAGACGTCACTTTCCAGTTACTCCCCATCCAAGAAGCATATCGAATGGCAAAGAAATTCTCGTTAGCGTAAGCATCAGCGACAATGCTGATAGAATTATTAACAACCACGTTGTCGTTGATAAACTCGGTTCCGTCGAGGCGACGAACATTACGAGTCACATCACCGTAATAATTACGTTCGACAATCTTTTCTGTCCAAACGTCCGGAGAAGTCTCAACACTAGAAGCAAAACCTACGGCACCATAATACTTTGTCATTCGTTACTCCCATTTTGATTAATTCTATGCAGAAACGCTAGAATCAAACGTCTCAACCGAGATAGCAGCATAAGGCTTGATCAGAGCGCCAGAGCAACGGGTCTCGATCAAGTACTTCTGCTGGTTGTAGTCGATGTCGAAGTCATCAAACATGGACACAGCGCCACCCTTGTCAGCACCAACGTTGTAGTCCTTAAGGTTAACAATAAGACCGACCAGGTTAAGATCCTTGGTAGCAGAAGCTGCCACGTCGCCCTTGCTAGCATCACCCTTACGAGTCTGACCCTCCATGACCTCGACAGTCACGATGTCGGAAACACGCAGACGATTAGCCAGCTCCTGCTTCGTCTTATACTTAACGTCGCCGATCTGGTTCTCGAGGAGAAGCATGTCGGTGAGAGTATCCTCAGTGGTGTAGAACACGGGGTTGCCAGAACCCTTGTAGTTCTTACGGGCGCGAATGATAGCCTTGATGACGGCCTCAGCCTTAGCCTCCTCGCTCATACCCTTAGAGTCGACCTGCGCACGAATAGTATAGAAGGTATCATCCTGCCAAATCGGGCGAATATTAGTAGGGAAGATGCGGTCCTCCGAGACATCAGAACGACCGTCGCCGATGAGAATAGCGCGAGCAATTTCCTCATCAAGCATCATGCGCATCTCGCCCTTAATCCAAGCGACGACGTCGAAGTCGGTAATATCGATAACGTCATCACGATCAAGCTTCTGCTTCTTGTAAATGGTCTGAGGGGTAGTGGTACGCTTAAGCAGGGTAAAGACTTCCTCAAGCTTCTTCTTACCCTTGGTGTAGCCTCGAGCACGCGCCTCGTCAGCGGTGATATTGGCAAACACCGACTTGATTCGAGAGAACGGAGTATGAGAGACACCATTCATAACACCGGCAACCCAATCCATGTTGCGGGAAACCCACGCAGGAGGGGTGTTAAGGCTCTTAAAATCCGGGAACAGAGTATCGATCTGATCGATACCATAAGTAGCCTTACCATGCTCGAGATAATCAGCGTAGCTAACATCCTCGAAACCGTGCTGAATCACAGCATCGCGCATAGAGCCGCAACGCTTAGCGTCTCGAAGAATCTCGTCAAAATCAATAGAATGAGCCACGGTCTCATCCTCATCCTCAAAAGCGTTGTGCTTCATATTGGCCCCACTTTCGTCTAAAGAACCGTCGGCAGCCATGCCGACAAGAGTATACAATACATTCTTCTGCTCGTCAGTCATAGAATCGATAACGTCCTGAACAGTCTTACCATCAGATCCGGTATTATTATCGGCCATGTCTTTTTCCTTTTCGTCAGTTTTATCAGCATGAGTGATACTGTCGTCTGCTTTATCATCAGAATCATCAGCGGAATCCTCTGTATCATCCGCGTCCTCATCTGAGTGATAAATCACAGGATTGCTATTAAGATTGAAACAAATCTCAGCATCCTCGGTCTCTTCATTCTCGTCGGAATGAACCATTACCGTATCGATATATGCTCCGGGATTAGCTCCAGCGAGAACCAAACTAACCTCGCGAATGGCTCCATGAATAACGTTAGCACCATCCTGCTTAAGCTTATTGGCATAAATAGAAAGCGCCTTAACGTCGCCATTCTTAACAAGCTCTTTAGCATTCAAACCCGAAGGAGTGCTATTAAACAAGCCATAAGCATATACACCATCGTCTCGATTCTCGAGCATGGCATGACCTAAAACATTATCAGGAGACATGTGATCATGCTGCCACACTAAAGGCACTTTCTTATGGTCATTGTCCTTAAACGCATCACGCATAATAATACGACCGTCAGAACACTTAATGTTATTACGGGTAGCATAGCCAGAAAAATCATACTTCATACGGTCCCTCCTTTAAATTTGTAGTTTTTTACAGTACATATAAATAGAATTATCGAGCAAGTGTTGTATCTTTACTGATAACTTCCATTTTGATTTTGAATGTCCGACGACTCGTCTGGATAATCTTCATAGTATCCATCGTCAGACTCCGACCCATAATCGGCATTGGGATCAATAAGATTCTTATTACGAAGCTCGTCCGCACTAGGCTCTTCAGAAGGTTTGAAGCCGAGAGCAGTACGGAACTCATTACCAGTAAGAACCTCGTTACGACTCAAGGAATCGACCATCTGAGAAATCTGTGTCACAGTCATATACTTGAACGGATCTTGGAACGTCATAATCTGCTGATTTTGAGTTCGAGCAGTCTTGGTCAAGAACTTGCAATTCATTGCATCACGAATTGCTTTAACTACTGGGGCGACAGTTCGCTGATAATAGTTGTTCATCGTAGAATCGGTAGCAGTACCGTTAAGCACCGTGACGTCAAGACTCAACTGAGAATACAATTGATCAGTAAGTGTCTTAATTTGTTCAGGTAGAGTATTCTCTACAGAACGATTAAGCTGAGTGAACTTCTCGGTAGCATCAATATAAGCTATTCCGTACTTTGAGTTCTCGAGTTGGTCCTCGAGAGACTGTTTGCGATCTTCTGCACGCTTCTTCTGTGATTCATTACGAATAGTATATGGCAACTGTACAATTGCATCTAACTTAGAAGAATTCGCTTTTGCGTCCGCATCATCTAAAAGCTTAAGTTTATAAATAAGTCGTTTCAAAGTAGAATTGGGCTCATTCATAACAGCATAAAACGGATTCTCAATAATCGCTACAGCAGACTTCGGCATTGTGATCTGTTGTTTGATTCCAGAATTGTCATTATAAACTTCGAGATCTACATACCTAGGATGCCATCCAACGATCTTTCCACGTCGCATAGAATTGATGTCGTAGGACCCTGTAACAAACGGATCTAATGACGTATCGATTGGAACAATAGCGATACAACCTTCTTCTAGAAGAGAGTAAGCAATATCTGCCATAAAAGCCGTTGCTGTCTGATCAATATTTGCCTCTTCGTTAAGACAATAATTCAAACCAGAATTAATCTCTTCTTCGTAACGTTTGTTTGCGTCTACACGAACATGCATAAAAGTCGTAGCGGCCACATCAACAGCTATTCGATTGTAAATAGCATTAATGATAGTCCGCTCAGACCCAATAGATATCCCAACACGATCTGGCCGATAGCCATAAGAAGATCCGACGGACGTAGAATAACGATAATCAGTCGTCTCTTGACCGCTAAATGCATTCCATGCATGTTGAAGCCTTGTCCTAAAAGAATCAGCCATGAAATCACCGATCTACTTTCGAAGCCTAGGCTCAGCAATTGATACAATACCACCAGTAAGATTGTTAGCATATCCGTAGGCCACAGCTTTAACGCCAGCGGTCAATTGATCCTGACCCTTAGATCGAAATTCATTATACTTCATAGTACCATAAGTAGTAAGCAAAGCCGACTTAACTAAAGACTTACCAAGACTCTCGTTTTTGGTATAATCATAAGCCTTCTTGCCTCCGGATAATCGAATATGTTTCTGCTTTATTCGATTAGCCTTAGAGGAATACTTAGCATAAGCTTCTTTGTCACCAATCGCCTTAGCTCGTCTAGCTTTAGCCTGATTAACTCGAACTCGACGTTGTCCCCACTTCATACCGAGAACACCGTAGTGAGCTAAATAATCATTTTGATAATTCATGCTACACCAAATACTTTCCCATATTCTTTATCAATTCTTCACCTACTGGAACCCAAGGATTTTTACTTAAAGCATACACTCCAGCAGCAGTTCCGCCAATAGCAATGGCTTTTTTTGCTATAGCCATACCTTTATCAAATCCTTTAGGATTCAACCTACGGTATTGAGCTTCTGCTTCTAAACGTTTGTTCAACACTTTCATTTCAGAAGTCGACAACTGTTTATAGCTCTTAGATCGCAAAGGTTTTGAATCCAGATAATCCTTAGAATAAGATGCTTTTCGCTTTTTTCGTCTCGTTTTTGTTCCGACAGAAGTTCGTTTTTTACGAACTCCCCATTTCATACCGAGAACACCATAATGCATAAGATAGTCTGAATTTTGGTACATAAAAATCACCTCACTTATACATTTTCAAAATTTGATAATCAGTTTTCTTTGTTTCTGGATGAGCTTTCTTATAAGCTTGTAAGAAGTTCTTCTCTCCAACAGTTTTAACAGTTTGTGCTCCAGCAGTAAAACCAGTAGTTGCTGCTCCACCAGCCATTAGAGCCTTCAAAGTATAATCTCTGGTATACTCTAACGCATTTTGACCAATCGCTTCGTAATTATTGGAAATAAGCTCGGAAGCGGACATCTGAGATACTTTATTCACCATAACTTTTGACTTATCAAAGATGATCAATGGATCTTGTGATTTGTATCCACTATACTTAACGTCATGAATGTCTCTTACAGCGTTATAACCCTTAGAGGCTAATTTTTCATAATATTTTGTCTTTTGATAGTTTGCAATGTCGCTCTTAAACGTCAAATCAGTGTTAACTGTATCGTAAACAGCGTCTGTGATTTTTCCTTTTGATAAATCCTTAAACGCTTTTCTGGCAAGTCTATCTCTATGATCGACTCCGGACTTAGAATTCAACATACTCTTTAAATTTTGAGCATATGTTGGATCTTCTTTAATCAGTTCACTAAGTGCTTTTTTGGCATTATCTCGCGAGGGAATCTTAATGTTGCCAGTAGTGGTAAGGTCCATAAGATAAGTCTTCGCTCCGGTAGAGGCTACTTGGTTCCCGTAAAAACCTTTATATCGAATAGCGTCGCGTTTATTATTAAACGCATAAAAACCGTCATATAGCTTTCCAGAATCGTTATTCTCGATTCGACCTAACTTAGCGCCTTCTTTGATAATACGATCAGCACGATCGTAATTATCTCTAGTAGCCAAATAAACAGCAGCGGCAGTCAAAGTTATCGCTCCAGCAGCGATCATTATTCGTTCATTACGAATACGCTTTTGAGCGGCTAATTCCGCTGATTTATCACTATATCCTTTTTCTTTATACTTAGCAATCAGTTTATCTTTATGAGAAGTTTTTACTCTATTCGAACCATTAAAATATCGTCTACGACCTTTTTGTGTATACGAGCCGTCTTTATTTTGATATCTACGAACTCCCCATTTCATACCCAATACACCATAGTGTATAAGATAATCTGGATATTGATACATTTGTGGTCTCGCCCCTTTCTATTCAAAAGAATCGCGATTAAGCTTAAATGCCACATATGCATCAAGCATCGCAGCTACTGAGTCAATCTTATCTTGATGACGTTTCTTGTACAGCTTTCGATTACCGTTAGTATCCTCCAAGGCAATCGCATTGCCCATACAGAATTCCATCAAAGACTCATCAAACAGCAGCGCTCGATTTTCAGCAAGCTTCTTCAACTCGCCGAGAGGAACTGACTCGGTCTTAACGCCTTGGATAACTTTCTCAATACCAAATGGACCATTCTCAGTTGCCCATCGATTAACAAATTCTTTTGCGTTATAAGGATCGTAGCCAAACGACGTAACATCATACTCGTTATCAACAATATACTGATCGAGATCATTATAGACCTCATTCATGTCCAAAGCGACACAGTCAAGTACCATCAGAGAACCCTCTCGTAAGAAGTCCTCATACTTAATCCTTGTTGCAGGGGTAAGTTTTGCCATTGTATCAGACGAAATATAGCATCGAGTCTTGATTCCATACTTCTCACGAGGAAGTGGGAACAAAAACGTAAAAGCACAGAAGTCATCGCCCTGAGAAAGATCTGCTCCCATGGAACATTGCATCTGCCAGAAATTTCGTGGCTTATGAGGTAGAGTCTCTTCGTAAGTGAAGAAATATGTGTAGCCCTCCATCGGGATACCGAAACGCTTAGCAAGGATATCGTTTCGAGTAGAGGGAGCCTTCTCAGCACGCTCAACGTCAAGCTGGTAAGTCTCGTAGGAAACAGTCTTACCAATATTAGGAGCAGCCTTCATCCACATAGAAGGATCGGCTACTTCTTCAATGCTGTCAAGTTTGTAATACCAAATGGACACATGCGGATTCTCATACTCGCCTTTGAGTATGTCCATTAATTCCATTTTGATTGTATCACCGGCACCGTTACGAACTGTACCCTCAGAAGAGATGGCAAGAATCAAGTAATCGTCATTCTTAGATGCGCCTTGCTCCAAAGCACCAATTACGTCTTCTCTAACATCGCAAGAAAGCCATTCGTCAATTGAAGAGAACTTTGGCTTAGCTCCCTGAACCTTTTCGATCGACATCGGTCGAGCTTCAATGATAGAGTTGGTTAAGAAATTCTCAATGCCTTTCTTGGTAGACGAGAGTTTCTTGCGATCGGCCAAACTTCCAGCGGTATTAGCCAAATTACCATCAGTTAGAAATTGAAATAATGGACCTTTGGCTCGGGTGATTGCCGTTCGAATAGGACTAAGCGTTTCTTCAGTCTGTGTGATTGTTGGAGCCATAACAATCTGCTGAGTGGTAGAAGTATCAACTGTGAGATAATATCCTTGCATACAAGCAGCATACATTGACTTAGCCGAACCACGAGAAACGATCAAATACTGCTTATTGACAAGACGCTTCTTTATTCGTTTCTTTACATAAACTCCGCCATGGTTATCAGGACCAGGTTGATAAACGGTTCGATCTACGAAATAAAACCAACTAAGAGCATCTTCGGCCCAAAGTTTGAAGGTATCTAGTAACTTAAGATCACTACCATCAGTAAGAGTTAGCTCATTCTCGCAAAAATACACAAAACCGTTAATGGCTTTGTCATCATAGTACAATCCGGGATCTCGGATCATATTATCAATTCGGTTCATCTGCATGGAGATCTCTCGACAAACAGGAATCTCTCCTCGAATTACAGCATCACGAAATTTGCCATAATAAATTGGAGTGGCCGAATTAGAAAGGCTCATGCAGAATCACCTCCACAAAAAATACTAGTAAACCTTGTAATGGTTCTTAGCGAGTTCTATGGTCGCTCGTCCCATATTATCATATGTAATATGATCTACGAAACCAGCCATATCGGCTATTTTCCATGGACAAGTATCATTCGGTCTTCGCATAACTGGATCAGATGGAAGCAGATTTGCATTCCCGTAATGGATTGCCTCATGAGTATTATGCGAACAACAAACAAGATTGTCCAAATCAAATATTACCGGAGAACAATTCTCTATATCTTCAGCAGTTATAGGATTGATGTGATGAATCAAAAGTCTATTTTGAATTTCAAAACCTTCAACTGCTAAATCGCATCCGTTATCACGAAGTATGACTTGACGTCTTATTCTTTTCCATTCATCAGAGGTATACAATGCTTGATTTAGATATCGACTCCAACCAAAAGTATCTTCTCCAACTTTTCCATCAAGCCTTAGATACTCATAACGTTCTTTAAAGGATGGAATCTCGATAAGTTCTGAGTAAGTTCTAATACTCATCGATTATCTCTCCATCATCAACACCAGAATAGTCACGCATCGCTGCAAGAACCTTCTGGTAGAACTCCTCCGAACGCTTCTGAGACTCAAGATTAGCAGTCTTAGCTTTAAGAAGTCGATTCTCTTCCTGAAGTTTCTCATTCTCGAGTTTTGCCTTGGCTGTTCCGAGTTTTAAGTAGTGAACCACAATCTGAGGAGACGCCGTGCCATCAAGAATCTTGCGTTCTGCCAAATCAGTAGCTTCGGCAATTAAACGATTCTCTTGTTCTTCAGGAGTCAAGGCCGGTTTTACTTGCCTTTTACTCTTTGCCACGTAACTCACCTCATACTTTCTTAGTTAATCGTAAGCTTACTCATGGAGAACCTCTAGAGTTTCCAGATACTTTTCAGTACCCTCTTGAAAGGAGCCAGGGGTCACCACATCCCTGTTTAGTTGTGAAAGACCAGAGGCCCTCTGTGAGTAAGCTTAGAAATAATTAAGACCTTGCGGGAGTTGGTCCATTTTGATTATTGTAATGCGAACCGAGACCTTCGGATCCATATGGATGCCTTGCTCGACCATTCATTTTGAAGAAGCAGATTTGTCCGATCTTCATTCCTCGCTTAATCCAAATCGGAAAGCGATTCTCGTTCTTCATTTCGAGTGTGATCTGACCTGAGAAACCAGCATCAACGAAACCTGCCGTAACATGGGTGGTGAGTCCAAGACGACCGAGAGAAGACTTTCCCTCGAAGCGTCCAGCAATGTCATCCGGCATGTTTACTGTCTCTTGCGTTGAAGCAATGATAAACTGATTCGGCTGAAGAACATAGATCTCATCTTTGAGAGTAGAAAGATCGATCGATTGATAATCGATACCATGAACTTGCTTGTCATAAGCCGTAATAAATGCATCGGGCGGACACGAATTCGATGCGAACTCGAACGTTAGTAGATCTTTATCGAGAGTCAAGTCATAACTACAAGGCTGAAGTTGATTCTCGTTAAAAGGAACAATCAAATTCTTGTACTGAGACTTAAACTTGATTGCTGTATCTTCAAGTAGCATTTGGTTTACTCCTTATAAAATATTACTTTCGAACAACGCCATAGCCGTACTTATCGCCGGAAATAATCGCGTCTCCCATATCATATACAAAATTCTTTCCATACTTAGTCCAGTTTTCCTTCGCAAGAACCTCGTATGCTTTCATCTTTGCATTGTCTTTCAAAAGTTGTTCGGCTTTCTCAGCTGCCGGGTTATTAATCCGACCAGTATAAAGTTTGTGCGCTCCATAAGCAGCTAAAGCTACTCCGGCAACGCCAGCGGCGATCTTCATATTACGACGACGCCTAGCTTTTCTATAGGCTTCGGACATGGAGCCCTTAGACGAACGACGATTCGTCTTACCGCTAGTAACTCGTTGTTTACGTACACCCCATTTCATACCTGGGATGCCGTAGTGCATGAGATAATCTGGATATTGGTACATTTGTAGTTACCCCCCCCCTGAATAATTCAGGAAATGTTAAGAAATGGTGCCGGAAGTGGGATTTGAACCCACAAGTCAAATATGACGAGAGATTTTAAGTCTCCTGCGTATGCCGATTCCGCCATTCCGGCTAAAAAGTTTTCAGAAAAAATCCCGCTGGGGAAAAATA